>ERZ1032895.96-NODE-96-length-23819-cov-13.017926_pt1 | contig 23819 bp, 20 predicted proteins | sample MGYA00516687_ERZ1032895 | MGnify/ENA primary metagenome ERZ1032895 (study PRJEB33719, sample SAMN04261600) | wastewater metagenome | biome: rural village; feature: latrine urine exit; material: soil | place: El Salvador | collected 2013-01-14 ... | reverse complement strand
GAGCACCGCGCAACGCAGTGATTGAGACGCGCAGGCATTTATTCAGTGTTTTCTTAACGGCTAAACACCACCGTACGGCGCTGATGCAGGAACACCCGACGTTCGACGTGCAGGCTCACGGCCCGCGCCAGGGTCAGACACTCGATGTCACGCCCTGTCGCCACCAGATCTTCCGGATCATCCGCATGGCTGACCGGCTCCACGCCCTGGCTGATGATCGGCCCTTCATCGAGGTCTTCGTTGATGTAGTGGGCCGTGGCACCAACCAGCTTGACCCCCTTCTCGAAGGCCTGGTGATAGGGCTTGGCGCCCTTGAAGCCGGGTAGCAGGGAGTGATGAATATTGATCGCACGCCCGGCCAGTCTGGTGCACATCTCGCTGGACAGCACCTGCATGTAGCGCGCCAGTATCACCAGCTCGGCACCGCTCTCTTCAATCACCTGCCAGACCTTCGCCTCCTGCTCGGTCTTGGTCTCGGGAGTGATCGGGAAGTGGTGATAAGGCAAGTCATGCCACTGCGCCAGCGATTCGAGATCAGGATGGTTGGAGACGATGGCGCGAATATCGATGGGCAGTTGCCCGGTGCGATAGCGATACAGCAGGTCATTCAGACAATGATCTGCCTTGGAGACCATGATCACCACCGGCATCCTGGCGCCTGGCGGGGTCAGCTCGAAATTCATCTCGAACTTGGCCGCTCGCGCGGCAAAATCGGCCTGAAAGGCTCTGGCATCGAACGGCGAAGCTTGTGGGGACGGCTGGGGAGTAAACTCGGTGCGGATAAAGAAACGCTTCGCGTGGGTATCGTCGAAGGACTGCTGCTCGGTGATATAGCAGCTGCTCTCCTTGAGATAGCGCGTGACCACATCCACGGTACCCAGTCGACTGGGGCACTGGGCGGTCAGGATCCAGTTGTCTGCACGACCCATGGACTTGACTCCTTTGATGAGAAAAGGCCGGGGACAAGCCCCGGCCTTCATCTTGCTTGGTGATAGGAACACTTGGCAAATCGCCTCGCCGTGGAGCCCATCACAGGTATCAAGCGGGATGCCCTCAGGCAAAAACGAAGTACTTGCGTACCGTTTCCACGACTTCCCAGGTCCCCTTGAAACCGGGTTCGACGATAAAGATATCGCCGGCCCTGAGGTGAATGGGCTCGCCGCCTTCCGGAGTGAGAATGCAGTAGCCTTCACGGAAGTCACAGTATTCCCACTTCTCGTAGTTCACCGCCCACTTGCCCGGCGTGCAGATCCAGGTACCCATGGTCTTGGTGCCGTCTTCCGACGCGTAGGCGTTGAGGTTAACGGTGTGCGGCTCCCCGGAGAGCTTTTCCCACGGCGTGGCATCCAGCAACACGTCCGGCTGTGCATCGCGCAGGGCTTTGATCTTGATAGACATTGTCTTTCCTTTTAAGAGTAATAACAGAGAACGATTCCGCTGTAACCCACACCCTCTTTTATCGCATGAGTGTCGGAAAAGCGGATCTACCCACCCGCCGTCGGCACGACAGCGACGCTAGATCACCCGTGCGGCGGCGGTTGAAGGCCTTCCACTTCCTGGTGTACCCCCTTCTGTCGGGAAGTACACCAGGGCTCTTACTCAAGGACCGGGAGACGCTCCCGACCCCTGCTCATCCCTTCGCGCCCGTTCCGACTCAGCGCACCACACCGATGCCATATTCCTCACCGGCATCCACGAGCCAGCGATAGCAGTAGTCGGCGAAGCTTCTGCGCAGCACCAGCTCATAGCGCTCCTCGCTGGGGCGACGCAGGATGATACTGGCCTTGGCAAACGCCACGCTGACCGCCTTGCCCACCGGGAAATTGCCTGGATGAACGTCGTAAGTCACGGACTTCATCAGCAACTCACGGGCCTTGTCGCCGGTCAGCTCGACCAGGGTATAGCCAGCACTGCTATTGACGATGGCGAAGTGGGCATCGCCCAGCTTCTCGCGCAGACGATTTTCCAGCTCGAACTCCTCGCCGCCGGGCACGATCACCAGCCACTCGTCCGGCGACAGCCACTGCACCGAGCGCTCGCCGCTGGCATCCAGCGTCAGCCCCAGCGGCTTGCCGGGCAAGCTGATGCCGAGCACCTCACGCACCGCCTCATCAAGCACGATGGCGCCGCCGCGCAGGATCAGATAGCCCAGGAAGGCCTTTTCTTCGAGCTGAACCTGGCTATCTTGTGCCAGCTTCGGGGTACTGCCTTTGTTGAACGCTAAAGATAGTGGCGACTCCAGCGGAATCGAGGCATCTACGCGGGTATCAAAAGTCGCGACATTACCGTAAGTGATATCAGACATGCTGACGCTCTCCCTTGGGATCGATGAACACCGGGCTGACGATCTCGGCCTCGTGGGTCTGGCCGTCCGGCATCGGGATATAGACCTTCTGGCCCATGCGGTCACGACCGCCCTTGACCACCGCCAGGGCAAAGCCGCTCTCCAGCGTCGGGCTGTAATAGCTCGAGGTCACATGCCCCTGCATGCTCATGGGAATGGCCTGCTCCTTGTCGAAGACGATCTGCGCACCTTCTTCCAGCACCACTGCCGGGTCGGTAGGCTTGAGCCCTACAAACTGCTTGCGATCCTTGCGAGCGGTGTCCGGACGTGTCAGGGCACGCTTGCCAAGCCAGGAGTACGGCTTGTCATAACCCACCGCCCAGAACATGCCCAGGTCTTCCGGGGTCACCGAACCATCGCTGTCCTGCCCGGCAATGATCAGCCCCTTCTCGGCGCGCAGCACGTGCATGGTCTCGGTGCCGTAAGGCGTCAGATTGTACTTTTCACCGTGCTTGAACAGCGTCTTCCAGGCATGCAGCGCGTAGTTGGCCTGGATGTTGATCTCATAAGCCAGCTCCCCGGTGAAGGAGATACGGAACACCCGTGCCGGTACGTCGGCAACCTTGCCGTCGCGCCAGTCCATGAACTTGAACTGCTCCTTGTCCAGGTCGATATCGGTGATTTCCGACAGCAGCTTCCTGGCGTCCGGGCCGGTCACGGTCATGGTTGCCCAATGATCAGTGACCGAGGTGAAGTACACCTGCAGCTCGGGCCACTCGGTCTGGTGCCACAGCTCCAGCCACTCCATCACGGCTGCGGCACCGCCGGTGGTGGTAGTCATCAGGAAGTGGTTCTCGCCCAGGCAGCTGGTGGTACCGTCGTCCATCAGCATGCCGTCGTCCTTGCACATCAGCCCGTAGCGCACCCGGCCTGGCGCCAGCTTGGCCCACTTGTTGGTATAGACGCGATTCAGGAATTCCCGGGCATCCGGGCCCTGGATGTCGATCTTGCCCAGAGTCGATGCATCAAGAATACCCACGCCGTTGCGCACTGCCAGGCACTCACGTGCCACGGCGTCATGCATGGACTCAAGCTTGCCGTTGACCTTGCGCGGGAAGTACCAGGGACGCTTCCACTGACCAACGTCCTCGAACTCGGCACCGTTCTCCACGTGCCACTGCTGCATGGCGGTATAGCGCTCGGGATCGAACAGCTCTCGGGCATGACGACCCACGATGGCGCCGAAGGTGATCGGCGTATAGTTGGGGCGGAATACCGTGGTGCCCACTTCAGGAATCGAACGCTTCAACATCCGCGCGGCGATGGCCATGCCGTTGATGTTACCGAGCTTGCCCTGATCGGTTCCGAAGCCCATCGCAGTATAGCGCTTGACGTGCTCGATGGACTCGAAGCCTTCGCGAGTCGCTACTTCGATACCCGCAGCGGTAACGTCGTTCTGCTGATCGACGAACTGCTTGGGCGCCCGCAGGGTCGCCTTCTCGTGAGGCACCTGGAACAGCGCACAGGCCGGCGCTTCCTGACGGGTTTCCGTCTGGGGCAGTGCAAGTTCAGCAACGGATTCAACACCGCTGGCCTTGGCCGCTTCCGCACCGGAGCGAGCGCCGTCGGCGAGCACCTCGCCCAGCGCATAGACGCCATGGGCGCCGCCCACCGGATGCACGCCCTTCACTTCACCGGGCACAAAGCCCAGCAGATCGTCCCGCCAGGTGGGGCGCACGCCGATATGCGAGGCCAGGTGCACCACCGGGCTGTAGCCGCCAGAGGTGGCGATGGTATCGCAGGCGAGCTCTTCCACCTGTCCGGTCACCGCGAAGCGCTCGAGGTCGACCTTTGCCACTCGGGCCCCTGTGACGCGATTGCTGCCCTTGGCTTCAATGACCGCTGAGCCAGTGATCACGCGGATGCCCTTGGCCTTGGCTTCCTTGACCAGATCGCCATCGGGATTGGCCCGAGCATCAACGATAGCCACCACCTCGCGTCCGGCTTCCGACCAGTCCAGCGCCGCGCGATAGGCGTGATCGTTGCTGGTGGACAGCACCAGCTTGTTGCCCGGCACCACCGCGTAGCGACGAATATAGTTGGAGACAGCACCTGCCAGCAGGTTACCGGGGACATCGTTGTTTCCATACACCAGCGGACGCTCGTGGGCACCGGTAGCCAGCACGACCTGGCCGGCCCGCACACGATGCATGCGCGCGCGCGCCTGACGACGATTCTTGACCTTGGGCGCAGTGTCCGCCAGATGCTCGGTGCGCCGCTCGTGCAGGGTCACAAAGTTGTGGTCGTGATAGCCGTTGGCGGTGGTGCGCGGCAGCAGGAGCACATTATCCATGCCTGCCAGGGTCTCGAGGGTGCTTGCCAGCCACTGATCTGCCGGCGCGCCGTCCAGGGTCTCGCGGCTATCCAGCAGCGAGCCGCCCATTTCTTCCTGCTCATCACACAGGATGACCCGGGCACCGCTATTGGCCGCACACAGCGCCGCCGCCAGGCCCGCCGGGCCGGCGCCGATCACCAGCACGTCGCAATGCTGATTGAGGTGGTCGTAGATGTCCGGATCGTTCTCGTCAGGCGCACGACCCAGGCCAGCGCCCTTGCGGATGTACTTCTCGTAAGTCATCCACATCGAGGCCGGCGCCATGAAGGTCTTGTAGTAGAAGCCCGGCGGCATGAAATTTCCGCCCAGCTTACCGACCCAGCTCATCATGTCACGCTGGACGCTGGGCCAGCCGTTGGTGGAGCGCGCGGTCAGCCCTTCGTAAAGCCCCTGCTGGGTGGCACGCACGTTGGGTACCTGGCCGGCTTCTGTCTTGCCCAGCTGGACTACCGCGTTGGGCTCTTCCGCACCGGCGGCGACGATGCCCCGCGGACGGGAATACTTGAAGCTGCGGTTGACGATGTCGATGCCGTTGGCCAGCAAGGCCGAGGCCAGCGTATCGCCGTCATGGCCGCGGTACGTCTTGCCATTGAAGGTAAAGCTCAGAGAGCGGGAGCGATCGATACGACCGCCCTGCTGCAGACGATTGGTCTGAGTCATACCGACTCCTCCTTGTTATAGGGCTCGTTACTCTTGTTCAACGCTTCGCTTTCAGTGCGGGCACCGACGGTCTGCCAGCCGCCATCTGCGGCCTGGACGCCAGACTGCTTTTCCTTGTCCGCCAGACTCTGCGCGGTCACCTTGGGCTTTTCGCCTATGCGATAGGTCTCGAAGATCTCATAGCTCGCCGAGTGACGAGTGATGTTGAAGAACTTGCGGCAGCCCAGCGTATGCACCCACATCTCGTGGTGAATGCCACGCGGGTTGTCGCGGAAGAACAGGTAATCACCCCACTCTTCGTCGCTGCAGCTCTCCGGGTCCGCCGGCCGGGCGATGTGTGCCTGGCCCTTGGGGCTGAATTCTTCTTCTCCACGATGTTCGTCGCAGTAAGGGCAATGGATATAAAACATGTTGTTTTCTCCTTAGTGCGCGACGCCGGCAGCGCCATGCTCATCCACCAGCGCACCGGTGTTGAAGCGATCAATGGAAAACGGCGCGGCCAGCGGGTGCATTTCACCCTTGGCAAGACTCGCTGCGAACACGTGTCCGGAACCCGGAGTGGCCTTGAAGCCGCCGGTGCCCCAACCGCAGTTGAAGAACAGCCCCTTGACCTTGGTCTTCGACAGAATCGGACAGGCATCCGCGCAGGTGTCCACGATGCCGCCCCACTGGCGGTTCATGCGCACCCGTGAAAGGGTCGGGAACATCTCGACGATGGCCTGTAAAGTGTGCTCCACGGTGAGGTAGCTGCCGCGCTGACCATAGCCAAGATAGCCGTTGATACCGGCGCCGATCACCAGGTCGCCCTTGTCAGACTGGCTCATGTAGCCGTGCACGTGGTTGGACATCACCACGGTATCGAGGATCGGCTTGAGCGGCTCGGACACCAGCGCCTGCAGCGGATGAGACTCCAGCGGCAGCTTGAGACCGGCCATCTTGGCCACCACGCCTGAGTTGCCCGCGGTCACGCAGCCAATGGTCTTGGATTCGATATCGCCGCGATTGGTATGCACGCCATACACCTGGCCATCGCGAATCTTGAAGCCGGTGACCTCGGTGTTCTGCAGGATATCGACCCCCAGCGCATCCGCCGCCCGGGCGAAGCCCCAGGCCACCGCATCATGACGCGCGACACCGGCGGTCTTCTGCCAGGAGGCGCCGAGGATCGGATAGCGAGCGCGCTTGGAGATGTCGATGATTGGAACAATCTCCTTGATCTGCTCGGGAGTGATCACTTCACTGACGATGCCGTTCAGACGGTTGGCATGCACTCTGCGCTGGATGTCACGCATGTCCTGCAGAGTGTGGCCCAGGTTCATCACACCACGCGGTGAGAACATCACGTTGTAGTTGAGGTCCTGAGACAGATCCTTCCACAGATCCAGCGAGTGGTCATACAGCTGCGACGCTTCATCCCACAGGTAGTTGGAGCGTACGATAGTGGTGTTACGCGCGGTGTTACCGCCACCCAGCCAGCCTTTCTCGAGCACGGCCACGTTCTTGATGCCGTGGTTCTTGGCCAGATAGTATGCAGTGGCCAGACCATGACCACCGCCGCCGACAACAATCACGTCATACTGCTTCTTGGGCGTGGGGTTTCTCCACTGGCGCTGCCAATTCTTATGGTGGCTCAGCGCGTGCTTGACCAGCCCGAAACCTGAATATCGTTGCATAATGTTTTCCTCAATGACCTCCGCCTATGCAGCGGTAGTAAAAGGTTCAGGCGACGGGCGTCGCAGCTTCGGAAGCCACCGGGCCATAGACCGGATAGCGGGCGCAAATCTCGGCAACCTTGCCACGCACTTCTTCCTCGATGGCGCTGGTATCACCACCGGCTGCGAGGGCATCAACGATGTCGCAAATCCAACCGGCCAGTACCGTGCAGTCATCCTGCCCAAACCCACGTGAGGTCACTGCGGGGGTACCGAGCCTCAGCCCAGAAGTCACAAAAGGACTTTGCGGATCGTTAGGCACCGCATTCTTGTTGACAGTGATGTGGGCACGCTCAAGGGCTGCGTCAGCATCCTTACCCGTCACTCCCTGGTTGATCAGCGAGACCAGCAGCAGGTGGTTATCGGTACCGTGAGAAACCACATCGAGGCCGCGCTCGACGAACACCTCGGCCATGGCACGGGCGTTGTCGATCACCTCGGCCTGGTAACGCACGAAGTCCTGGCTCATGGCTTCCTTGAAAGCCACCGCCTTGGCGGCGATGACATGCATCAGCGGGCCACCCTGCTGGCCAGGGAAGACGGCGCCGTTGAGCTTCTTGTACAGCGCCTCGTCGCCGGTAGCGGAAAGAATCAGGCCACCGCGCGGGCCGCGCAGGGTCTTGTGAGTGGTGGTAGTGACCACATGGGCATGGGGCAGCGGGCTCGGGTAGTGTCCAGCGGCTACCAGACCTGCCACGTGGGCCATGTCTACCAGCAGCCAGGCACCCACTTCATCGGCGATATCGCGGAACCGGCGCCAGTCGACGACACGGGAGTACGCCGAGAAACCGGCGATGATCATTTTCGGCTTGTGGCTGCGCGCCAGCCGCTCGACTTCCTCGTAGCCGATCTCACCGGTCTCGGGAACCAGACCATACTGGACGGCATTGTAGTACTTGCCGGAAAAGTTCGGCGCCGCACCATGGGTCAAGTGACCGCCGTGGGCCAGACTCATGCCAAGGATGGTATCTCCCGGTGACACCATCGCCATGAAGGCAGCGGCGTTGGCCTGAGCACCGGAGTGCGGCTGCACGTTGGCATAGTCGGCACCGAACAGCGCACAGGCCCGCTCAATGGCCAGGCTTTCCACCACATCGACGTGCTCACAGCCGCCGTAGTAGCGCTTGCCCGGATAGCCTTCAGCGTATTTGTTGGTGAGCTGGGTGCCCTGGGCCTCCATCACCGCGCGACTGGCATAGTTCTCCGATGCAATCAGCTCGATGTGAGCTTCCTGACGGGCATCCTCGCCGGCAATGGCAGCGGCAATCTGGGGATCGTAATCGCGAAGCTGAGTAGTATTCATTGTTTGCTCCTTGTTGTTTGCTGCCATTTCAATCAATGGCATCTTGATAATTGCCGTGCGCAGCTCTGGCGAGGCTTCCATACAAGCTAGTGAGTGTGCCGGCCGGGTACCAATCAATAATCCAAATGCTGCTATTTGAGGCTAGTTGACGCGATACACCTTCGAGCGCATCTTGCTCCGAGCCTGCTGTACGTCCATGATCTCTTCACCTAGCTCGGCCCAGCGGGCCTGCTCTTCTTCACTGGCCTTTGGCGAGAACCAGCCGGTCCAGCCGTAGACAATGCCGATCAGTGGTGACAGCCAGCAGGCAAAAGCCAGCGGGATATACAACAGGTCGATCGTGCTGCCACTATAGACGCCAAGCCCCAGCGAAGTGATGACCACGGCACCACCGGCATTCCAGGGAATCAGCGGCGACACCAGGGTGCCGCCCTCTTCCGTGGCTCGGGAGAGATTGAGCATGGAGTACTTCATGCCGCGATAGACGGGGCCGAACATGCGCCCGGTCAGGGCAATCGACAGGTAGGGGTCGCCGGCGACCACGTTGGTGGAGATGGAACTAAAGATAGCCGATGTTTGCAGGGCGCCGAAACTGCGTGCACGCTTGACCACCGACTCGATGATCGCGCGCATACTGCCGGTACTTTCCAGAACGCCACCGAAGGAAAGCGCAATCAGCAGCAGGGTAATGACCCAGGTCATCGACTGAATACCGCCGCGGTTCAACAGGCCGTCGATCTCGGCGACACCGGTGGCAATTTCATAGCCGGAAAAAGCGTAGACAAAGATCTCTTTCACCGAAGAGCCCTGAAACAGCACCGCCGTCAGGCCGCCCAATACCACACCGGTGAACAGCACCGGCATGGCCGGCATACGTCTCACCGCAAGGCCGATGACCAGCACCACCGGGAGTATCGTCCACAGGCTGAGCGTGAAGCTGTTCGCCAGACCCGTATTGATGGCGGTGATGCGCTCGAAGGAAGCGGCCTCGTCCCCCACCATGTTGAATCCGACAACCGTATAGATTGCCAGAGCAATCAGCATGGCCGGCAGGGTTGTCGGCATCAGGTTGCGGATATGATCGAACAGATCGACGCCAGTCACTGCCGGTGCCAGGTTGGTGGTATCCGACAGCGGCGAGACCTTGTCACCGAAGAAGGCGCCGGACACCACGGCACCGGCAGTCCAGTAGACGGGAATGCCGAAACCGGCACCGATTCCCATCAACGCCAGACCCACGGTACCCACGGTGCCCCAGGAAGTACCCAGAGACACCGAGACCACGGCACACAGCAGCGCCGCCGCCGCCAGGAATATCTGCGGGCTAAGGACTTCCAGGCCGTAATAGATCAGCGTCGGCACGGTGCCGCTGGAAATCCACACGCCGGTGATCATGCCCACCAGAATCAGGATACCCACCGCCGGCAAGCCCACGCTAACCACGTGCAGCATGCCCTCCTGCATGTCTTTCCAGGTGCAACCCAGATAGCGGCCCACCACCGCGGTGATGGCAATACCAATCACCAAGGGCACATGGGGTGTGAAGGTGTCGAAGATAAATAGCTGCGTACCCAGCACCAGGAAGGTGAGCAAGATAGGCAGCAGCGCCAAGACCAGGCTTGGCCGGGGTTTTGTCGCACTGGTCATGATTCGTGCTCCGAAAGGTTGTTTTTATGAAGCAAGTGCCAGCCATGAAGGCTAACGCCCATCCCTATTAATAGCCAATCGCGGAGAAAAAGAATTGAACGAATGCGCCATCTTTCCTGAACAAGGCACATGGGAGGGATGAATTCACTGAAGGGCATGATGAGCAGCGCATCACATCAACGCAGAACTCCCGAAGGCCCCACTTTGTTCTGCTGCAGCAAGCCCATCGGCCCCGTGGCGGTGGACTTTGAACAAGAATGCCGCCAAGGACATCCATCCCCGGCGGCGCTCAATTCATTAGCAGATGCCATTCGCTTTCGTGCTGTTTCCGGCATCCTGACACGCAGCGCTAGCGCGCTATCACTGCAGCGGCGCCTTCTGGAAGGCAACGCGTTCGGTGACAAGGGAAACCCCCACGTAGCATACCGAGGACACCGCACAGCCTGTCAGCGGCCCGACCAGCCAGCCCACGTCGGCAAACAGCATCATGTAGCCGCTGGTGCAGAAGCCAGCCAGCATGGCCACCAGCGCACCCCAGGCGGAACCTTGCCAGAAGGTAGAAATGAATACCGGACCGATGAGGCTGGCGAGCAGCGTGCCGGTGCCCAGAATACCCAGCCAGGAAAGCATGAAGGGCGGCGCGTAAAGCATCATCAATAGTGCCACGATCCCCAGCACGACTACCGCAGTTCGATTGATCCACAGCACCAGCGAAGGGCTCTTGAACGCATCACGGAACAGCGCCAGGCGTAGGTCATGGGAGGTTGCCGAGGCCACGGTATGCAACAGCGAGTTGGCAGTGGACTGCATGGCAAACAGAATGAACAGCGTGATCAGGCCTTCCAGCGCCGGGTGCATGAACTGCTGGAGGTAGATCGGCATGGCAAGATCCGGGTCGGCCAGGTTGGGCAACTTCATCCGCACATAAAGCCCGACGATCGGCACCAGGCTGAGCAGCGCGCCGAAGATCGCCACATAGATCGCCATCTTGTGCAGTTTGACGTCCGGCTTGAAGGCCAGGAAGCGCACCGCCATGAAGGGCAGAACCGCGGCGAACAGGAAAGCATAGGGCAGAACCAGGAAGACCATCGCCGGGCTGTCACCATAGTGAGCGCCGGTGGTTGGGTTTAATAGCTCCGGATCCATGGAATTCAGTGCATTTTGCCACTCACCCAGATCAACGGTAGTCAATACCTGCACGACGATGATCACTGCAGATAGGCTCATGCCGATGACCATGACCGTATCTGTCCATGCCACCGCAGCGAGGCCACCGAGCATGGTGTAGATGATGATGACGCCGATCATCATTAGCGCACTATTGGTCAGTTCGATATCCAGCCAGCTGGCTCCCAGCAGTGCCACCGCCTTGATCTGACTGGTCAGGAACACCAGCAGCAGCACGATGGTGATCAGGGCTGCAACACCCTGTACCGCACGGCCTATGGAGCCGCCGCCATGGATCTGCGCGATATATTCCGGAATGGTGTTGCTGCCCATGTCTACAGCCTTGCGCTGCAGGAAGCTGGCGAAATAAAGCACCGCGATCATGATCGCCGGGGCGAAAAAGAAATTACCCAGGACTTCGATCGCGCCGAACTGGTAGGTGGCACCGGGTGAACCCATGAAGCCCCAGCCACTGAAGCCGGTGGCGACAAGCGTACCTGCGCCGACAAAAGCGCCCAGCGAGCGCCCCGCCAGCAGGAAGCCGCCTTCATCATCCTTCTCCATCATCTTCGATGACAGGTAGCCCAGATAAATCATCAGGCCGAAGGTAATGAACAGCAGGCCCCAGTTGAAAATCTGATAGCCATCCATAATGCTTATCTCCCCTGTTGTTCTTTTTTCTTGCGCTTGAGTTCCCGACGCACATAGGCGGCGCCGGCGTGCACCAGCATGTAGATGGTCAACAGCAGAAAGGTGGACAGTACCCAGGAATCCATCTCTTCGTCCTCTTTGTTTTTGAATTGACAGCGGAAAGGATATGGTAGGTCGAATGGAAGAACAGGTGGCTCTGGCACATGGTTGCAATGCCACTGTCGGGCAAGACACCCAAGCACATTTGCTCTCCATGCTCATCAATGTATTTTATGCTACTAGTTCTAGCCAATCAGAAGCGCAAATACTGGCATCACCGTCATCAATGCGAGGCTATCTGTGAAAAACATTCCGACTGAGCTATTGAGAACCTTCGTCACCATCAAAGACCTTGGTGGCTTCACCAGTGCAGGCGAACTTTTAGGACGCTCACAGCCGGCAGTCAGCCTGCAGATAAAACGACTGGAAGAAATACTTGATACCAAGGTCTTCTTGAGAGGCTCCAGCCTGACTCTGACTGCGGACGGGGAAAACGTTTATTCTTATGCAAAAGAAATACTAGCGCTAAATGATTCTCTCATGAAAAAATTGAGAGGCGAGAACGTCACAGGAAAGGTACGCCTTGGTATTCCGAGCGATCTCGAGCTCGCGTTCTTGCCCAAAGCCTTGAAAAGCTTTTCCAAGATTTATCCCAATATATCTGTAGAGGTTGACTGTGAAATAAGCAAAACAATTCTTCAGAGATATCAACAAAATTTTTATGACATCATATTAATCATGGAGCCAGTCAATAAAGAAGAAAAAAGAGACAGCAGAGACTACCGAATCGAGCGGCTTGAATGGGTCATGGCTCCTGACTATCTGGTCTCCGAAGACGATGAAGTTTCTTTGGTAAGCTACCCACAAGGATGCGTCTATCGCAACATAACTGAAAACCTGCTGGCCACAAAAAACATTGCTTATAAAACCACTTATACCAGCACCAACCTGCTAGGGCTTCTTTCAGCTGTCGAAGCAGGCCTTGGCCTAACGGTAATGGCACGCTCCACAGTTCCTGGCAGAGTAAAGTCAGTATCAAAAATACTATCCGTCCCTGAGCTCGACCCGGTATGCATTGGTCTCTATTACAAGGAACATGAAATAAGCGCTGCCGCTCAAAGAGTTGTTGACTTTCTTCGCGCAGGCATCGCTAATCTGGAAAAAATAAGGTTATAAAGAGATAGTATTGCGTCGATAACATCCAGCTGAAGAAAGAAACTATCAGCTTTACAGACATCATCGACGCTCATGCGGTTGATACAGCGGATTCAACAAGCGTTACAAACTGCAACCGATACCTTTACTGAGAGCCTAATCCACTTGGCCCCAATGCATCTGTCGTTGCATGAACTTCACCCTTGTCGTCAACGCTTAGCTTGACGTTTGGGTTCGGATCATTCACCGCTCTCTCCAACTGCCTGGTCGCCCTATCTCTTTTCAACAGTCGCCTTATCATGTTCGCGATCATGAGCATGATGACGACAGAGAAGGGAAAGGCTCCAATGATGGTTCCAGTCTGAACTGTATCAACAACAGCACTACCCCCTAACGTCAGCAACATTGCGGCGACGGAAGCGATGCTGGCTACCAGAATCACCCTGAACCATGCGCTCGACTTTTTCCGTGAAGACACGAAGTCCGACAAGGCATAGGTCCCGGCATCCAGAGATGTGACATAGTAGGTTGCTACCAGCACTGTCGACACCACCAGCAAGATGGTTCCAACAATCGGTATCGACTCCAGCATCACGAAAAGCCCGCTGGAAACGTTTTCACCCACCGCCGTCGAGATTCCACGGGATGTCTGATCATCATAGTAAATTGCAGCGGATCCAATAACGCCAATCCACACCATGACGATCAGCGAAGGAATGACAGTCACACCGATCACAAACTCACGGATCGTTCGTCCTCGTGAAATGCGGGCGATAAAACCCGCCACGAATGGTGAGAATGCAATGACCCAGCACCAGATAAACACTGTCCACCAGCCATTCCAGCTGTCCTGCCAGGATGCCAGCGGCTCGACAGTGCTTGGGGCATCTGTCCAGAAGCTCATGGCGATAAAGTTCGCGAAGAAGGAGCCAAAGGTCTGGGTAACGTTAGAGATAATAAACAGCGTGGGGCCGAATATAAAAACGGCAACGACCAGCACTATGCTAAGAATCGAATTTGTTTCACTGATCATCCGCATGCCCTTGCTGATTCCGAAGAATGCAGAAATAGCGGTGAGAACCCCCAGGGCAAGAATGACGATCAACCAGATAATGGGACTCGAAGTCAGTCCGGTGAAAGAAGTTAGTCCCGACGTGAACTGCATCGCCGCAAAACCAAACGACGTGGACAAGCCAAGAATCGTAGCCATGATCGCCAGCAGCTCGGTCACCACGCCGGCACCGCCCTGCGCCCATCGAGGCAGGATGTCAACCGTCGCCTCCCGGAAGGTCAGAGTCTTCCCCAGATTATGATGCGAATAGGCCAGACAGACCGCTACCACGCAATACATGGCCCAGGCAGTGAACCCCCAGTGGAAGTATGCCCAAACAATGCCACCTTCCGCGACGTTGCCCTCCATCCCCTGGAAGACAGGGCTTTCATCACGAAGCATGATCGGCTCGGCAACCGACCAGAAAATCAGCCCGATGCCCTGCCCACAGGCAAACAGCATGGAGTACCAGGCAAAGTTGCTGTGCTCCGGTTTTGCCTGGGGCCCGCCTAATCGAACTCTGCTGCCAACTTTGCTGAACACCAGCCAGCCACATACCGTCACAGCAAAAAGCGAGTAAAGAATGAACATCCAGGTAAATCCGCCGGTGACAAAGCTTCGCATGTCAAAAATGACACCAGCGACACCTTCCGGATTAGTTATCACCACCACGATAAGCGCGATAATCGCTACCGGCGGCAGAAACTGGATAACCAGTCGGCCAGCAGGTGGAAGGTCACGACCTGTAGATCGAGGGATTTCGACTGCTCCGGGAGACTCCGTTTCTTTCACGGACTTCGCGTTATTATTCGGCATTTCTATCTCTCCACCATGGTTTCCGTGCTACAGCGATGCCCTTGACTTCACACTAAGCAGTTCACGCCAGATACTTAAAGTAAAGAACGGCAGTTATTTTTATTTAAAACCAAGCCACTCCATCAGCAGCGGCCTGCTCTTGAGCGGGCAAACCACATCCTCCTAAACAAAAGAAAAATGCATTAACACGCAACACCTTAGTTCAGGTGCTTCACTATACCCTCTATACACTCCTCAAGAATCAGCCTGCCTTTTTCTTCGGTCGCCTTCACCGGGGAAGACAATGTACCCGAAGGTGCAGTCCATGAGGGATCTGAGGGAAAGACATCATAGGGGGGAAATGTGGCTGGCTCGACATCAACAGCCTTTGTCATATCGACAAGCTCTGGATGAATTTTCAACATGATAGATGTCTCAAGGACTCCACCGTGCTCAATCGCCCAGCCGGTAAACCCATCAGGGAACACCTTGGCAATAGTATCGTCGCTAATGAAGTCCCAGTAAGACAGCAAATAAACTTTAACTTCCATCCCGCGAAGCTCGCAATGATTTACCAGTTTATCGGCCGCCTCGTACAGGTAAACAGAGTTCTCGAAATGCCCATTAACTATAATGAACTCTCGGTTGCCATGATTAACATAGGCCAGCAAGACATCATAAACATAATGCTCAAGGGAACTCCCTGAAACACAGGTCGTGCCTGGGAAAAAATTCCCACCGCCAGACTTCACCTGTGACTTGTATCCGTAGCTGATGGCTGGCGCCACCAGCATGTTATTACCCTTTTTCGCGACCTGCTCAGAAATATAGCTTGGAATAAGGACATCGGGATTAAGCGACATATGGGGGCCATGCTGCTCAATAGCACCAACTGGAAGGATAATCTTGCAATCTCCGTTCTCAGTGATTTCCTTGTAGGAGACCCAGTCCATATTTTCAATTTTCACGTCTTTCATCTCAGCCACCCCTAGCGTCAATCATATTTATATTTGGAGTCTTTCTATGGATCAGATGCTTTTGACCAGACATGCAACAAATATCACAACAACAGGCAGTGGTGAAAAAGGGGAGCCATGCTCCCCTCATTGATTTTAGCTAATTACTTGATGATGTTGTGCTCCGGTCCGTACGGGAAGCCGGTGATGTTGTCGGCACCGTGCTCGTTGAGCACCAGGATATCGTGCTCACGGTAGCCACCGGCACCCGGCTGGCCCTCGGGAATCATGATCATCGGCTCCATGGAGACCACCATGTTGGGCTCGAGCACCGTATCGATGTCTTCACGCAGCTCGAGGCCGGCCTCGCGACCATAGTAGTGGCTCAGGGTGCCGAACGAGTGGCCATAGCCAAAGGTGCGATACTTGAGCAGATCATGCTTGGCGAAGATCTCGTTGAGCTCATGGGCAATATCGCTGCAGCGCACTCCCGGCTTGATCAGCTCCTGTCCGCGAGTGTGCACTTCGCAGTTGACTTCCCACATGCGCAGATGCTCGTCGGAGGCGTGCTCGAGGAACATGGTGCGCTCCAGCGCCGTGTAGTAGCCCGAGATCATCGGGAAGGTGTTCATGCTGAGGATATCACCGGGCTGCACGCGGCGGCTGGTTACCGGGTTGTGGGCGCCGTCAGTGTTGATGCCGGACTGGAACCACACCCAGGTGTCCATCAGCTCGCTGTTGGGATAGGTCTTGGCGATTTCACGTACCATGGCACCCTGGCCGGCCAGCGACACTTCATACTCAGGCACACCAGCGGTGATGGCATCGCGGATGGCAACGCCGCCCACGTCTGCAACCCGCGCGCCCTGACGGATCAGCGCGATTTCTTCTGCCGACTTGATCATGCGCATCTTCATGGTCGGCTCGCCGATATCGACCAGCTCCACATCGCCCAGCGCACTCAGCAGCTTCTGCTGGTACTGCAGGGTCAGGTGGTCGAACTCCACGCCAACACGCTTCTTGCCGGCGCACAGCTGCTTGACGGCCTTGAAGAAATTGTCTTTCTGCCAGTCGGTGTAGACGATATTGTCGCCCAGCCGGTTGCGGCGATAAGGCTGGCCACCGTCGATGTTGGCGGTCACCGTGGTGAAGGCATCCTGGGTCACGACCAGGCCGTACTCGCGTCCGAACTTGCAGTAGACGAAGTCACTGAAGTAGTTGATGTTGTGGTATGAAGTGAACACCACGGCCTCGACATTCTCGTCGGCCATGTGCGCGCGCAGGCGCTCAAGACGCCCCTTCATCTCGGCATCTGAGAAAGTGGGAACGACCTTGTCGCCGTTGGGAATTTCAATGAGGGATGGCAGCTGCATGTTATTCTCCTGACTTCTGTTGTTTTGCGACCGTCGAACGTTTCGACCTTGCGTTAGCCGGAGCGCAAAGCGCACCAGCCAATTGATATTCTTTCGGTACCCGAACAGTCCGGCTGACATGCCGAGTGAGACAAGCGCTCTTTTTCTTTATCCGACTGTCCTTCTATGACTATCGGCAAAGCACCGCGACAAAGCAAATTGCAACTCTAAATGTGCCCATTTGTGATTTGAGGAACGCTTTAAAATCAATTCGATAAAAGGAAACGGCTGTACAAGGCGACTCGGCAAGAAAGCTCAGCCGAGTGTCTTGCCTTCGATATGCAGGAAGAAAGGGTCGGCCAGAGTGCCATCCTGCTCGGAGGCTTGACGACGCATGGCGCTGGGCGTCATGCCAAAAGCCTTGCGAAAATTTCGAGAAAAGTGAGCCGTATCGGCAAAACCACAGCGCTCGCCAATCTCGGTGATGGTGCGAGGAGAATAGTGCAGCAGCCAGAGCCCGTAGCGCAGGCGCAGATCACGAGCGAAATGCTGCGGCGTCATGCCTAGCGCGTCCTGGAATTTGCGCTCCAGGCTACGCCGAGAGATAGCGAGACGATCAGCCAGTTCGTCGACACCGATGGGCTGGCCCAGATGCTGCTCCATAATGGAAATGGCGCGGCGCACTTGGCGGTCCTCGACTTTGTTGAAGACCACCGGCTGCGGCTGGGGAGCCTCGGCCTTGCGCGCCTCATCGATCAGCATGATATGCAGGCTCTTCATCGCCCAGGCCTTGCCCAGATGCCGTTCGACCAGATAGGCAGCCAGATCAGCGGCGGCGGTGCCCCCCGCACAGCTCAGCCGATCGCCCTCGTCCAGATAAAGCCGGTCGGCTACCGGCGTGACCTCGGGAAAGCGTCGACGCAGGTCGGCGTGATGATACCAGCTCACGCAGCAGCGCCGCCCTGCCATCAGCCCGGCCTCGATCAGTGCAAAGATGCCGGTGCAAAGACCGACCAGCGGAACCCCCTGATTTGCGGCAAAGCGAAGATAGTCCAGGGTTTTCAGATCGAGCTTGCCGTTTCCGTCCTGTACGCCACCGATCACGACCAGATAATCGAACGTCTCCGGGGGCTGGAATGGCTGGCAGGGCGTGATCGCCGCGCCACAGCTCGACACGGCGTCCTGCCCCGCGCTGGTCATGAATGCCCAGTGACAGCGCAGCTGACGGCTACGATCACCCTCGTCAGCCGCCAGCCTCAGGCAGTCGACAAAGGCAGCGAAGGGCAGCAAGGTGAAGCGATGCAGAAGCACGAAGCCCACCGACAGGGTCGGCCTCACCGCGGCCTGTGTCATGGCAGGCTCCTCCTGTCTTTACGGGCTGGATTGCTACTCTGATTACAGCCTGAACCCGGTAAAAAGCAACGACGAGGCGACGATGTCTTGCGCTGGCACCCCCGCACAAGTTGCTATTCTGTCGCCACTTTCATGACGCAACATCAAGGGCTCGACCTGAATCCCCCAAGCAGGCATGGTAGGCGAAGTCCGGTCTGGCGCGGCGGACCCTGCGGGGCTGTATAGTCAGGGCCGGTGTTTTTCATTCCGCCACGAGGAGTCAATGCTCTGATGTCTATTCATACCACACGGCGCCTGGGCCTGCTCAGCCTATTGAGCCTGCTCAGTCTGCTGCCCATGGCTTTCGCCCAGTCATCCGACCCCAATGTTACCACCGAGCAGTTTCAGGACTGGCTGGTCGAGTGTCCCGATAACGGTGGTCGCTGCGCCATGTCACAACTGGTCAACAACCCCGAGGGCGGCCAGCCGCTGATGCGCGCAGTGATGATCTACCCCGAACAGTTCGATGGCCCGGCTATCACCTTCCTGCTGCCTCTTGGCGTGCGCCTCGCACCCGGTCTCAGGCTCAGCGTGGATGGAGGAGAAGCTACGGGTTTCCCCTATCAGGCCTGCTTGGAGCCCGGCTGCCGCGCCGACCTGCCGCTCTCGCCAGAGCTGCTTCAGCGCCTGCGTGGCGGTAACAAGGCAACCCTGAGCTTTATTGACCCCGCCGGTCGGCAGCGCGATCTGGACATTTCGTTGACGGGCTTTACCGCCGCCAGCAACCGCATCGCCCCCTGATCATTCCACTCCACACAACACAACGAGGCCTGGTATTTACCAGGCCTCGTTGTTTGAGAAAGTCCGAGTCGACGCTTGTATCTCACCTGGCTCGAGGTATTCCTAAAGACGCTGCAGATAAGCATGCCCGCCAAGATTGCGCATCTGCTGGCGAATCCACTGCGCGCGGCGCTCGACGTGGGGTGAGGGACGCGAGGCGCTCCAGGCCCTGGGATTGGGAAGGATGGCGGCCAGCCGACTGGCCTGCACCGCGCTCAGTTGATCAGCGCCGGTGCCGAAGTAGTGCCGGGACGCCGCCTCCAGACCGAAGACGCCGTTATCCCACTCGGCAATATTGAGATAGACCTCGAGGATGCGTTCCTTGGGCCACAGGGCTTCGATAAGCAAGGTAAACCAGGCCTCCAACACCTTGCGTACCCAACTGCGCCCGCTCCACAGAAACAGGTTCTTGGCGGTCTGCTGAGAGAGCGTGCTGGCCCCGCGCAGCGAGTTCCCCCGGCGAGCATCGATAATGGCACGCCGCAGCTCGACGAAATCGACCCCGCGATGAAAGGGAAAGCGCTGATCCTCGGAGGCGATCACCGCCAGCTGCGCATCGAGGCTCATTTCCTTGAGCGGCCGCCACTGCTGCTGTTGAGCCATCGACTCACCTGCCCACACTGCTTCCAGCTTGCGCTCCAGCATGACCGTGGAAAACGACAGCGGTACCACGCGCAGCATCAGCACCATCAGCACCGAAAAGGCAACCCAGCCGAGCAGCGCCAGCATCAGCCAGCGCGCGATCCTCTTGATCCATGCGCCCATCACAGCTCACTTGACTGATGAGCTCTAGCCTTGAGCTCTGTGGACAAAGCGAGGACCGGCTTGATCAGCCGACACCGGCCTGCCGGACCCAGCCTCGAAAGGCGCCGATGATAGCATGGCGCCGCTGCGGGTTGGCAGCAGAGCCAGGGGATCGCTGCTGGATGTGTCTAGAAGATCCGGGGACAGGTCGAAGAGGGGGTCCTACGCCATGGATGGCGTAGGTAGCGTCCAAGGATGGATTCATAGCGCCCCCTCGCAGACCTGTCGACGGATCAGCCCGGGGATCAGGGCTAACTGCGATCGCCCTTGGTCCGGGGCTAGCGAGAAGCGTGGAGCCGCTCGGCGTGGTAACGCAGGTGGTCATCGATGAAGCTGGCGATGAAGAAATAGCTGTGGTCGTAGCCCGGCTGGCGCCGCAGCGTCAGCGGATGGTCGTGCTCAGCACACACCGCTTCCAGCCGTTCGGGACACAGCTGCTCTTCGAGGAAGTCATCGGCTTCGCCCTGATCGATGAACAGCGGCTGACGGGATGCGCCCTTGGCGACCAGCTCACAGGCATCATACTGGGTCCACTGGGTGGTATCCTCGCCCAAGTAGCCGGTGAAGGCCTTGCGACCCCAGGGAGTCTGGGTCGGATTGACGACCGGCGCGAAGGCCGATACCGAGCGATAGTGGCCGGGCCGGCGCAGTGCCAGAATCAGCGCGCCATGCCCCCCCATGGAGTGCCCGCTGATCGACTCGCGGCCATTCACCGGAAAGTGCTGACGCACGATCGACGGCAGCTCTTCGGCCACGTAGTCGTACATGCGGTAGTGGTCCTTCCACGGCGCCTGGGTGGCGTTGACGTAAAAGCCGGCGCCCGAGCCAAAGTCATAGCTATCGTCTTCACCCGGCAGGTCCAGCCCGCGCGGACTGGTATCCGGACAGACAATGGCCACGCCAAGCTCGGCGGCCATTTTCTGAGCGCCGGCTTTCTCCATGAAGTTTTGATCGGTACAGGTCAATCCCGACAGCCACCACAGCAGCGGCACGCGTTCGGTTTCCGCCTGGGGCGGCAGGTAGATGGCAAAGATCATCTCGCAATCCAGCGACCGCGAGCGATGCCGGTAGCGCTTGTGCCAGCCGCCAAAGCTGCGATTGGCCGAGACCAGCTCGATATGTTCTGTCATGGTCATGCTCGACTCCTTAACTCAGTAACGTAACTCAAGAAGCTAATTCCAGACCGTATTTCAAGAGCGTTGATCTTCAATAGTGCAGCACGGTGCGAATGCTCTCGCCGCGGTGCAGCAGCTCGAAGGCCTCGTTGATCTTCTCGAACGGCATGTCGTGGGTGATGAAGTCGTCAATGTTGATCTCGCCCTTCATGTAGCGATCCACATAGCCGGGCAGCTCGCTGCGGCCCTTGACGCCACCGAAGGCGGAGCCCTTCCAGACCCGGCCGGTGACCAGCTGGAACGGACGCGTGGAGATTTCTTCGCCGGCACCGGCCACGCCGATGATCACCGACTCGCCCCAGCCCTTGTGGCAGCACTCCAGCGCCGAGCGCATCACGTTGACGTTGCCGATGCACTCGAAGGAGTAGTCGACGCCGCCGTCGGTCATGTCGACGATGACTTCCTGAATCGACTCTGTGTGATCCTTGGGGTTGACGAAGTCGGTGGCACCGAACTGTCTGGCCAGCTCGAACTTATCGGGATTGACGTCGATGGCAATGATGCGCGCTGCCTTGGCCATCACCGCGCCCTGGATCACCGCCAGGCCGATAGCGCCAAGCCCAAATACTGCCACCGTGGAGCCCGGCTCTACCTTGGCGGTATTGAGCACCGCGCCGATCCCAGTGGTGACGCCGCAGCCCAGCAGGCAGATCTTGTCCAGCGGGGCCTCGGACGAGACGACGGCCAGCGACACCTCGGGCACCACGGTGTATTCGCTGAAGGTGGAGCAGCCCATGTAGTGATGCAGCGGCTTGCCGTCCAGCGAAAAGCGGCTGGTGCCATCGGGCATCAGGCCCTGGCCCTGGGTGGCGCGCACCGCCTGGCACAGGTTGGTCTTGCCGGACAGGCAGTACTTGCACTGGCGACACTCGGCGGTATATAGCGGAATGACATGGTCGCCCGGACGCAGGCTGGTGACGCCTTCGCCGACTTCTTCGACGATACCGGCCCCTTCGTGGCCGAGCACCGAGGGGAACAGCCCCTCCGGGTCGGCGCCGGAAAGCGTGAAGGCGTCGGTGTGGCAAACGCTGGTCGCGGCCATGCGCACCAGCGCCTCGCCGGCCTTGGGACCCTCGACATCAATCTCGACCAGCTCCAGCGGCTTACCTGCTTCCAGTGCGATAGCGGCGCGTGACTTCATGGTACGATCCTCCGGTTGTTTGACTTGTCTAACAGTCTACGCAATATTCAGCAATAGTATAAGCCGCATCAAACTCATCACATTATTGCTCACAGGCAATAATCGAGGGATCAGCGCCGTGCAACGATGGGATCGCGTCGAAGCCTTCATCGAGGTGGTGCGCCACGGTGCCTTCAATGCCGCCGCCGAACATCTCAAGGTGTCCAGCTCTCACGTCAGCCGCCTGGTCAGCCAGTTGGAGAACCATCTGGGCACCACCCTGCTCTACCGCACCACCCGCCGCCTTCGATTGACCGAAGCCGGCGAGCTCTACTATCAGCGCTGCCACCACCTTTTCGAAGCCTTTATCGAGGCCGAGGCGGCCGTGAAGGAGCTGCAGGAGCGGCCCATGGGGCTGCTCAGCCTGACCTCGGCCACCACCTTCGGCGAGCGCTTTCTTGCTCCGCTGGTCAACGACTTCATGCAGCTGCACCCACAGTTGAGCGTGCGCTTGCACCTGACCAACCGCCAGGTGGACATCATCGACGAGGGCTACGATATCGCCATCCGCATGGGCGCGCTGACCGACTCGACGCTGATTGCGCGGCGCCTGTGCGAACGGCGCGAGTATGTGGTGGGCTCGCCCGCTTACTTCAGCCGCTACGGTCAACCGCACACCCTGTCGGAGCTTTCGCGACATCGCTGCCTGGTAGGCTCACGCTCTCACTGGCGCTTTGATGTGGACGGCGTACGCCGCGAAATTCGCATGGATGGCCCTTGGCAGGGCAACTCGGGGGCCGCCCTGCTCGATGCCACGCTCAAGGGGCTCGGGATTGCCCAGCTGCCCGACTACTATGTCGATGCGCACCTGGCCAGCGGCCAACTGATCAGCGTGCTGGATAGCTACCGCCATAGTGACACCGGCGTCTGGGCCGTGTACCCGCGCCACCGACACCGCTCACCCAAGGTGCGTCAGTTCCTCGATTTTCTGGTCGAGCGCATTGCACAGTCCTTACCGCCGCCCAGGGCCACAACGACAGAGGGCGCCCACTAGGGACGCCCTCATCTTCTACCTGTGTTTCAGCCGGAACCGACCAACGTCTCAACCTGTGCCGACGGGTTATTTGAAATTCTTGCGTATCGTCTTGTTGATCTCGCCAACGATCCCGCTGCGAAAGGCGAGCACGCAGATCACGAAGATCGCCCCCAGGATCACGCTCACCCAGTTGCCCAACGGCGACTGCGCCAGCAGCTGCTGCAGGCTGACCACCAGCCCCCCCCCCCCCCCCCCCCCCCCCCACCCCCCCCCCCCCCCCCCCAAGGGCAAAAAGAAAACCAACCCCGCCAAATGACCAAGGGGCGCGGGGAACCCCGCCAGCAG
>ERZ1032895.95-NODE-95-length-23993-cov-14.133177_pt1 | contig 23993 bp, 25 predicted proteins | sample MGYA00516687_ERZ1032895 | MGnify/ENA primary metagenome ERZ1032895 (study PRJEB33719, sample SAMN04261600) | wastewater metagenome | biome: rural village; feature: latrine urine exit; material: soil | place: El Salvador | collected 2013-01-14 ... | reverse complement strand
CATACGAGATCGGTCTCGGCATTCCTGCTGAACCGCTCTTCCGATCTAAGGTTTTGAACTCGTCCATGTTGGTCTTGCCCAGGCTGACGGTTCCTGCGGCGCTGAGCGCTTCCACCACGGCAGCGTCGTAGGGTGATTCGAAGTTATCCAGCATGCGCGAGCCGCAGCTGGTCTTGACGCCTTGGGTACAGAAGTTGTCTTTCAACGCCACCGGCAGGCCGGTGAGCGGGCCGGCATTGCCGGCGTCGCGGGTCTCGTCAGCCTGACGCGCAGCTACGCGGGCAGCATCGTCGGTCACGCTGATGAAGCTGTTGAGCTCGGGGTCGAGGCGCGCGATGCGTGCCAGCAGATGATCGGTCAGCTCGCGGCTGGAAAACTCGCCCGCGGCGAGGCCCGCAGCGAGGTCGGTCAGTGTCTTGTCATGCATGGGGCCGGGGCTCCGTGATGGGGTCCAGTAACGATGGCGCTGGCCGCTGTGGCTCGGCTGTCATTCCGCTATTCCGCTATTCCGCTATTCCACAACCCGCGGTACCAGATAGAGACCGTCTTCAACGGCCGGTGCGCAGCGCTGGAGCTGCTCGCGCTGATCGCTTTCGGTGACTTCGTCGGCGCGCAGAGGCTGTGTTGCGTCCAGCGGATGCGACATGGGGGCGACGCCGTCGGTATCCAGACGCTGCAGCTGATCGACCATGTCGAGGATGCGCGCCAGGTCATCGACATAGCCGCTGGTTTCGTTCTCGTCCAGGCCGAGTCGGGCCAGATGGGCGGCCCTGAGAACGTCTGCTTGTTCAAGCGCCATGATCGGATGTCCTCGATGTGAATGGAAAAAGGCGATTGAATCTATCATATTTAGCGCCCGTCTGGCAGCTCTGCAAGGCACGTCCGAAGGGCGCTTGGCTTGCTGCAGGCGGGGTGCAGTGATACCGTTCGCAGCGAAAATAGGGTTCCCTGTCAGCACTAGGTAACGACTTCATGTTCAAACGTTTGAGGGGGCTGTTTTCCAGCGATCTTGCGATCGACCTGGGAACGGCCAACACGCTGATCTACGTGCGTGGGCGCGGTATCGTGCTCGATGAGCCGTCGGTGGTAGCGATTCGTCAGGATCGCAACTCGACCAGCGTGGCTGCAGTAGGTATGGAAGCGAAGCGCATGCTGGGGCGCACGCCGGGCAACATCACGGCGATTCGTCCGATGAAGGATGGCGTCATCGCCAACTTCACCGCCACCGAGCAAATGCTCCAGTATTTCATTCGCAAGGTACACCAGAGCACGCTGCTGACCCCCAGTCCCCGGGTGCTGGTGTGCGTGCCCGGCATGGCGACCCAGGTCGAGCGCCGCGCGATCAAGGAGTCGGCAGAGCACGCCGGTGCCCGTGACGTGTCGCTGATCGTCGAGCCCATGGCGGCCGCCATCGGTGCCGGTCTGCCGGTAGGCGAGCCCCAAGGCTCGATGGTGCTCGACATCGGCGGCGGTACCAGTGAAATCGCCATCATCTCGCTCAACGGCGTGGTCTACTCCCAGTCCATTCGCGTGGGTGGCGACCGCTTCGATGAGGCCATTACCGCCTATGTGCGCCGCCACTATGGCAGCCTGATCGGCGAAGCCACGGCCGAGCGCATCAAGGAAGAGATCGGCAGTGCCTACCCCGGCGGCGAGCTGCGCGAGATCGACGTGCGCGGTCGCAATCTGGCGGAAGGCATTCCGCGCAGCTTCACGCTGAATTCTCACGAGATTCTCGATGCCTTGCAGGAAGCATTGAGCGCCATCGTGGCGGCGGTGAAGAATGCGCTGGAGCAGGCACCGCCGGAGCTGGCGTCCGATATCGCCGAGCGCGGGCTGGTGCTGACCGGTGGCGGCGCCTTGCTGCGTGACCTGGACAAATTGATCGCCGAAGAAACCGGACTGCCGGTCGTCGTGGCTGACGATCCTCTGACCTGTGTGGCTCGCGGCGGTGGCAAGGCACTCGAGCTGATCGGCCAGAACGCCTTCGACGTGTTGTCCAGCGACTAATCACCCTCTCGGCGCCAAGGGGGAAACGCCAATCAAGCCGTTGTTCACCCACGGGTCGGTTCCGATCTATCGCATGCTGCTGTGTGCGTTGGTTGCTACGATGCTGATGTTCGCCGATCTGCGCTTCAGTCGCATGGAGATGGTTCGTGAGCGTCTGACCACGGTGGTAGCGCCGATTCAGTGGCTGGTCAGCTTGCCGAGCGAGGTGCTGGACTGGACAACGCTGGCGTTTTCCGACCAGCGCCGGCTGCTTGAAGAAAATCACCGCCTGCGCGAGCAGATCCTGAGCCTGTCACACCGCGTGCAGCGCATGAGCAGCCTGACGGCCGAGAACATTCGCCTGCGCGAGCTGCTTGACGCCGCACCCCAGGCTGAAATTCCTTACATTACCGCCGAATTGCTGTCGCTGGACCCGGATCCCTTCACCCACCGCATGGTGATCGATCGTGGTCGGCGTGACGGTGTGTATCCCGGCCAGCCGGTGATGGATGCGTCGGGCCTGATGGGGCAGGTCACCGATGTCTCGACCTACGCCAGCCGCATGCTGCTGGTGAGCGACGCCAGCCACGCCTTGCCAGTGCAGGTAAACCGCAATGGCCTGCGCTATATCCTGCAGGGTACCGGACATTACAGCGAACTCGCGGTTCTGCATGTGTCGAACACCGCCGATATACGCAAGGACGACCTGTTGATGACCTCGGGCATGGCGGGCCGCTTCCCGGCGGGCTATCCGGTCGCCCGGGTGATCGAGGTTATTCATGACCCCGGCCAGCCCTTTGCGCGGGTGACGGCCGCGCCGATCGCCAAACTGCAGCGCTCACGTCACTTCATGCTGCTGTTTCCGCCGCAAACGCCGACGGCGCCGGGATACGGTGGCTGGGGGCCAGTGCTGTCACCGGAGGCGCTGGATGCCGCACACCAGCTTGAGCGCATGATCCAGGAGGCGAGCCAATGGCAAGAGCAACCGCGCTGAGCATGGCCGGCATCTGGGGCAGCCTGCTGCTGGCGCTGTGTCTGCAGGTCATGCCGCTGGCCGATGGCTGGCAAATCTGGCGCCCCGATTGGCTGGGCCTGATGCTGATCTACTGGTGCATGCAGGCGCCGGAGCGGGTCGGTATGCTGCACGGCTTCGTGCTGGGTATCCTGGTGGACCTCATCGAAGGCGCACCCTTGGGACAGAACGCTCTATTGCTGTCACTGCTGGCCTTTCTTGCGGCGCTGGTTTATCCGCGCTTTAGGCTCTATTCGCTGCTGCAACAGGCGATGCTGGTGCTGGTGCTATTAGGTACCGTGCAACTGCTGGAACAGTGGCTTCGCACCCTGCTCGGGCCCTTCTCGATCCACCTTTCCTTCCTGTTGCCCTCGCTGATTGGCGCGCTGCTGTGGCCCTGGTTCTCGACCTTGCTGCAGGCCCTGCGCAGGCTGCCCGACGGCAGCTGATATCTTTGCTTGCTTGGAGGTGGTGCCATGAGCGGACCACATCTGCGTCTGGCCTCGGCGTCGCCACGCCGCCGCGAACTGCTTGCCTCGATTGGGCTCGAAGTGGTGCTGTGCCCGGTGGATATAGACGAGTGCCGGCTGCCCGGGGAGTCGCCGAAGGCGCTGGTGCTGCGTCTGGCCGAACACAAGGCGCAAGTCGGGGCGGCGCGCGGCGCATCGTCCTTGCCAACCCTTGGCGCCGATACCGTGGTGGTATGCGATGGCGATGTTCTTGGCAAACCGCGGGATCGCGCCGATGGCGCCTGGATGCTGCGGCGCCTGTCGGAGCGCAGCCATGAGGTCATGACCGGCGTGGCGGTCAGCGGGCCGGCGGGCTTGCTGTCGGTCTGTGTGACCACGCGCATCACCCTGCGCCGGATCAGCGATCATGAGATCGATGCCTACTGGGCCACCGGCGAACCACTCGACAAGGCTGGTGGCTTTGCCATCCAGGGGCGAGGGGCGCTGTTCGTTTCGCATCTCGAGGGCAGCCACTCCGCGGTGGTCGGCCTGCCGCTTTTCGAAACGGCGCAGCTGCTGGCGCGTCAGGGCGTGCCGCTGTGGGAGCCGGCAATGCCATAAGCTATGCCATAATGGCCCAAGTTTCTTCTGGACAAGGATTTCTGCATGAGCGGTGAAGTACTGATCAACCTGACGCCCATGGAGACCCGCGTCGCCGTGGTCGAGAACGGCGTGCTGCAGGAAGCCTTCATCGAGCGATCCTGGCGGCGTGGCATCGTTGGCAATATCTACAAGGGCCGCGTGGTCCGGGTGCTGCCCGGCATGCAGGCGGCCTTCGTCGACATCGGCCTCGATCGTGCCGCCTTCATTCACGCCCAGGAAGTGATGCCGCAGGGCACACCCGCCGATGAGCAGGTGTCGATTTCCCAGCTGCTCCATGAAGGGCAGGCACTGGTGGTGCAGGCCAACAAGGACCCCATTGGCTCCAAGGGGGCGCGCCTGACCACGCATCTCTCGGTGCCGTCACGCTATCTGGTCTACATGCCTGACTCGCCTAATCATGGGGTCTCCCAGCGTATCGAGGATGAGGCCGAGCGCGAACGGCTGCGCCAGTTGATCGTGGCCGCAAGCGAAGAACAGAGCCTCGAGATCACCGGGGGGTTCATCGTGCGCACCGCGGCAGAAGGCATCAGCCTGGAGGAAATGTCCGGCGACATGCATTTCCTGCTGCGGTTGTGGCGCAAGGTCAGCGAGCGCAAGGTGACGGCGGCGGCGCCCAGCGTGATCTATGACGATTTGCCGCTGTTCATGCGCACCCTGCGCGATGTGATGCGTGACGATATCGAGAAGGTGCGCATCGATTCCCGGGAGAACTACACCAGGCTGATCGAATTTGCCGAGGAGTTCATGCCGACGGCGGTAGAGCGTATCGAGCACTATGCCGGTGAGCGTCCGATCTTTGACCTGTTCAGCGTCGAGGACGAAATCCAGAAGGCGCTGGGGCGCAAGGTCCAGCTGAAGTCGGGTGGCTACCTGGTGATCGACCCCACCGAGGCGATGACCACCATCGACGTCAACACCGGCGGCTATGTGGGGCATCGCAACCTCGAGGAAACCATCTTCAAGACCAACCTCGAGGCCGCGACGGCGATTGCCCGTCAGCTGCGGCTCAGGAACCTCGGCGGCATCATCATCATCGACTTCATCGACATGGAAGACACCGAGCACCAGCGCCAGGTGTTGCGGGTGCTGGACAAGTCGCTGGAGCGCGATCACGCCAAGACCAAGTGCACCGGCGTCACCGAGCTCGGGCTGGTTCAGGTGACGCGCAAGCGCACCCGGGAGAGCCTCGAGCAGACCCTGTGCGAGGCATGCCCCTCCTGTCAGGGGCGCGGCACGCTGAAAACGCCGGAGTCGGTATGCTACGAGATATTCCGCGAGATTCTGCGCGAGGAGCGGGCCTACAGTGCCGAGACCTACGCGGTGCTGGCCTCTCAGGCGGTCGTCGACCGCCTGCTTGATGAAGAATCTGCCGCGGTGGCGGATCTGGAAGAATTTATCGGCAAGCCCATTCGCTTCCAGGTCGAGGCTCACTATTCCCAGGAGCAGTACGACATCGTACTGATGTAGCCATGTCGGCAGCACGCGGCACATTTCGCTGGGCACTGATGCTGGTGGCGCTGGCCCTGGGGCTGGTGGCACTGCTGGTCAGTGTGGCTCGGCTGACGCTGGGTCAGGTCGAACGTCTTGAGCCTCGGCTGGAAGCGCTGCTGGCCGAGCGGCTGGGCGCTGAGGTTTCGGTGGGCGAGCTGCGTGGCGACATGCAGGGTCTGGACCCTTCGCTGTCGCTGCGTGATCTGCACGTGAACAGCGCGCGCCCCGGCGATGAGCTGGCGCTTCTCGACATCGAAGAGGCGAATTTTCGCCTGGATGTTAGTGCCAGTCTGGCCCAGGGGCTACCGGTGCTGAGCCAGGCCAGGGTCAGTGGAGTGACTCTGCATCTCTATCAGGCGGCAGACTTGAGCTGGTACTGGCCAGGCTCCAAGGCCATTGACGCAATGTTGAAGACGGATGGCGACCTGGACCTGGCGCACCTCGACGCCTGGACGGCCGGCATGCTTCACCAGCGCCTATGGGGCGATGATCTGCGTCTGGTGCTGCATGGCCGCGAGCGTACCTTGAAGCTGCAGGTGCCGCGGCTGCTGATCAGTGGCGACAAGCGCGGGGCTCATCTTGAGGGAAGCGTTGAGCTGGTTGAGGAAAGCGTTGAGCTGGTAGATGCGCCGGACAAGGCCTTTCAGGTGGTCATGGATGTATTGCCCGGCCGGCATGGTCTGGGCGACTTCGGCGCTGCTTTGCAGGCCGACATGGACCTCGAAAGCCTGGCCGCTCTACTGCGCGTGCTGGGGCTTGAGGAAGTGGTGAGGCTGGACGACCTCTCTGGTTCGGCTCAGCTGTGGGCGCGCTGGACGGCAGGGCGGCTGGAGGATGTGCGTCTTGATCTGGAGGTGCCGAGGTTGGCGCTGAGCCAGCCACCGACGGTGCGTGACGAAGATGAACGCACCCTGGTGCTGAAGGAGGCGTCGCTGAAAGGCCAGTGGCTGCGCGACGACGATGACTGGGAGGCCTGGCTGGTTGGTGAGGCCTCCGATGAAGGTGAGGCTGGCGGCAGCGATGACGCCCAGCAAGATGATGGTCAGGGTGATAGCCCGGGCGAAGGGCTGCCGGTGCCGCGCTACTGGCATGCCACCAGTCGCGACAATGGCTGGTGGCTGAATGCCAGCGCCTTCGAACTTGATGCCCTGGCGGCCTGGTACGATCGCCTTCCGCTGCCCGAGGCGTTGTCTCGAACCCTGGCGACTCTGGCGCCGCGTGGCAGGGTCGATGCGCTGGGCGTCGGCTATCTCGATGAGCAGTGGCAGGCCCGTGTCAGTGCGACCCAGGTAGCGGTATCGCCCTGGGAGGATGCGCCCGGTGGCGGCCCGCTGGACATCTGGCTGGAGGCGAAGGGCAATCGCGGCGATGTGCGCTTCATCCATAGCGCGGATAACAGTACGGATAGCGCTGCCGGAGTCAGGCTGGAGTTTCCGCAGCTGTTCGATGCGCCGCTGGCGCTTGATCACGCCAGCGGTCGGGTGCACTGGATCTACGACGGGCCACGCAGCTCCGTCAGCGGCCTGGACCTTGAAGCGCGCATGAACGGTGCAAGCGTTGCCGGGTCCTTTGGCCTGGTCGTAGGCGGCGAGGGTCGCGGCGGCTTTGGCCTGCGGCTGACAATGGCGGATGTCGATGCCGTCGGGCAGCCGCTGACCGGCTGGCTGCCGATGAAGCTGCTGCGTGAAGAGGTGGCCCCGGCGCTTGCCGAATGGCTGGCCTCCGGCGTTGCGGGTCGCGTGCCCGAGGGCCAGCTGACCCTGCATCTGCCGCTGGGTGCCGAGGGCAGCCATGATCAGGATACGCTGGAGAGTCTGTTTGGGCTCGACCTGACGGTAAGCGATGCTCGCCTGCCTTTCGCCCCGGACTGGCCGCTGATCGAGAGCATCGAAGGTCGGCTGTCGCTGCTCAATGAGACCCTCGATGCCCGCGTCAGCAGCGCGCAGAGCCTGGGCGTTGCGCTCACTGCCGGCGAGGCACACCTGGTGGATAATGTCCTGTCGGTCACTGCTGATCTCAGCGCTTCGCCCAGCGCCGTTGGTCGCTATCTATCCGCCATGCCGGTAGAAGGCATGGCGCTGGCCGAGGATTGGCAGGGTGAAGGGCGTGTGGATGGCCAGCTGTCGCTGAGCTTGCCGATGGACAACCTCGACGCGCTCACGCTGAATCTGGAGACGCAAGCGGCCGTCGAGCGTCTGGTTCATGGTCCCAGCGGCTTGACGCTGCACTCGCTCAGCGGGCCGCTGCGCTGGTACCAGCAGGGCGACAGCGGTGGCCTGCAGGGGCAGCTCGAGGCGCGCCTGCTGGGCGGGCCGGTCAAGGCGGATATCGACACACAGGAAGACCGCCTGCGGGTTTCAGGTCGTCTGGCGGTAAGCGAGCTGCTGGCCATGGGCATGCCTGACGGTGCCAACAAGGTGGTGTCGGGTCAGCTGCCCTGGCAGGCCAGCGTCGAGCTGACCGACTCGCCGCCCACGGTGCTGATCGAAAGCGGCCTTGAAGGTGTTGCCATTGATCTGCCGACGCCGCTGGGCAAGGCTGAGCAGGCGACGCGGCCGCTTAGCCTGAGCCTGGCGCTTGCCGATGAGCCGAACCTGACGGGGCGTCTCGGTACGGCCCTGGGGCTGCGCTGGCGAGCCGGCGGCGGAGGCCAGGGACAGGTGTGGCTGGGTCGCGAGGCGCCGTCCGCCTGGCCCCGCGAGGCTGGCTGGTCGGTATCGGCGTACCTGCCGGAGCTTGTGCTTCCCGAATGGGGCCAGGCGCTGGCACCTCTGGTGGAGAGCCCGAGCGGTACGAGTGGGGGCGTCGGGCTGCGTCATCTGGCCTTCGATACCGACTGCCTGCGCGTCTCCGCACATTGCCTGGGATCACTTGCCATCGATGGCCAGCCCCAGGGTGCTGGATGGCAGCTGGCGCTGGATGGCAGCCTGCTCACCGGGCAGCTGAGCTATCGTCCCGGTGCTGACATGGAGTTGGATGCCTCACTGAGTCAGCTGGTGCTGGACGGCTTGATTCCCGAGGCTGAGCAGAGCGGACAGGGCACCCTGCTTGGCGAAGTCTATGTGCCGCCGGAGCCTGAGGCCATGCCGGACTGGTTGGGAAGCATACCCGATGGGCGACTGCGGGTGGCAGAGCTGCACCGCAAGGGTCGTCGCTTCGGCCCGCTTACCGCCTACTGGGCGGCGACCCCGACGAGCCTGGCAGTCAGCCCCGTTGGCCTGACACTGGGTGAAATAAGCGCCCACGGCAGCCTGGTCTGGGAGGCCGCCGGGGCCCAGGCGAGCCTGACGCGCGCGCGGGGGGCGCTCAACGGTCGCAATCTGGGCAATGCCCTGTCGCTGCTGGGTGAGCAGGTACCGGTGACCAGCGCCAATACTCAGGTGACCACCCAGCTGGCCTGGCCGGGGGCGCCCTGGCAGTTTGCCCTGGCGCGTTCCCGGGGCAGCATCGAGGCCGAGCTGCGCGACGGCCGCTTCGTCAATCTGGAGTCGCCATCGGCGCGGGTCGTTGGCCTGCTTAACGTGGACAACCTGTTGCGGCGGCTGTCACTGGACTTCTCTGACGTCACCGGACGAGGTACCGCCTTCGATCGTGTCAGCGGGGCGGCAACGCTGTATGGTGGGGTGCTGGAAACCCGTGGTCCGATCAACATCGAGGGGCCGGCCACCAACTTTGCGCTGGACGGCAGCGTCGACCTGATTCGTCGTCAGCTCGATCAGCAACTGACGATTACCGTTCCGCTAAGCAGCAACCTGCCACTGGCAGCTGTCATGGTGGGCGCGCCTGTGGTGGGAGGCGCTCTGTTTGTGGCCGACAAGCTGCTCGGTGATACCATCGATCGGGTGACACAACTCAATTACCGCGTGCGAGGCCCCTGGACCTCGCCGCAGCTATCTCTGGAACGTGCCGAATGAGCTTATCGTCAGACTCTCTTCTCGACCAGGCCGCCGCGGTTCTGCTGACCCCCGGCGGGCTTGATCTTGGTGCCCTGGATACCGGCCTCGGCCATGCCCTTGGGCCAGGCATCGACTACGCCGACCTCTATTTTCAGCGCAGCTGGCACGAAGGCTGGGTGCTTGAGGATGGCGAGGTCAAGGATGCCAGCTACAGCATCGACGGTGGCGTTGGCGTGCGGGCCATGGCGGGAGAAAAGACCGGCTTTGCCTATTCCAACCAGATCACCGCGGATGCGCTGGCCGAGACCGGCCGCACCGCCAGCGGCATCGTGCGCAGCGGCCAGCGCCTGGCCGGCGTGCCGGTGGCCATGGTCAGCGCAAGCGGGCGCTATGGCGACCAGGATCCGCTGTCGGGACTGTCCGCCGAGGACAAGGTTGCCATGCTCAAGGAGGCCGATCGCATCGCTCGGGCGGCGGATCCGTCCATCAGCCAGGTCAGCGCCTCGCTGTCCGGCGTTTACGAGGTGGTGCTGGTGCGCGCCAGTGACGGCACCCTGGCCGCGGATATTCGTCCGCTGGTGCGCTTCAACGTCAGCGTGATCGCGGTGCGCAACGGTCGCCGCGAGCGCGGCAGCGCCGGCGGCGGCGGTCGCTATCCGATGGCAAGGCTGCGCGATGAAAGCGTGTCCCGCCGCTACGCCGAGGAAGCCGTGCGCCAGGCGCTGGTCAATCTTGACGCGGTAGACGCGCCGGCCGGCCAGATGCCGGTGGTGCTGAGCAACGGCTGGCCGGGCATTCTGCTGCACGAGGCCGTGGGGCACGGACTGGAGGGCGACTTCAATCGCAAGGGCAGCTCGGCCTTCGCCGGACGCATGGGACAGCGCGTGTCGGCACCCGGGGTGACCGTGGTCGATGATGCGACGCTGGCCGACCGGCGCGGCTCACTGAGCATCGATGACGAAGGCATGGCGGGACAGAGCACCACGCTGATCGAAGACGGCATCCTTACCGGCTACATGCAGGACAAGCTCAATGCGCGGCTGATGGGCATGGCGCCCACCGGCAATGCGCGGCGCGAGTCCTTCGCGCACATGCCGATGCCGCGCATGACCAACACCTACATGCGTGCCGGCCAGGACGACCCGGCGGACATCATCAAGAGCGTTTCTCGAGGGCTCTATGCGGTGAGTTTCGGCGGCGGCCAGGTGGATATCACCTCGGGAAAGTTCGTGTTCTCGGCCAGCGAAGCCTATCTGATCGAGGATGGGCGCATTACCACCCCGGTCAAAGGCGCGACGCTGATCGGCAACGGTCCCGAGGCGATGAGCCGCGTATCGATGATCGGCCACGATCTCGAACTCGATACCGGGGTTGGCGTATGCGGCAAGGAAGGGCAGAGCGTGCCGGTGGGCGTGGGTCAGCCCACCATCAAGCTCGACGAGCTGACCGTGGGCGGGACGCAATCCTGAAGTTAAGTTGTAAGCAGGAAGAGCGGCGCTGCGCGCCTGGAAGCTGGAAGAAAACCCTTGTCTCCAGTTGGATGCAAGTTAGCGTGCTTCCAGCTTACTCTTGCGCCGTTTCGCGCAGCAGCCTGAACAGCCGGCGGGCGTTGGTGGGCGGTTTTTGCTGATCGCGTTCGCGCCGGGCATTGCGAATCAGCTGGCGTAGTGCCTGGCGGTCGATGGTGGGGTATTCATCAAGCAGTGCCTCGACGGCCGCGTCGCCTTCTTCGATCAGCCGGTCACGCCAGGCCTCCAGCTGGTGAAAGACGTGATCACGGCGCAGTCGCGCACGTTCCATCTCGTCGAACACGGCCTGGATACCGTCGAGGTCTTCACGGCGCATCAGTTTGCCGACATATTGCATGTGCCGCCGTAGAGCTTCCCGAGCGCTGATTCGGCTGGTCTCGGCAATGGCACGCAGCAGGTCGTCGGAGAGCGGAAAGCGTGCCCGCTCGTTGGGGTTCATAGCGATGAGCTGCTCGCCCAAGGCCTGCAGGGCATGCATTTCGCGCTTGAGCTGGGATTTGCTGGGCCGTTCGTCGGCCGAAGAGAGATCATCCTGGGTCATGCCGCGTCCGTCTTGCGTGAAAAAGTGGCCCAGTATAACAGCCCCTGAGCGGGCAGGTTTCAGTCATGTTGTAACCCCATTCATGGGGCGACCAAGGAGAGTAGCAATGACACAGGCATTCGATGCAGCGGCTCAGCAGGTGCTGCTGGAAACCCGGGCCGAAACGGCACTGGCGTTGGCGCGCCGACTGGGTGCTGATGCCTGCGAGGTGGGCGCCAGCGTCGACCAGGGTGTGGGTGTGAGCGTGCGCGAGGGCGAGGTGGAGTCGGTGGAGCTGACCCGTGATCAGGGCATCGCGGTGACCGTCTACGTGGGGCAGCGCAAGGGTTCCGCGTCGTCTACCGATTCGAGCGAAGCCTCGATCCGGGACGTGGTGGAAAAGGCCCTCGCCATTGCCCGCTATACCGGCGAAGACCCGGCGGCTGGCCTGGCCGATGCCGAGCTGATGGCACGGGAACTGCCGGATCTGAACGTGCATCATCCCTGGGCGCTGTCCACCGAGCAGGCCATCGAGATGGCACTGGCGTGCGAGACGGCAGGGCGTGGTGTAACGGGCATCAAAAGCTCGGACGGTGCGAATCTTTCCACCGGCGAGGGCGTGCGGGTCTATGGCAACAGCCACGGCTTCATCGGCGCCCAGCGTGGCAGCCGTCATTCGCTGTCCTGTGTGCTGATTGCCGAGGATGCGGCGGGCATGCAGCGCGACTACGACTACACCAGCGCCCGCGACCCGCGTGAGCTTCTCTCGCCTGAGGCGGTAGGGCAGAGTGCGGCAGAGAAAACCCTGGCACGGCTGGGTTCCCGGCGCCCGCCCACCGGGCGTCTGCCGGTCATGTTCGATCCTCGGCTGGCGTCGGGTCTTGTCGGGCACCTGATGAGCGCGATCGCCGGCGGGGCGCTCTATCGCCAGGCCTCGTTTTTGTGTGATCGACTCGGCGAGAGTCTGCTTCCCGACTGGTTCTCGCTGCATGAGCAGCCCATGGAGGTTGGCGCCATGGCCAGCAGCCCGTTCGACAGCGACGGCGTGCAGACCCGTGACAATGTCTTTATCGACAAGGGGCGCCTGGCCAGCTACATGCTCTCGGCCTACAGTGCACGCCGCCTTGGCATGCAGACCACGGCCAATGCCGGCGGCGCGCGCAACCTGCGAATCAGCGCGCCGCTGACCGAGCGCGATGCGCTGCTCGCGCAGATGGATCGCGGCATTCTGGTTACCGAACTGATGGGCCAAGGCGTCAATAGCGTAACCGGCGACTACTCGCGCGGCGCGGCAGGTTTCTGGGTCGAGAACGGCCGTATTCAGCACGCGGTAGAGGAGTTCACCATCGCCGGCAATCTGAATGCCATACTTGCCGGACTGGTCGGCGTGGGCAGCGATATCGACACCCGCGGCAGCATTCATAGCGGCAGCTGGCTGATTGATGAGATGACCATCGCTGGCGGCTGATGCCAATACCAACCAGCCGGTCAGTATTAGCGTTTGGGGCATTCGAGGCCGACCTGTTGATTATCAGGTCCTGGATGTCAGGTCAGCGGTCGGAAGTCGGCGCCAAGACCCAGCCGTTCCAGCAGGGCATGGAACAGGAAGGCCTCGTCGCCATGTAGCGAGCGGCTCAGGCAGTCGAGATACTCGCGCTGCGGGAAGCGTATCAGACGGTGCGGGGCCTTGTAGGCGTCGAGATCGATGGCAACGATGCGGCCATCACGTACCAGGAAGTTGTTGGTGTGCAGGCCGCGACAGTGGATGCCGTGGCGGTAATAGGCCTCCAGTGCATCCAGGTACTGCGTCTGCAGCGCCTCGCTGTCCTGGATGCGCTGCTTGAGCGGCACCCCGTGGATATTCGCGGTCACCAGACGGTACTTGTCGGCTTCGACGATGGTGGGTGTGGCAATGCCCAGTGCTTCCAGATGTCTGGCGATGAGCGCGAAGTTATGCCCCGGGTAGGGGCGAATGCGCAGCAGGTAGCGCAGGCGGTCGAAGCGCTTGGGCGTGAAGGTCTTGATGAACAGATCCCGTTGGGGATCATAGTCGACGCGTGTGTACTTGCCGGTCTGGATCAGTTGCAGAGACATGAAGCGGCTCGCTGGGGTGGCGCTGACTGGCGAATGCCAGCCTCTAGGTGTCTTCGTCGAAACGGCTGGCAAACAGGGCTTCCAGCGCGTCCAGCGCCTCCTGCTCGTCTTCCCCCTCGGCCTCCACCAGCAGCTCGGTGCCGCAGGGCGCGGCCAGCATCAGCAGCGACATGATGTTGTCGGCATCGCCCTGACGGTCGCCGTGATGCACGGTAACGCGGGCCGCAAAGCGTTGTGAACACTGCACCAGCCGGGTGGCGGCGCGGGCGTGCAGCCCCCTTTTATTGATCAGGGTGAGCTTGCGTGTCGGCACGGCTCAGTCTTCCTTGTTGTCGTGTCGAACCTGTTCGGTGTCGTGGAGCGTGTGCTGGATGCCAAGTTCACGATGGCGCAGGCGCACACCAGGGTGTTGCTTGGCCAGCTGGTGGGCTAGCTGCTCGACCAGGTAGACAGATCGATGCTGGCCGCCGGTGCAGCCCACCGCCACGGTCAGATAGCTGCGCTGACTGGCCTGGTAGTGGGGCAGCCAGCGTTCGATCCAGGCGAAGATGTCGCGCTGCATGTCGGCGACCACGGGGTGCTCCTCGAGAAACTCGATGACGCAGGCATCGCGGCCGGTGAATTCTCTGAGCGCCGGGTCCCAGAAGGGATTGGGCAGGCAGCGGGCGTCGAAGACGATATCGGCATCCAACGGCACGCCGCGTTTGAAGCCGAACGACTCCAGCGTCAGGGTGAGGTCGTCATCGCCCTTGTCGGTGACCTGCTCGTTGATGCGTCCACGCAGGTCGTGTACCGACAGGCGAGAGGTGTCGATGACCAGGTCGGACAGGTCGCGAATCTCGCCAAGCGAGGTCTCTTCCCGGTCGATGGCCTCGGCCAGCGTCATTTCGCTGCCACGGGTCAGCGGGTGGCGGCGGCGGGTCGCCGAATAGCGCTCCAGCAGGATGCGCGAGTCGGCGGTAAGGTAGATGATCCGACACTCCACGCCGCGGCTGCGCACGTCATCGAGCAGGCTCGGAAAGCGCTCCAGCGCGTGGGGCAGGTTGCGGGCATCGATGCTGACGGCAACCGAGGTTCGCAGCGACTGTTCGCTGCGCAGCTCATCGATCAAGGGCCCCAGCAACATCGCTGGCAGGTTGTCGATGGCGTAGAAACCGATGTCTTCCAGGGCCTGCAGCGCGATCGATTTCCCCGACCCGGAGCGGCCACTGATGATCACAAGCTGCATGACATTCTCCTGTGGAGCTTCTATCAGCCGGGTTCGGCCGACGAGCGCCGGATGGCGTCTATCAGGAGGTTGTGTAGCTCCTGCTGGCTTTCGGCACGGCGCAGGGCGGTGCGTGTGGGGGCGTCGTTCATGATGCCGGCCACCTGGCCCAAGAGGGCGAGGTGGGCATCATCGGCCTCTTCCGGAACCAGAAGCACGAACACCAGGTCCACCGGCTCGCCGTCCACCGCGTCGAAGTCGACGGGCTCGACCAGCTTGAGAAAGCTGGCGATGGGTTCCTTGCAATGAGGGCTGCGGGCGTGAGGAATAGCCACGCCCTGACCAATGCCGGTGCTGCCCAGTCGCTCGCGACCAATCAGCCGGCTGAAAACTTCCTGGCTGTCGAGGCTTGGCGTGTTCTGGGCAATGAAGGTGCTGAAGAACTCCAGCACCCGCTTTTTGCTCCCCCCGGGCACCGCAAACAGCGTGCGTTCGGGAGGAAGGATGGTATCAAGGTTCATGGTGGCTCAGCGAATGCCCGCAGCGCCTTGAGCGCGCGCCAGGGTCTTTTCCTTGTGCTTGACGAGCTGACGATCCAGCTTGTCGGTCAGCGCATCAATGGCCGCGTACATGTCGTTGTCGGTTGCCTCGGCGTGGAGGTCGGCGCCGGCGGCATGCAGAGTGCAGCCTGCCTGCTGTCGTTCCTTTTCCACGGATAGCGTGACGTGCACGTTGGTGATGTTGTCGTAATGACGCTCAAGCCGCGCCAGCTTTTCCTGGACATAATCACGCAGGGGGTCGGTCAGTTCCACATGGTGCCCGGTAATGTTCACTTGCATGACGCGCTCCTTGGTACTTGAGTGGAGGTTTGATTGTAACCCTTTTTCTTGGCCTGCAAACCCCCCGCTCCAACGCTGATGGGAAAGACGCTCGGGGTTTCAGCGCATCCGCCTGCGCTGGCTCGATGAGGGGATATTCATGGACTCACGATACTTGGCCACGGTGCGTCGGGCGACCTCGATGTCTTCCTCGGCCAGCAGGTCGGCCAGCCGGCTGTCCGACAGCGGTTTTCCGGGAGGTTCCTCCTGGATCAGCTTGCGAATCCTGGCGCGGATGGCGGTGCTCGAGTGGGCATCGTCTCCGCCGCCGACATGGCTTGAAAAGAAAAACTTCAGTTCGAACACGCCGCGCGGCGTGTGAATAAACTTTTGTGTGGTGACCCGCGAAATGGTCGATTCGTGCATCTCCACCAGCTCGGCGATATCGGCCAGCACCAGCGGTTTCATCGCTTCCTCGCCGCGGTCGAGGAATTCCTGCTGGTGCTGCATGATGGCCCGGCCGACCTTGAGCAGGGTGTCATTGCGGCTGTGCAGGCTCTTGATCAGCCAGCGCGCTTCGTTGAGGTGATCCTTGAGGAACTGGTTATCGGCACTGCGGTCGGCGCGGCGAATCATGGCGGCATAGTCGGGCTGAATGCGCAGTCTCGGGGTTGCCTCGGGATTGAGTTCGATGCGCCAGCCATGAGGCGTGTGACGAACCACCAGGTCGGGAGTGACGTAGGCGCTATCTTCCGTGTCGAAGGCGCTTCCGGGGCGCGGGTCCAGGCTGCGTACCAGGGCAATGGTCGCCTCCAGCTCGTCCTCGTCCAGGCCCAGACGGCGCATCAGCAACTTGTCGTCGCGGCTGGCCAGCGCTTCGAGAAACTGGCGTGCCAGTCGAGAGGCCTGGGCACGCCAGGGGGTATCCTGGGGCAGGGCATCAAGCTGCAGTGCCAGGCACTCGCCGAGACTGCGGGCCATGACGCCGGTGGGTTCGAACTGCTGTAGCCGCGCCAGTACCGCCTCGATCTCCTGCTCGGTCAGGTCGCTCAGGCCCTGGGTGCGCAGGCCATCGCCTATCTCCGAAAGCGGCTGGGTCAGGTAGCCGTCGGTATTGACCGCATCAATCAGGCTCTCGGCAATTTGCTGCTCCCGGACATCGATGTCCTGCTGCAGAGTGAGCTGCCAGCTTAGCCGGTCTTTCAGGCTTTGAACGTTGCCGTGGCGTTCGAAGTCGGGTCCCTCACCGCTGCTGCCGCTGCTGGATGCGGTGTCTGGAAAGGTGTCGGACCAGTCGCTGTCCACGCTGAGCTGATCAGGAATCTCGCTTGCCCAGTCGTCGTCGGGTGTCTCGCTGACGGCGACCTCGCCGAAGTCATCCTCCTGTTCGAGCAGAGGGTTGGCGTCGAGCGCCTGCTGTATCTCCTGACGCAGATCCAGCGTGGAGAGCTGCAGCAAAGCGATAGCCTGTTGCAGCTGAGGCGTCATGGTCAGCTGAGTACCAATCTTGAGCTGCAGAGAGGGCTTCAGTGCCATGGCATTGCTGCTCGCGTCATAAGAAGGTCAAGGAATGAGTATGCCTTCTACCCTAGAGGCTGCGAGCCCGGCATGCAACGCTTAGCCAAGCAAGCATTGTGCCAATCAGTGTTTCTTGATGCGGCAGTCAGCCCAGTCAGTTTCCGTGCAAAGCCTAGAGGCGGAAGTCCTGACCCAGATAGACTTCGCGCACCTGCTGATTGGCCAGAATGGCCTGGGTGTCACCCTGGGCGATGATCTGACCGTCGCCGACGATATAGGCGCTGTCGCAGATATCCAGCGTTTCACGCACGTTGTGGTCGGTGATCAGCACGCCGATATTGCGGGCCTTGAGCTGGCGAATGATGCCCTTGATATCGCTGACCGAGATCGGATCGACGCCGGCGAAGGGCTCGTCGAGCAGGATGAAGGCAGGCTCGGTGGCCAGTGCCCGGGCAATTTCCACACGCCGTCGCTCGCCGCCGGACAGGCTCATGCCGATGTTGTCGCGGATATGGGTGATATTGAAGTCTTCAAGCAGCTGTTCGAGATGCGCGCGCCGCTGCGTGCGGTCCAGGTCCTTGCGCGTTTCGAGGATGGCCATGATGTTGTCGGCCACCGACAGCTTGCGGAAGATCGAGGCCTCCTGGGGCAGGTAGCCGATGCCGGCTCTTGCGCGCTCATGCATGGCGGCGCTGGACAGGTCCAGGTCGTCGATGGCGACGCGTCCGGCATCGGCCTTGACCAGCCCGACGATCATGTAGAACGAGGTAGTCTTGCCCGCCCCGTTGGGGCCGAGCAGGCCGACAATATGGCCTTGTTCGATGCGCAGACTGATGTCGTGGACCACCCGACGGCGCTTGTAGCTCTTGGCCAGGTTCTCGGCGATCAGGGTTTTCATTGGTTGTCCTGCTGCTCGGGCTCGAGGGTCATGCGCACACGTTGACTGCCCTCGACGCCCTCGGCGGAGGAGCGGGCCTGTACCACGCGCCGATCGAGAAAGTACTCGAGATAGCCGCCATCGAAGGTATCGCCCCCCTGGTGAAGTTCGGCCTTGTCGATCAGTTCCACGCGTCGCTCGGCCACGTGGTAGATAATCTGGCGCCCCCAGCCCTTCATCAGGTTTTCCTCGGGAGAAGGTTTTTGCTCGATGTAGGCGCGCTCGCCAGTGGCCACGGCACGGCTCAGCTGGCCATCGGCGTTGCGATAAATCTCTACCTGGTCGCCGGTCAGCTTCATGCTGCCCTGCTGAATGCGCACATCGCCCTGATAGACGGCGCTGCCGGCTCGGTTGTCCAGATCGAAGCGGTCTGCTTCCACCCGTACCGGCGCGCTGGCATCGCCCTCGAGTGCCTGAGCGGTGGCGACCGGTAACAGCGTCAGGGCTAGCAGGCCAGCCAGCGTGAAGCAAGGGATCAATCGAATCATGGCGCTGAGGTCTCCGGTGTGGCAGGGGGATGATAGCCGCGCACATTGTCGGTTAAGGTGGCGCGGTCGTCATTGAGCCAGGCATCGAAGCGCTGCCCGGTCATGCGTTGAGGTGGCTGGCGCAGCACCGAATAGTCATCGCTCCAGGCGTGGCTAGTGTTGCCGTCGTAGTGCAGCGTCTCGGTATCGAGCTGCCAGCGTTCCTCGGGAGCAAACAGGCGCGCCTGGCCCTCCAGGGTCAGCAGGTCTTCTTTGGTCGACAGCCGCCCCACCAGTGCCGTGGCAACCCAGCGTCGCTGGTCGTCATCGATCAGCTGTGCCACGGGGCGTTCGAGCCGGGTGATATCGTCGGGCGTATGCACCAGTCGTGGCGTTTCGACGCGCTGATGGGCGCGTCCATTGATATCGAAACGGGTCAGGTGGGCGCCTTCGATCACATAGTCCGGGATATTGTCGCCGTCGCTGGGCACCGGGCCGGGAACCAGGGCGTCGCGGGGGTCGAGTAGGGTCAGTGCCGCCCCAAGTGCCAGCAGCAGCAGGGCCAGCCCGCTGCGAAATCCTGGACGCGGCAGACGCATGGCAATCAGCTCCGCGCCTGGAGATAGCTGTCGAGCAGGGCATCCCAGTGGCCCTGGGCGCGCAGCAGAGTGTCACAGATCTCGCGAGCCGCTCCCTGGCCGCCGGCGCGCTGGGTGACCCAGTCGGCGTGTCGCTGGATGTAGTCCGGTGCGTTGGGAACGCTGATGCCGACGGCGCTGTGGTGAATCGCCGCCAGGTCTGGCATGTCGTCGCCACAGTAGGCGACCTCGTCGAGGGTGATATCCAACTGCTGACACAGCTCGCGCAGCACCGGCAGCTTTTTCTCGACTCCCTGGTAGAGATGCTTGATGCCCAGGGCGGCGGCGCGGCGCGTCACCATCGGTGAGTCGCGGCCGGTGATCAGAGCCACCTCGATACCGAAGCGCTTGGCTAGCTTGAGACCGTGGCCGTCGAGCACGCTGAACGACTTGGTCTCGACGCCGTCGCTATCAAAGTAGAGCTGGCCATCGCTCAGCACGCCGTCGACATCCAGAGCCAGCAGACGCACTCGGCGCAAACGCTCGATCAGCTGTGGGTCCAGGGGGCGGGGCTCGTGGTTCATGGGGTTTCCTCGGGGTGTCGTCAGGCTAGATGACGCCGCTGCTGAGCAGGTTGTGCATGTGCAAGGCGCCCACGGGACGCCCCTGGTCATCCACCACGGCCAGCGCCGTGATGCGATTGTCTTCCATGATGCGCACGGCCTCGGCAGCCAGCATGTCCGGTGCCACGCGCCGGCCTGGCGTGGTCATGACCTCGTCCACGATCAGGCCTGACAGGTCGTTGTACTGATCCAGAGTGCGGCGCAGGTCACCGTCGGTGTAGACCCCGGCGAGGGTGCCGTCGGGAGCTATCACGCAGGTGAAGCCCAGCCCCTGGCGGGTAATCTCGATAAGCGCCTCGCGCAGGGGACTGCCGAGTGCCACTCTTGGCAAGCGCTTGCCGCTGTGCATCAGGTCCGATACTCGCAGCAGCAGCCGCTTGCCCAGGCTGCCACCGGGATGCGAGAGAGCGAAGTCCTCGGCGGTGAAGCCGCGCGCTTCGAGCAAGGCCACGGCCAACGCATCGCCCATGGCCAGCGAAGCGGTGGTCGAGGAGGTCGGGGCCAGGTCCAGCGGACAGGCTTCGCGCTCGACGCCGACATGAATATGGGCATCGGCGTGGCGGGCGAGGGTGGAGCCGGGATGTCCGGTCATGCTGATCAGCGGAGTGCCCATTCGTTTGAGCAGCGGCAGCAGGGCGGTGACTTCTGAGGTCTCGCCGGAGTTGGACAGCGCCAGAACCACATCGCCCCGGGTGACCATGCCGAGATCGCCATGGCTGGCTTCGCCGGGATGCACAAAGAACGCGGGTGTGCCGGTGCTGGCCAGGGTCGCGGCGACCTTGCCGGCGATATGGCCTGATTTGCCCATGCCGGTCACGATGATGCGGCCACGGCAGGCCAGTATCAGGGTGCAGGCGTGGTCAAAGTGATCGTCGAGGCGGTCCACCAGAGCCGCAATGGCCTGGGACTCCAGCTTCAGAGTGCGTGCCGCGCTCTCGCGAAGATCCGGCATGATGGGGTGCGTGTCGTTCGTCATCGGGAAGGCTGGCTCAGGATGGTCGCGCGGGTGAAAAAACGGACGTGTCACCCGGTTCGGCCAGCGTCGTCGCGCGTGCCGAGGAAGAAACACGAGAACACATTATTGAAACCCGTGGTCGAAGCGGGTGCAAGTCGACAGCGCTGGCGCTGGTGAAGTGGGTTAGGATACGATGTTCGATAATTGCTTTCAGAGGCTGAATGGATGAGCGAAAAGCCTTTTATCGAGATCGAAGGGTTGCGTTTTTCTCGTGGGGAGTCGGAGATTTTCCAGGGCATGGATATGGCGATCCCCAAGGGCGCCATCACTGCCATCATGGGCCCCAGCGGCTGCGGAAAGACGACGCTGCTCAAGCTGATCGGCGGGCAGCTCACGCCGGATGCGGGGCGCGTGGTGATCGATGGCCAGGAAGTGCATGCGCTGTCTCGCAAGCCGCTGTTCAAGCTGCGGCGGCGCATGGGGATGCTGTTCCAGAGCGGCGCGCTGTTTTCCGATCTCAGCGTGTTCGAGAACGTGGCGTTTCCGCTGCGAGTGCATACCGATCTTCCTGAGTCCATGGTGCGCGACCTGGTATTGATGAAGCTGGAGGCCGTGGGGCTGCGCGGTGCGCGCTCGTTGATGCCGTCGGAGCTGTCCGGTGGCATGGCGCGGCGTGTGGCGTTGGCCCGGGCGATTGCCCTGGACCCGGAGCTGATTATGTATGATGAGCCCTTCGTGGGACAGGACCCGGTTTCCATGGGCGTCTTGGTGCAGCTGATCAAGCGTATCAATCAGGCGCTGGGTCTGACGGCGATTGTGGTTTCCCACGATATCAAGGAGGCGCTGTCCATCGCCGACTATGTTTATGTGATTGCCGATGGCGGTGTCATGGGGCATGGCACGCCCCAGGCGCTGAGCAGTGAGGATAATCCTCGGGTGCGACAGTTCATTCACGGCGAGCCGGATGGGCCGGTGCCTTTTCATTATCCGGCTAAAGACTTTTATGCCGATCTGCTGGGTACGGAGAGCACACGATGATCGCCTGGATAACCCGGCTCGGGCGCACCACCCTGAACGGCGTGGAGGCGCTGGGGCTGGCCGGTATCTTCCTGTTTCAGTCGGCGATTGGCTGGCCGAGCGGCGAAGGCCTGCGCCTGTGGCTGCGGCAGATGCATTTTGTCGGCGTGATGTCGCTGGCTATCGTGCTGGTGTCAGGGCTGTTCATCGGCATGGTGCTGGCGCTGCAGGGCTATACCATCCTGGTTGATTTTGGCGCCGAGGACGCGCTGGGCCAGATGGTGGCGCTGTCGCTGCTGCGCGAGCTGGCTCCGGTGGTGGCGGCGCTGCTGTTTGCCGGGCGTGCCGGCTCGGCGCTGACCGCCGAGATCGGCCTGATGAAAGCCACCGAACAGCTGTCCAGCATGGAGATGATCGGCGTCGACCCGCTGCGCCGGATTGTCGCGCCGCGGCTGTGGGCCGGCTTCGTTTCTCTGCCGCTGTTGACCATTGGTTTCGGCGTGGTCGGCATCTGGGGTGGGCAACTGGTCGGCGTCGAGTGGCTGGGCGTGTTCGAGGGTTCCTACTGGGGCAACATGCAGGCCAGCGTGAGCTTCATCGACGATGTGGGCAACGGGCTGGTCAAGAGCCTGGTGTTTGCCCTGGTGGTGACCTGGATCGCGGTCTATCAGGGCTATGCGTTGATCCCCACCTCGGAAGGCATCTCGCGGGCCACGACGCGGACCGTGGTCCATTCGTCGCTGGCGGTGCTGGGCCTGGATTTCATTCTTACCGCAGTGATGTTCGGAGACTTTGTCTGATGTTTGGAGGCGTACAATGAAACGCAGCAAGTTCATGGAGCTGGGGGTTGGCCTGTTCATGTTGGCCGGCGTCCTCGGGCTGGTGTTTCTCGGCCTTCGCGTCAGCGGGCTCAGTCTTGAAGCACCCAAAGGGGTGTTTCATCTGGAGGCCAACTTCGCCAATACCGGCGGGCTCAAGCCGCGCTCGCGGGTGACCATGGCGGGCGTGACCGTCGGCCGGGTGGAGAGCATCGAGCTGGACCCCGAGTGGTACGACGCCCGGGTGATGCTGAGCCTGGATTCTGACCTGGAAGGAAAGTTGCCCGAGGACACCACCGCGGCCATTCTGACCTCCGGGCTGCTTGGCGAGCAGTATATTGGCCTGTCGGTGGGTGGTGCCCCAGAGATGCTGTCGGATGGTGATCGTCTGCGCGATACCCAGTCGGCGCTGGTGCTGGAAGAGCTCATCCAGCAATTCATTTCCAACGTTATCGAGGACTGATGACCATGATGCCATCTTCCCTGCGTGGCCGCTTTCCTGCGGCGATACTGTGTGCACTGTTGATGCTGCTGTCTCTGCCGGCGCTGGCACAGAGCAGTCCTGAACAGATGATCCGCGACAGCGTGGATCGGCTGATGGGCAAGCTCGAGGGGCGCGAGGACTACTACGCCGCAAATACCGAAGAACTCAAGCGGGTGGTCGATGACAGCCTTGCCGATGTGGCCGACTTCCGCTACATCGGTGCCAGCGTGATGGGGCGCTACTTTTCCAATGCCACGCCTCAGCAGCGCTCACGCTTCGTGAATACCTTTCGCCAGACGCTGATCGACACCTATGCCAAGGGCCTGGTGACGTACGACTATCGCGAGATACGCGTGCTGGATAACCAGCGCAGCGGTCGCTACGACGACCAGGCCAGCGTGGCCATGGAGATTGTCGGCACCGACGGTGATGTCTACCCGATCAGCTATACCCTGCGCCTCAGCGATGGCCAGTGGAAGGTCGTCAACGTGATCGTCAACGGCATCAATCTGGGGCTGACGTTTCGCAACCAGTTCGATCAGGCGATGCGCCAGAACAACCGCGACTATGACGCCGTCATCAACGCCTGGGCACCTGAGCTGGATGCCGATGAGCTTGAGCGGGGCGGTTCTTCATGAGCCTGCTGCTTGAGGCGGGAGATAGCCGTCTCGGGGCCGAAGGGACGACCCTCTCGGTGACCGGCGGCGTCGACTTCGAGGGCGCGGCCGAGCTTGCCAACACTGGCAGCCAGTGGCTGGCGCAGCAGCCCCCTGGCAGCACAGTAGTGCTCGATCTTGGCGGTGTGGATCGTATCAGCAGTGCAGCCATCAGCGTCATGCTGGAGTGGCTGCGTGTCGCCGAGGCGAAACGCCTGACAGTTCAGGCTGTCGAGCTGTCCCCGCCGCTCCTTAGGCTCGCCGAGGTGGCC
>ERZ1032895.94-NODE-94-length-24166-cov-12.078387_pt1 | contig 24166 bp, 24 predicted proteins | sample MGYA00516687_ERZ1032895 | MGnify/ENA primary metagenome ERZ1032895 (study PRJEB33719, sample SAMN04261600) | wastewater metagenome | biome: rural village; feature: latrine urine exit; material: soil | place: El Salvador | collected 2013-01-14 ... | reverse complement strand
GCGACAACGAGAATCGCACCGTCCATCTGGGCGGCACCGGTGATCATGTTCTTCACATAGTCGGCGTGACCCGGGCAGTCGACGTGGGCGTAGTGACGGTTCTCGGACTCGTACTCAACGTGCGAGGTCGAAATCGTGATACCGCGCGCCTTTTCTTCCGGCGCCTTGTCAATCGCGTCATATGCACGAAATTCACCACCGAAACGCTCGGCACCGATCTTCGTCAGCGCCGCTGTCAGCGTCGTCTTGCCGTGGTCCACGTGACCGATCGTTCCCACATTGACGTGCGGCTTGGTGCGCTCGAACTTACCCTTGGCCATGATTGCTTGATTCCGAAGAGCTCTGGTTGGACAGAAAGCCACGCCGGCTCAGGCCGGCATGGCCGTGATGGTGCTCATGACTGGAATCGAACCAGTGACCTCTTCCTTACCAAGGAAGTGCTCTACCGACTGAGCTACATGAGCGTATTGTCGCTGGCCGCCTGTTGCCGGCCAGATCGTGATGCGGCACCAGCCGTATCACGTACTACACCCCATGATCCGGGGCAAAAACTGCTGGCAGTGGAGCGGGAGACGGGGATCGAACCCGCACCATCAGCTTGGAAGGCTGAGGTTCTACCATTGAACTACTCCCGCGCCGGGCGCTGGATCGTGGTGGAGGGAGGTGGATTCGAACCACCGAAGGCGTAAGCCAGCAGATTTACAGTCTGCCCCCGTTGGCCGCTTGGGTATCCCTCCGGGTGTATTTCTCGAAGCCGGTGAAACAGCCCGTAATTTTCGCCAGTTCCGACCCAACTGTCAACGTGGCGTTTATCAGGCCCCGGGCAGGGGCCGTTCCGGTTCATGTTCGGGCCACCGGAAAGGGCCCGGAAAGTCAGACGTTGAACCGGAAATGGAGCACGTCGCCCTCCTGGACCCGGTACTCCTTGCCCTCCAGCCGCAGCCGCCCGGCCTCGCGCGCCCCGGCCTCGCCGCCGTGGCGGATGAAGTCGTCGTAGGACATGGTTTCGGCGCGGATGAAGCCCTTTTCGAAGTCGGTGTGGATCACGCCGGCCGCCTGCGGCGCGGTCGCGCCGGCCTTGACCGCCCAGGCGCGGACCTCCTTGACCCCCGCGGTGAAGTAGGTCTGCAGGCCCAGCAGGCGGTAGGCCGCGCGGATCACACGGTTCAGGCCCGGCTCGTCCAGGCCCAGCAGCCCGGATGAAAGTGCAGGGTGCGGTTTTCCGGGGCAAAAGTGACGACAAGCGCGCCTTGCTCGTCCAGCGCGGCGTCGCTGATCACCGGCCAGGCGCCCAGCGTCGAGAGGTCCAGAATGCGCTCGCGGGTGGCGGGATTGATGGTGCTGGGGTCTGCCGCGTTCTCACGCAGCCAGACGCTGTGGTAGCGGCTGGTCCGGCCATCCTGCCAGTGCACTTCCAGCACGCGCTCGCTGTGGCTCACTGCACTTGGCAAGACGTCGACGGGCCAGGCGTCATAGTCCGGAGTAAGGGGAAGGCGAGATTCACTCATGGCGGCGGGCTCTCTATAGGCTGACTTTGGGCTGGCGATTGGCGGTTGGCTCTTTGCAAAAGCATCAATCGCTGAAAACGGCCCTCAGAATGCCTGCTCGACACGCTCGGGAATGTACCTGGGGCGACACCTGTTAAACAGATGACGCCATCAGGAAGGGTGGCGATGCTCCCGGGGGCGAGCGCCAAACTGCCGCTTATAGGCCCGGGAGAAGCTGGAGGCCGCGCTAAAACCCGTGGCCAGGCCGATGCTGAGGATATCTCGATCGGTTTCTTCCAGCAGCTGGCGTGCGCGGGCAAGGCGCAGCTGCAGATAAAAGTCGCGGGGGCGCTGGGCCAGTTCCTGCTCAAACAGGCGCTGCAGCTGGCGCAGCGAAATGCCTATTCGAGCAGCGATCTCGCTGAGCGGCAGCGGCGCCTCGATATGGCGCTCCATCAGTGCCACCGCCTCGACCAGGCCGTGCCGATGAGTGCCCAGACGCTGAGTCAGGGCCAAGCGCTGATTATCCTCGGGGGTGCGCATGCGCGCATGGATCAGCTGCTCGGAAACCGCCGTGGCCAGGCTGTCGCCGTGACGACGGGAGATCATCGCCAGACTCATGTCCATGGCTGCGGTGCCCCCGGCGCAGGAAAAGCCCTCGGCGCTGATTTCGTAAAGGGTCTCGACGACGTCGATCTCCGGGAAGCGTTCACGAAAGGCCGGCAGACTTTCCCAGTGCATCGTCACGCGCTGGCCGCGCTTGATCAGCTTGGCCTGGGCGAGGATGAAACTGCCGGTATCGATACCGCCCAGCACGCAGTCCTGCTGGCGCAGAGTGTGCAGCCAGCGAATCAGTCGGCGGCTCAGGGTAGCCTCGGGATCGAAACTTGCGCATACCGCCAGGCTGGAGAGCGCTGGCGCCGTATCGACTGCCGCATCGGCGAGCAGAGTCATGCCGTTGCTGGCGCTGATGGGCTGGCCGTCCTGACTGATCACGCACCAGCGAAACAGCTCCTTCCCGGCGATGCGATTGGCAATCCGCAGCGGTTCCACCGCGGAAAAAAACGCCATCATCGAAAAGCGCGGCAGCAGCAAAAAGCCGATGGGCTCGGGGCAGATGCCCTGATAGTCCAGACGCATGAGTATCCCGTTGGCGATTGCGAACCGCTAAACATAGCACGCCACAGCGCAGGCTGGGGCCGGCCCGGGATTTATGCCACCATCGTGGTTGAAGCAACACGGAGTCCGTCATGCTCGAGTTTCACCATGTCCACAAGACCTACACGACGCCCCAGGGGCCGCTGAACGTGCTGACCGGCGTGGACCTGCAGCTTCGCGCCGGCAAAAGCCTGGCGCTGATGGGTGAATCGGGCAGCGGCAAGTCGACGCTGCTGCACCTGGCCGCAGGCCTCGATCTGCCCGATCGGGGCGAGGTGTGCATCAACGGCCAATCGCTTGCCAGCCTGGATGAGCCTGGCCGGGCGCAAGTACGGCGCGAGACCCTCGGCCTGGTGTTCCAGCAGTTTCATCTGGTGGCGAGCCTAAACGTGGCCGACAACCTGCGCCTGCAGGCCCGGCTGGTGGGGCGCGAAGACCCGGCCTGGTCGGCCAGGCTGCTGGAGCGACTGGGCCTGGCCGGACGCGAGACGCACTATCCCGAGCAGCTGTCTGGCGGTCAGCAGCAGCGCCTGGCCATTGGCCGCGCGCTGGCGCCTCGCCCGGCGCTGCTGCTGGCCGATGAGCCCACCGGCAACCTTGACGAAGCCACCGCCGAGACAGTGCTCGAGCTGCTGCTTGCGCTGGTCGCCGAAAGCGGCAGCAGCCTGCTGATGGTGACGCACAGCCCCAGAGTGGCCGCGCCGCTGGATCGTCGCTTGATCCTGCGCCGCGGACAGCTGCTGGACGAGTCTGCCGATAGCAGTAGCCAAGAGAGCCGCTTGCCATGCGTCTGATCGGCGTGGCGCTGGCGACGCTGCTGTCGCACTACCGTCGCCACCCGGGCCAGCTGGCCATGCTGCTGCTGGGGCTCTGGGTGGCCGGGGCGCTGTGGAGCGGCGTGCAGGCCATCAACGCCTCGGCGCGGGACAACTATGCCCGGGCCGAGGCGCTGCTGGGCAGCGGTTTTGATCGCCTCGAGCGTGAGGATGGCCAGGCGCTGAGCCGCGACGACTTCATCCGGCTGCGCCGAGCCGGCGTGCTGGTCTCGCCGCTGCTCGAGGGCGAGCTGATGACGGACAGCGGCGAGAAACTCACGCTGATTGGCATCGACCCGCTCACCCTGCCCGGCGACAGCACGCTGGCCCGCGCCGGAGCGCGTGGTGGGCTGCAGGATTTTCTTACCCCACCCTGGCAGACCCGCCTGGCCCCGGATACACGCGCTCAACTGGACGACCGCCCACTAGCAAGCAGTGGCACGTCATTGCCCCCTTTAGTTATTGTGCCTGAGCTGCCGCCGAATACCCTGGTGATGGATATCGCCATCGCCGCCCGGCTGCTGGATGCCGGCGACTCAATCACCGCGCTGATCAGCGCTACGGATACGTTGGCCGCAGCCCCCAGTGGATTCACCCTGGTTCGCGCCGATACCCGCGCCAGCCCCGGCGAGCTGACCCAGAGCTTTCACCTCAACCTGACGGCCATGGCGCTGCTGGCGCTGATTGTCGGGCTGTTTATCGTTCAGGCGGCGCTGGGGCTGGCGCTGGAGCAGCGCCTGGGGCTGCTGCGCACCCTGCGTGCCCTGGGCGTGCCGGGCCGCACGCTGATTGCCATATTGGCGCTGGAGCTTTTTCTGCTGGGGCTGTTTGGTGCACTGGCGGGGCTGATCAGCGGGCTGTGGCTGGCCAAGGCGCTGCTGCCGGACGTGGCCGCCACCCTGCAAAGCCTTTACGGCGCCGACGTCAGCGGTAGCCTTAGCCTGCCCTGGCACTACTGGCTGGGCGGCATTGGGGTGACGCTGGGCGGCCTGTTCATTGCCGGCAGCGGCGTGCTGTGGCGGGCAAGCCGCATCAGCCTGCTGGAGCTCGGTCAGGCCCAGGCGTGGCGCGCCGGTTTTCAGCGTCAGCTACGTGTGCAAACGCTGCTGGGCGGCGCCGCCGCGCTGTCGGCGTTAGCGCTCGGGCTGTGGCTGGTCACCCGGCCTAGCGGCGAAGGGCTGGTGACCGGTTTCGCGCTGGTCGCCGCCATCATGCTGGCCGCTGCGCTATGGCTGCCGCCGCTGCTGGCCCTGGCGCTGTCCTTGTCGCTGCGCGGACTAGCACGTCTCACACACCTAGCAGCCTCGCCACGCCATCGGCCGCTAACTCAATGGTCGCTGGCCGATTTGCAGCTGCAGCTGCCCCGGCTGTCACTTGCCATGATGGCGCTGCTGATTGCGCTGTCTGCCAACCTCGGCGTCAGCAGCATGGTCGGCGGTTTTCGCCTGACCTTTCTCGACTGGCTCGACCAGCGGCTGATGGCGGATCTGTATCTGACGCCGCCGGCGGCGCAGTTCGCCGATATCGATGCCTGGCTGGCCCAGCAGGGCGCGGTCGCCGAGCGCCTGATCACCGCTAGCGCCGAGTCCCAGCTGCTCGAGATAGCCAGCGAAGATGGCTCCACCCGCCGTCCCGGCCTGCCGCTGTCGATATTCGGCATCACGCCGGGGAAAACGCTGATGGCCGACTGGCCGCTGCTCGCCACGCTTGGCAACCGGGACGCCGCCTGGCAGGCGTTCCAGCACGGTGACGCCTTTATCAACGAGCAGCTGGCCCGTGGCGAAGGCATCGCACTGGGCGACCGGCTGAGCCTGGCCACGCCCGGCGGCGCCGAAGGCGTCACCGTGGTGGGCATCTATCCCGATTACGGCAATCCGCGCGGCGAGGTGGTGCTGGCCACTCAGCAGGTGCGGCAGCTGTTTGACGTGCCGCCGGTCTCCATCGGCGTCGTGGTGACGCCGGATGGGGATGCCGAACGGCTAAGCCAGCGGCTGAGCGAACGCTTCAGCCTCACGCCGCGCAGTCTGCAGAACCAGCATGAGGTCAAGGCGGCGGCGACCGCCATCTTCGAGCGCACCTTTACCATCACCCGGGCACTGAATGGCCTGACGCTTGGCGTGGCGGCGCTGGCGCTGCTGGCGACGCTGCTGGCCCAGGCCCGGGAGCGGCGCCGGCGCCTCGCCACACTCTGGGCGATTGGCGTGCCACTACGTCGACTGCTTGGCATCCAGCTGGTGCAGCTGGCCGGTGCCGCGCTCTTCACGGGCCTGCTGGCCATTCCCCTGGGCATCGCCATTACCGCCTGCCTGGTGTGGGGCATCAACGTGGCGGCCTTTGGCTGGCGGCTGCCGCTGCACGTCTTTCCCGGCGAGATGAGCCTGACCCTGGCCACCGCGGTGCTGGTTGCCCTGCTGGCGGCGGGCCTGCCGATGCTCAAGCTATGGCGTACACCGCCCCAGGCGCTGCTGGCCGAGGAGGAAGCCACATGATCCAACAGCGCCGCATGAGACTTGGCCTGGCCGTGCTGTGCCTGCTGCTGCTCGGCGCCTGCGGCCCTGCTTCTGAACCTGAGTCTGGCAGTGCTGCAGACAATGCTGAGGTCAGCGGCGGCAGAGCCGGCTTTGCCGGACTGGGTGAAACCGTCGACGGTTTCGCCCACGCCGGCTCCGGCACCTCTCTCAGCTTTCCAGAAGATCACGGCCCGCACCCGGACTTTCGCATCGAGTGGTGGTATCTCACCGCCAACCTGGAAGACGAGAACGGCGAGCCGCTGGGAATCCAGTGGACGCTGTTCCGCCAGGCTCAGCAGCCCGGCACGTCCGAGTCCGAACCCAACGTGTTCTGGGCCACGGACCAGCTGTGGATGGCGCACATGGCGCTGTCTCGCGGCGAGAACCATCGCGTCGCCGAACGCTTTGCTCGGGGGGCTGGCGTGCCACTACCAGACGCCGCGCATCAGGCCGGCGTCACCGCCCGGCCCTTTCGCGCCTGGCTGGATGACTGGCGGCTTGAAAGCCAGGCCACGAACACCGCCGATGATGCGCTGGATCACCTTAGTCTGACCGCCCAGGCCGAAGACGAGAGCGGAGCCTTTGGCTATCGACTCGACCTCAAGGCCGAAGGCCCGCTGGTGCGCCATGGGGACAACGGCTTCAGCCAGAAGTCGGCCGATGGCCAGGGCTCCATGTATTACAGCCAGCCCTTTTATCGGGTCAGCGGCGAGGTAATGCTGGACGGCGAGAACGTCGCGGTCAGCGGCCGGGCCTGGCTGGACCGGGAATGGAGCAGTCAGCTGCTCATCGCCGACCAGGCCGGCTGGGACTGGTTTTCGCTGCATCTCGACAGCGGCGCCCGGCTGATGGCCTTTCGCCTGCGCGGCGGCGGCGAGGACAGCGGCGACTATCTGTCCGGCAGCTGGATCACGCCCGACGGCGACATCACGCCGCTGCACGGCACGCGGCTTGCGCTGACGCCGCTGGAAAGCGCCGAGGTCAACGGCCATCGCGTACCGGTGCGCTGGCGGCTGACGCTGCCGGAACACAACCTCGAGCTGGAAATAACCGCCCGCCACGCAAATCGCTGGATGGATACTTCGGTGCCTTATTGGGAAGGCGCGGTCAGCGTCATCGACGCCGCCAGCGGCGCGCCGCGCGGTGAGGGGTATCTGGAAATGACCGGCTACTGAGCTCACAAAACTCAATGGCGCGCGATTGAAATTGACGGTTGACTAGGCACGTAACGCAAATGAGAATGAGTCCGCTTCTAATAACAGTTCTCCCTGATCCTCATAAGGAATTGCGTAGTGAAACCTGGTATCTCCTCTTCTCGCCGTCCTCCCTATCGTCTTCTCGCCTCGGCAGCCGGCCTCGTTGTGGCGTCGGCCACCACCTCCGCCATGGCTCAGTCCAATGAGGCAATACAGCTCGACTCGATGACGGTGATTGGCGAGCACAGCGACACCGGCTACAAGTCAGAGCGCTCGGCATCCGGCAAATACGTCAAGCCGCTGCTGGACACACCCCAGACGGTGACCGTGGTTCCCGAGCAGGTAATCGAAGAGCAGCAAGCCCTGAGCCTGCGCCAGGTGTTGTCCAACGTGTCGGGCATCACCTTTGATGCCGGCGAGGGCGGCGGCGGCTCGGGCGACAAGATCAACATCCGCGGTTTCAGCGCCAACGCCAACATGAAGGTGGATGGCCTGCGCGACAGCAGCCAGAACAACCGCACCGACATGTTCAACACCGAGCGCGTCGAGGTGATCAAGGGCCCGAGTTCGGTATTCGGTGGCGCGGGGACCGCTGGCGGGGTGGTCAACATGATCAGCAAAACCCCCAGAAACCGCAGCTTTGTTGACACCAGCCTGGGACTGGGTACCGACGACTACCGTCGCCTGACCGTCGATGCCAACCAGACGCTGGACGGCGTGGGCCAGGACAGCGCCCTGCGACTCAACCTGATGGCCCATGAAAACGATGTGCCGGGCCGCGACAACATCGAACGCGAGCGCTGGGGTATTGCACCCTCGCTGACCCTGGGGCTGAGCGATACCACCCGTGCGACCCTGAGCTATGTCTACCAGAAGGATGACAATCTGCCGGACTACGGTCTGCCAGCGGAAAACGGCAAGGTGCTGTCCGGCGTCGATCACGAGGCCTACTACGGCTGGCGCAATCTGGACGAGGAGAAGATCAAGAGCCACATCGCCACGCTCACTCTGGAACACGACATCAGCGATGCGATGCGGCTGGAGAACAAGACGCGCTACACCCACCTCGACCGGGATACCACCATCTCGGCGGCGCACGTCGATCGCGACGGCCTGGCGCCGGGGCGCTACCTGCCGGCCGGCCCCCAGGCCTATCGCCGCGATGTGACCACGGAAATGTGGATCAACCAGACGCATCTGACCACCCGTTTCGACACCGCAGGCTTCGAGCATGAGCTGCTGGTGGGCGCCGAGGTGTCGCGCGAGACTTACGACCGCACGGCCTCCAATCTGGGGCTCGGCAATACGCACCCCTACCCGAGCGGCGGCTATGATCTGTCCAACCCGCCGGGCCGCTGGGACGGCGATACCACCTACACGCCGCGCGGCGCCAACGAGGCCACGCTGAAAAACCAGGCGCTGTATGTGTTCGATACCATCAGCCTGCACCCGCAGTGGGACCTGAGTCTGGGGCTGCGCCACGACTGGATCGACGGCGAGGCCATCGACAAGGACAGCAACGCGCGTCAGTCCACTCGCGACAAGGAGCTCAGCGGGCGCGCCGGCGTCGTTTACAAGCCGACGGACAACGGCCGCGTCTACCTGGCCTACGGCACTTCCTTCACGCCCTCGGCGGAAAACCTGGCCACTTCGGGCGGCCTGCCGCGGGGCAACGGTGGTGAAAACCTGTCGCCGGAGAAGAGCACGACCTGGGAGCTGGGCACCAAGTGGGAGTTCATGGACGGCAGACTGGGTCTGGAAGGCGCGCTGTTCCGCGTCGACAAGGACAACGTGCGTGAACAGGATGCCAACAACGACCTCAAGCTGGCCGGCGAACAGCGCGTACAGGGCATTGAGCTGGGCGTCACCGGTCAGCTCACCGATGCCTGGAACATTTACGCCAACTACACCTACCTCGACAGCGAGACGCGCAAATCAATCGCCGACCCTCAGACCAACGGCCGCGACCCGGTCGGACATTCGCTGGGCAACACGCCGGATCACAGCCTCAACCTGTGGACGACCTACGATATCAGCCAGGATGTCCAGGTAGGCTATGGCGCCCGCTACGTGGGCGAACGCAACGTCGCCTCCGACGTGGCCGGCACCGTGGACAGCTACTGGGTGCACAACGCCATGCTGGCCTACCGGGTGACCGACAGCCTCAGCGCCCAGCTCAACGTCAACAACCTGTTCGACAAGGAGTATGTCGAGCGCGTGCGTCCGCGTCCCGGCACCGAGTCGCGCAGCTCGGCAGTGGAAATCGGCGACGGTCGCGCGGGCATTCTGACGCTCGACTATCGCTTTTGATCCATCGTTTCTGATTGATAAACAGTGCCAACCGCTGTCTTTTCTCGCTCGGCCCCGTTAAGGGGTCGGGCAGGCTTCGTTAAAGAGGATCGTGACTGATGATGCTGCATATCCCCGAAGTGCTCGACCAGGCGCAGGTCGCCGAATGTCGCGAGCTGCTTCTCCAGGCGCCCTGGCAGGACGGCAAGACGACCGCCGGCTTCCAGTCGGCGCTGGCCAAGCACAACCTGCAGCTGCCGGAAGACTGCGAGGTGGCCCAGCAACTGGGCAAGGTAGTGCTGGCAGCGCTGGAGCGCCATCCGCTGTTTGTCGCCGGCGCCCTACCGGCCAGGATCTTCCCGCCGCTGTTCAACTGCTATCAGGGCGGGCAGTCGTTCGGGCTGCACGTGGACAACGCCATGCGCATGGATCGCCAGTGCGGCGAGTACCTGCGCACCGACCTGTCGGCAACGCTGTTTTTCAGTGACCCGGACAGCTACGACGGCGGCGAACTGGTCGTCGAGGACACCTATGGTGCCCACAGCGTCAAGCTGCCGGCGGGCGACCTGATCCTGTACCCGGCGTCCAGCCTGCACCAGGTCACGCCGGTGACTCGCGGCGCGCGCCTCGGTGCCTTCTTCTGGATTCAGAGCATGGTCCGCGACGAAGGCCAGCGCAGCCTGCTGTTCGATCTGGATACCGCCATCCAGCAGACCCACCAGCAGCTGGGCGCCGATCACGCCGCCAGCATTCAACTGACCGGGGTGTATCACAACCTGCTGCGTCGCTGGGCGCTGTGAACGCATCAGATCAGGCGTCGGGAATCTCCAGCGCCTCCTGCACTACCGGCCAGGCCGGCTGCCCGTCGCGGGTCGTCACGCCTTCCAGGTAGCTCTTCACTTTGCCCGGATTGTTGCGCATCCAGCTCAGCGCCACCTCATCGGCCTCGCGCTCCTCATAGCTGAAGCCGCGGATCAACTCACTCTGCTCATCGGCGCTGAACACCAACTGACCGAGAAACCGGGTAGCGTTGGGGTTGGAATCGGCGAAGCTCTGGGTCACCAGCGTACGCACGTCGCTGCGACCACCGTCCGGCCCCCAGGCATCTTCGGGATCGTCGAGGAAGCGAATGTCATACTCGATGCTCGCCCAGTGCGGCGTCCAGGCATAGAAGACGATCCACTCGTCTCTATCCATCATCGCCTTGGCCTGGCTGAACATGCCCGTCGCAGAAGTTTCGGACAGCCGCCACTCGTCGAGACAGTAAGTGCCGCTGTCCTGCATCTTGGCCAGCAGGTCGCTGGTGCCGGAGCCTACCTCGATGGAGTAGATGGTGCCGCCGGCCTTGTCCTGCAGCTCCTTGCTGCACAGATCCTCTCCCGAGGTGAAGCCCGCCTCATAGATATAGGTTGGCACCACGAAACCCAGCCGCGCGCCGTCGACGTTGTTGCCCAGATCAAGCAGCTTGCCTTGGCCCTGGGTGGCGCTGTCATACATCGCCTGCTGGGCAGGCAGCCAGGCGGCCAGATAGACATCCAGCTCATTCTGGCCCATCGCCTGATAGGCGATGGTTGCCCCTAGCTCCTGTTGGTGAGTCTTATAGCCGAGAGTATCGAGCAGGGTGGCCGCCAGTTGGCTCTTGACGGTCACACCGGGCCAGGGAGGAACAGAGAACCTCACGTTGGCGGGCTCTTCGGCCACGGCCATTGAACTCCAGGTCAGAGGGGCAATCAGCAGCCCCCCCATCAGGGCGAGCGTGAGGGATCGATTGGATAGTTTCACTGGATCTCCTTGGCAGCCATGCCATGATGGAACACGCTATGACCTTATCACCCTGTCGCGATCTGGCAACGCGACTTTTGTTGTCACTAGCGCTGACTGGCACTGGATGTCGAACCGCTTTCAGCTGCCCTTGCCGACCATCTTGGCGGCCTCGACTACCTCGATCCAGTAGCCATCGACGTCCTTTACGAAGACCACATCCTTCATCTTGCCCTGATCGGGCCGCTTGATGAATTCGACCTCGTTGGCATCGAGCCAGGCCACGGCAGCGTCGAGATCCGGCACCGAGAAACAGATATGCCCAAAGCCCTGGGGCTCGGCGTTGCCGTCGTGGTAGGCGAAGTCCGGCTGGTCTTCGGTACCCCAGTTGTGGGTCAGCTCCAGCAACCCTTTTTGCGAGAAGGTCCAGACGGTGCGCTCGTCGGCGCCATCTGGCACGCTATCGTTGTGCTCCAGCCTGGCAAGGAAATACAGGGTGAATTGCATCTCCTCGAAGTCCAGCTTGCGCAGCACGCTCATGCCGAACACCCGGGAATAGAAGGCCAGCGACGCCTCGGGATCCTTGACCCGCAGCATGGTGTGATTGAGGCGAAACCCTTCGGTTTCGGCGGGAGGCGTCTGCACGCCAGGATACTGTTCACCCTGAAAGCTCATTGCCTGCTCCTTGATTCAGCCCGATTGGTTCAGTCTGCTTATCATTAGTAGATGGGGCCGAAGCTAGCGAATTTCCAGTGCCGCGCATTTATGCTGAGCTGTCGTGAAATGCCAATCCAGTGTCGCTTAGCGTCGATTGACCCTATGCTTTCCCCACCATACTAAGCGCCACTTGAATTCAGGGAGATGCCCGATGAACCACAACGTCATTCTTACCTGCGCCATCACCGGCGCCGGCGACACCGCTGACAAGAGCCCCCACGTGCCGGTCACTCCCCAGCAGATCGCCGACAGCTGCATCGAGGCCGCCCGCGCCGGCGCCAGCGTGGCGCACATCCACGTGCGCGACCCGGACACCGGCGGCGTCAGCCACTCGCTGGACCACTACCGCGAGGTCATGCAACGGGTGCGCGAGGCGGATACCGACATCGTCATGAACATCACCGCCGGCGGCGGCGGCGACTGGATTCCCGACGTCGAGGACCCGACCCGCGGCGGCCCGGGCACCGACATCCAGACCCCGGCCGAGCGCCACGCCCCGGTAGGCGAGCTGCTGCCGGAGATGTGCACCCTGGACTGCGGCAGTCTCAACTTCGGCGACATGGTCTACATCAACACCGCCGACTGGCTGCGCGAGCATGCGCGCCTGGTGCAGGCGGCCGGCGTCAAGCCGGAGCTCGAGTGCTTCGACCTGGGCCACGTGCGCTTCGCCCGCCAGCTGTATCAGGAAGGGCTGATCGACGGCGACCCGCTGTTCCAGCTATGCCTGGGCATTCCCTGGGGCGCCGAAGCCGACACCGAAACCATGCTGACCATGCGCAACAAGCTACCGGACAACGCCAACTGGGCGGCCTTCGGCATCGGCCGTCTGCAGATGCCGATGGTGGCCCAGGCGATGCTGCTCGGCGGCCACGCCCGGGTCGGCCTGGAAGACAACCTGTATCTAAGCAGAGGCGTGATGGCCACCAACGGCCAGCTGGTCGAGAAGGCCGCCGGCATCATCGAGAACCTGGGTGGCCGGGTCATGACACCGGCAGAGACTCGCGAGCATTTGAAGCTGCGCGACCCCGGTACGGGCAAGACCATGGGAGGCCAGGCATGAGCGAGCGGGACGCAAAGACGAGCATGCAGCTTTCCATCATCGGCACCGGAGTGATCGGCAACGGCTGGATCGCCCGAGCACTGGTCCAGGGCTGGGACGTGGTCGCCTTCGACCCGGCCCAGGGCGCCGAGGCGCGCAGCCGCGCAGCCGTGGCCAACGCCTGGCCGGCGCTGGAAAAGCTCGGCCTGGCAGAAGGCGCCAGCCAGGAGCGGCTGCGCTTCGTCGATAGCCTTGAAGCGGCGGTGGAAACCGCCGACCTGGTGCAGGAAAACGTGCCGGAGCGCCTCGATCTCAAGCGCGAGATTCTCGCCAAGCTGGACGCGGCCACCGCCGCCGAGACGGTGATCGGCTCGTCCACCTCCGGCTTCAAGCCCACTGATCTGCAGCAGGACTGCGTCAAGGCGCCGGGGCGGGTGATCGTCGCTCACCCCTTCAACCCGGTCTATCTGCTGCCGCTGGTGGAGCTGGTGGGCGGCGACGCCACAGCGCCGGTCCAGCTCGAGGAAGCCAAGGCGCTGTATCAGCAGCTCGCCATGCGCCCGCTGATCGTGCGCAAGGAGATCGAGGGTCACATCGCCGACCGCCTGATGGAGGCGCTGTGGCGCGAGGCGCTGCATCTGGTCAACGACGGCGTGGCCACCACCGAGGAAATTGACGCGGCAGTGGTTTACGGCTGCGGCCTGCGCTGGCCGCTGATGGGCACCTTCCTGACCTTCCATCTGGCCGGCGGTGATGCGGGCATGCGCCACATGCTTGAGCAGTTCGGCCCGGCGTTGAAACTGCCCTGGACCAAGCTGGAAGCCCCGGAGCTCACCAATGAGCTGATCGACAAGGTCGTAGAAGGCTGCGAGCACCAGGCCGCCGGCCGGCCCGTCGCCGAGCTCGATCGGCGTCGCGATGACTTCCTGGTCGAGCTGCTCGATCTGGTGCAAAAGTACTGGCCCGAAGCCGAAGGTCTCGAAGGACGAATCTGATGCGCATTCTTGATACTCAGGTGGCCCCCAAGTGGGTGGACTACAACGGCCACATGAACGACGCCGAATACGCCCGGGCATTCTCCCTGGCGCTGGAAGCCTTGATGGACCATATCGGCCTGGATGAAGCGGGGCGTGCCCGGCACGCCTACACCATCTATACCCTGGAAACCCATCTCTGCTATCGCCGGGAAGCCCACGAAGGGCAGCCGCTGGGTATCGATGTCACCCTGCTCGACCGCGACGCCAAGCGGCTGCATGTGTTCATGGAGATGCAGGACCAGGACGGCCAGTGCCTGGCCACCAGCGAGCAGATGCTGATGGGCATCGCCAGCGAGAGCGGGCGCCCGGCGCCCTTCCCTGCAGCCGTGGTGGAGCATATCGAACGCCTGCCCCACGCCCCGGCGGGAGACTGGCCGGCGCTGGCGGGACGCAAGATCGGCTTTCGCCGCTGAGGGCTGATATTATCGGCGGGTGACATTTCCATGGAAGATGACCATGACACCCTGCCCAGCTTATCGCCTCGACCTGTGCTTCGATTTGCCGCTCCGCCCAAACCTGGCCTTGCACCGTCATGGCAGGGCGCTGCTGCTGATAGCACTGCTGGTACTGCTGGCGGGCTGCGCTGGCCCCCGGCTCAGCACTCAGGATCAGGCCGGCATATCGCTGGAACGGGCGATGATTCTCGCCGAAGCCAGGCAGACCCTCGGGGCGCCCTATCGCTACGGTGGCACCTCGCTGAGCGGGCTCGACTGCTCAGGGCTGGTGCAGCGCACCTACAGCAAGGCGGGCATCCGCGTACCGCGCAGCTCTCAGCAGCAGTTCAAGCGGTTAGCGCCGATCAAGAAGGCTCGTCCGGGCGATCTGCTGTTCTTTGATACCTCCAGCAGCGGCAAGGCCAGCCATGTGGGGATCTATCTGGGCAACGATCAGATGATTCATGCGCCCGGTAGCGGCCGCAGGGTAACGACGACTCAGCTGTCGCTGGACTACTGGCAGCAGCGCTTTCTCGGCGCTGCCGGGCCGGCGCCCTGAGCCCGGTTTCCAGGCTCTGAAACTAATGTCTAAACTGCGGCGAGAGCCTCAAGTATCAGCGTCAACGGATATGCTTGAGCAGCGACTGCAGTCGCTCGAGGTCGCGGCTGTCGCCGACCAGGCGTACACGGTCGTTCATCATGCCGTCGAGGAAGGCTTTCTGGGTGGGTTTGCGCAGTATTTTCAGCGCGCTGTCGGCATCCTCGAAGCGCAGTTCGAGATCGAGATCCACGGGCAGCCCCGTGTCTGTCTCAATGCCGCCAGGAGACATTCGGTAGTATCGAGCAATCGACAGGTCTTCGGTGGCAACACCCCAATCGAGGGGACGCTTCTCCAACTGCTCACGGAAGCCTGGCTTGCGCCGCAATGCCCGCCTGAGCAAAAAGCCGAGCAGCCAGAGTATTACTCGTAACTTCATGTCTGCGATCCGAACAAGGGTGGAAGGGGTGGGGTACAAGTAGCGGTTCGCCGGCCCGCGACGAACCGCACGGGCTTACTTTGCCACCGCGTCCTTGAGCCCCTTGCCAGGCCTGAAGGCCACGGTCTTGCTCGCCGGGATGTTCAGAGGCTCGCCGGTCTGGGGGTTCTTGCCGGTGCGCGCGGCGCGCTGGCGAACGGTGAAGGTGCCAAAGCCGATCAGGGCCACGTCGTTGCCGTCGGCAACGCTGCCGGTGATCTCGTCGAGAATCACGTTGAGTACCTGACTGGCCTTGTCCTTGGAAAGATCAGCCCGCTCGGCGATAGCCGCGGCAAGTTCTGGTTTGCGCATAGGATTGGTTCTCCTGACGATGGATAGGGTGCCGGCGTTATCTCCGGCAGCTGCTGTCTGACGGTGTTACTGCCCACTCTGAATGTCATCGCCCTGTGGCGAGACACTGCTGCATTCCTGTGCCCCGTGACTTCATGGATGCTTCATGGATGCCGTCCGGGGAGACACTAGCCTAGCAATGGCGGTGCGAGCCGCGCCAGCTCGACTTTCCGACGCACACAGCTTCCTGTCAACGCAAAACCAATCAAACGTTCGTCTTTTGACTGCGCCAATGCCGTCAAGTCATGCCCCTCACCTTCGATACGCCAACGTGCCGGAGGCTCGGTCGGCGGCAAGGAAACCACCGGCAGCAGCAGCGTCTTGACCAGAATCGGCCAAGGGCCGTAGCTCACCGCGGTGGGGTTGCCGGCAAGCGTGGCAGCCAGGGCCTTGGCGCCGGCCTGCAGCGGCTGCACATACATGGCATTGAGCCCATCGACACAGGCCACATCACCAAGGGCATACACGCCGGGCGCTGAGGTTTCCAGATAGCGATCAACCATGATGCCGCCAGGCCCGACCCTGAGCCCGGCCGTCTTGGCCAGGGCAGCCCGCGGTCGCAGACCCGTGGCGATCAGCACCAGATCGGCCTGCAGAGCGCGCCCATCGTCCAGCCGCAGACCAACGCCGGCACCGTCCAGCCCCAACTCACTGACCGTATGGCCGCGATACAGTTTGATGCCGGCCTCGCTGAAGGCATCGCCCAGGGCATGGCCCAGCGCGGCGGGCAGCAGGCGGGCCAGCAGAGACGCTTCAGGCGCCACCATGGCCACCTGATGGCCACCGGCTACCAGGTCATTGGCGAACTCACAGCCCACCAGCCCCGTTCCCACAATGATCACGCGGGCCGGACGACCGAGCGCCGCCAGCGCGGCATGAAAGCCGCGATAGTCATCCAGATCATTGACGGTAAAGACCCGGCCGGACAATTGGGCCGGAATGGCAAAGGGCAGCGCCGGCGCGGCGCCGGTGGCCAGTACCAGCTGATCGTAGGCCAAGGCTTCTGCGCCCAGCTGCAGGCTGCGCGAGGCGCTATCGATGGCATCGACGACGGTATGGGTGCGCAGCGTCAGGCTCAGCTCATCGGCGACCTGCAGCGCCGAGCGGCTGACCAGACGCTCGGGAGACAGCCGCTTGGCAAAGCCGGTGGAGAGCAGCGGCTTGGAGTAGTCATCACCGCCATCGGCGGTAATCAGGGTGATTGGCCGCTCGGCATCGCGGCTGCGCAACTGACGTGCCAGTCCAAAGCCGGCCATGCCGGAGCCAATGATGGTCAGGGGAGCACTCATATCCGTCCTTGTCGTAAAGCGGATTGCACGACGGCTCATGGTACACTAGCGCCCCTTTGTATGGGACGTGGGGCACAGTGGTGATCAAGGGTTCGAAGAGAACGGCTACAGGGGCTACGACAAGGGCTCCGAAGTGGCAGCCGCTATCTGCAGCGCGGCCAGCAATGAGTACCGAATGGTGGCAATGGGTGGCCTCGACAGACTCGCTGACTGCACGCTTGATGAATGCCGGTGCGCCCGCGTCCTTTCGCGTCAGACTGCTCGACCAGCGCCTGGGCAGGCCGTATCCCGACGAGGCACTGGCCCTGGGTCAACCGCTGAATCGCTGGGCCTGGCTGCGTGAAGTTGCCCTGTGCCTGGATGACCGTCCCTGGGTACTGGCTCGCTCGGTGGCGCCGCTGAACCGGCTGAACGGCCATCGCCTCGAGGGGCTGGGTGAGCGTTCGCTGGGCAGCTGGCTATTCAGTCAGCCCGACCTGCAACGCGGCGCTATCGAGATCAGCAGCACACCGGCACCCTTTGCAGCCCTGCCTGGTCCGTGGGGACGCCGCTCGATCCTTCGCCATCGGCGCTTTACCGTGCTGGTTCAGGAGTTCTTCCTCGATAACATGGCGGATGACCTGGGGCTGCCTTCGCGGTAGGCTCGGCTGATATCGTTTCAGACGTATTCCAGAACAATTCCAGACAACAACACTCAGCCAGGTTCAGCCAAATCCAGCCCCTGCTCTGCACGGCCTGCGCTGGTCGGATGGCTGCTGGCGACGGTTATCGACTCACTCAAGAGAGCATAATGGACTCATCGCTTCTGCGTCCCACGGGACTCGCTCGCATTCCCGATTTTCTGCACCTGACCCGGCTCGACCGGCCCATCGGCACCTGGCTGTTGATGTGGCCTACGCTATGGGCGCTGTGGGTCGCCGCCGAGGGAGTTCCGGCTCGTCGCCTGGTGGTGATCTTTGTGCTCGGTGTCTACCTGATGCGCGCGGCGGGCTGTGTGATCAACGACTATGCCGACCGCCGCATCGACGGCTACGTCAAGCGCACCGTGAATCGCCCGCTGGCCACTGGCCGCATCAGCGAGCGCGAGGCCCAGGGGCTGTTTGCCCTGCTGGTGACGGCTGCCTTCGTGCTGGTCTGCTTCACCAATTTGTTTACCGTCATGCTGTCGCTGGTGGGCGTGGCGCTGGCGTCGATCTACCCCTTCATGAAGCGCTATACCCACCTGCCCCAGGTGGTGCTGGGGGCGGCGTTTTCCTGGGCCATTCCCATGGCCTTCGGTGCGGTGCTGGGCGAGGTGCCCACGGTGGCCTGGCTGCTGTTTGCTGCCAACCTGTGCTGGACGATCGCCTATGACACCCTGTATGCCATGGTCGACCGCGATGACGACCTGAAGATCGGCGTCAAGTCCACCGCGGTGCTGTTCGGCCGTGCCGATACGCTGATGATCGGGCTGTTCCAGCTGGCAACCCTGGGCTTGCTGGCCTCGGCCGGCTGGCAATTGGGCCTGGGCGGCTTCTTCTGGCTGGGTCTGGCGACCATGGCCGCCACCTTTGTCTTCCAGCAGTGGCTCGCCCATGGCCGCGATCGCGACCGCTGTTTCCGGGCCTTTCTCAACAATCACTGGTCGGGGCTGGTGGTGTTTGCCGGTATCGCCCTGAGCCTGTGGCCGGGTATTGGCAGCTAGCGGTTAACAGCTGTCGACTGGCCCATGCTTCGGTAGTGGCGATCCCACATCAGCACCGCACCGGCCACGGCGCCGGGCAGCAGGAACAGATTGGCCAGCGGCAGCCAGGTGATCAGCATGACCCAGCCGCCATAGGTCAGCGTCGGCATGCGTCGCGCACTCAAGCGGCGACGCATGTCGGCGAAGCTCACCTTGTTGTTGTCCATGGGATAGTCGAGATAGGTGATCGCCATGGTCCAGGCGGAAAAAAGCCCCCACAGTAGCGGCGCTACGATGTTGATCACCGGAATCCAGCTGATCACGAACAGCAGCAGCATTCGCGGCAGGATATAGGCCAGCTTGACCACTTCACGCGCTATCGAATCTATCGCGACACACAGATAGCCACGATCATCCAGTGGCGGCTGTCCGGTAACGACAAGCTCGACCTTCTCGGCCAGAAAGCCATAGAAGGGGGCGGCAATCAGATGAGTAATCAGAGTAAAAGTGAAGAACACGATCAGCACCAGACTGATCACGAATAGCGGCCAGATCAGCCAGCTCAGCCATTCAAGCCAGCTCGGTACCATGGCCATCCATCCCTCAAGCCAGCCGCTGAAGCGGCTCAGCACGTAATAGAGCAGCCCGGCATAGACCAGCAGATTGACGAGTATCGGCAGAAACACGTAGCGGCGAAGCCCCGGGGTATACACCAGGCGGGTACCTCGGGATAGCGCCGTGAAAGCATCCAGCATCAATAATATCCTCTAGCACGCGGCACGCGTACGACGCTCATGTGACAAACATGGGCAGCGCCTGCACACTGACAGCCGGGCAACGTGATCGGTTCGACTGAGCCCGGAATTATAGGCTTCCGATTGTTTCGCGTCGTCTGGCGCGAGCTTCTCACAACAACAAACCCGATGTGATGACTGATGACCGAGATAGATGATGTGCCGGCCCCACGCGGGCAGTTGATCCTGAAGCTGGTGGCCAACCGCCAGGACACGAACTTCCATGGCGATATTCCCGGCGGCTGGCTGGTGGCGCACATGGATCAGGCCGCCGAGCTGACGGCGAACCGCGAAGCCAGCGGCCGCACCGCGACGGTTTCCATCGAGAGCATGGACTTCCTGAGCCCGGTACGGGTTGGATCGATGGTCAATATTTTCGCCGAAGTGCGCGAGATCGGACGCAGCTCGATCAAGATCGACGTGGAGGTCTGGTGCCGACCGCCCCAGGAGCGCGATGCTCATGAGCTGCAGAAAGTGACCGAGGCCCGCTTCGTGATGGTCGCCCTGGACGACAATGGCCGAATTCGCCCCGTCCATCGGTAGAAAAACCAAGAAAGCCGAACACCGCAGCGGTATTCGGCTTTCAGGCTCGATCTCCAGGCCATTGCCCCTGGCCGATCAGCTCGTCAGACTATCGCGGGACTTGAGATAGGCAAACTCACCGATATCGGTAAAGCCGCGCAGCGTCTGCTGGAAAGCGGCATAGGACTCATAGATCTTGCGTGAGTCCTCGTCGCTATCCACCTGCCGCTGAATGGCCTCCTTGGCCGACTCATTCAGCGCCGCGATGACATCGTCCGGCAGCGTGCGCAGCTTGACGCCATGCTCTTCCACCAGCGCCTTCAGCGCCTCGGCGTTACGGAAGGCAAACTCGCTGATCATCGCCAGGTTCGATGCCCGGGCCGCCTCGCTGACCACCGCCTTGAGGTCATCCGGCAAGGCTTCCCAGGCCTCCAGATTGACCGTGCCCTCGAGGGCGGCAGACGGCTCGTTCCAGGCCGAGGTGTAGTAATACTCGGCCACCTGATGCAGTCCGAACGCCAGATCGTTATACGGTCCCACCCAGTCGGCGGCGTCCAGAACGCCGGTCTGAAGTGACGTGAAGATCTCGCTGCCCGGGGTAGTCATGGTGGTCACGCCAATACCGGCCATGGCCTCGCCGGCCAGCCCCGGCAGGCGCAGCTTGAGGCCCTGCATGTCGTCCAGCGAGTTGATTTCCTTCTTGAACCAGCCGGTCATCTGGGTGCCGGTATTGCCCACGGCGAAAGGCTTGAGATTGTGCTTGGCGTAAAGCTCGTCCCACAGCTCGCTACCGCCGCCGTTGTATAGCCAGGCGTTGGTTTCGGTGGTGGTCATGCCAAAGGGCACCGCGGTGAAGAACTGCGCCGCCGCTACCTTGCCGCGCCAGTAGTAGGACGCCGAGTGACCCATTTCGGCGGTACCGGCCGACACCGCATCGAAAACCTCCATGGCTGGCACCATCTCGCCAGCGCCATGCACGCGTATCTTCATGCGACCGCCAGACATGGCCTCGATGCGCTTGGCGAAGTCGTTGGCACCGGTGCCCAGAGCGGGAAAGTTCTTGGGCCAGGAGGTCACCATGTTCCAGGTGATGGTTTCCTGGGCCGAGGCGGTAGATACAAAGGGCGCGGCGGCGACACCGGCGGCACCCAGGCCAGCGGTCTTGAGAAATTTGCGACGTTGCATGCTGTGACTCCCTTCCCATTCTTTTCGTTTTGTTGATCGGTGTTTTTCTGAAACCTTGTCTCCGGCAGTATGCGCGAAGCCTCTTTTGGCAGGCAAATTGACATACCAGCCGCCGGTGTCGCCGTGTAAACATGGCTTCTACGAAGCCCAGCTCACAGGTTCCACTCTGATTTTCGTGGGAGCTGCGTTTACGCTGCGAATGGCGCCGGCAGGCGCCCAGCGTCTGGTCACAATGCCAACGTAGCGTGCCACCGTCGGGAGGCCTGCGGCCTCCATCGCCATGTGAACATGGCTCCTACGAAAAACAGCCCGAATGTATTCGCTGCACCTACAGCGGCGTCAGCTTGGCAAAGCCCAGCACCAGCCACTTGGCGCCTTCGCCTTCGAAGCTAACGTGTACCCGGGCGCGTTCGCCCTCGCCTTCGGCGTCGAGGATCACGCCTTCGCCAAATACCGGGTGGTTCACCCGCTGACCGAGGCTTAGCGAGGGCAGGTCGCCGGCGGCCTCGATGCCCTGCTGTCGCCACGCCGGCGTAGGCCGCGAGACGCTGAGCGGCCGTGAGACCTGGCCGCGCAGGCGGACTTCTTCCAGATGCTCCTCGGGCAGCTCGCGCAGAAAGCGCGACGGCCGCGGGAAGGTTTCCTTGCCGTGCAGTCGCCGCACCTCGGCGTGGGTCAGGTAGAGTTTCTGCATGGCACGCGTCAGGCCCACATAGCACAATCGGCGCTCCTCCTCGAGGCGGCCGGGTTCCTCCAGCGACATCTTGTGGGGGAACAGCCCCTCTTCCACGCCGGCCACGAACACTACCGGGAACTCCAGCCCCTTGGCCGAGTGCAGCGTCATCATCTGCACGCAGTCCTCGAACTCATCGGCCTCATGATCGCCGGCATTGAGCGCGGCTTCAGACAGAAAGGCCTCCAGCGCCACGCCACCTTCGCCAATCTCGGCGTTTTCCAGCGCCTCGCCCTGGGTAAACGCCTTGGCGGCGGTGACCAGCTCTTCAAGGTTCTCGACACGGGCCTGGCCCTTTTCGCCTTTTTCGTTGCGATGATGTTCGAGCAGTCCGCTGCGCTCGTTCACGTGATCGATGATCTCGTGGAGCGCCAGCGCCGAGGTCTCGTCATCGAGGTACTCGATCAGATCGCTGAAGGCCTTGACCGCGTTGCCCGCACGCCCCTTGAGGGTGCCGTCATGCAGGGCGTCGTGCAGTGCCTGCCACAGCGAGCTTTCATCCAGCCGCGCCCGCTCACGCAGGATCTCGACCGTGCGGGTGCCGATACCCCGCGCCGGCACGTTGATGACCCGCTCCAGCGCCGCATCGTCATTGCGATTGAGCAGCAGGCGCAGATAGGCCAGGGAGTTCTTGATTTCCAGACGCTCGTAGAAGCGGTGCCCGCCATAGATGCGATAGGGCATGCCTTGACGGATCAGCGCCTCCTCGATGACTCGCGACTGGGCGTTGGAGCGGTAGAGGATGGCCACTTCGCTGCGGCGAAACCCTTCGTCGACCTTGTCGCGAATGGTATCGACGATGAAGCGCGCCTCGTCGAGATCATTGAAGCCGCCATACACCGAGATCGGCTCGCCGCGGCCACCGTCGGTCCACAGCTCCTTGCCCATGCGCTCGGCGTTGTGGCTGATCAGGGCGTTGGCTGAATCAAGAATCGCGCTGGTGGAGCGGTAGTTCTGCTCCAGCCGTACGGTTTTGGTATTGGGAAACTCCTGCTCGAAGCGACGGATGTTCTCGATGCGCGCCCCGCGCCAGCCGTAGATCGACTGGTCATCGTCACCGACCACGGTCATGGGCGTCTGCATGCCGCTGAGCAGCTTCAGCCAGGCATACTGCAGGGTGTTGGTATCCTGAAACTCATCCACCAGCACATGCCCGAAGCGCTCGCGATAATGCGCCAGCAGCGCCGGGTTGTCGCGCAGCAGCTCCAGGCTTCTGAGCAGCAGCTCGCCGAAGTCGACCAGTCCGCCGCGCTCGCAGGTGAGCTGATAGCGCTCGTAGAGATCGACCATCTGCATCATGTAGGCATCGCCGTGGGCATCGACCTGATGCGGACGCAGCCCCTCTTCCTTGCAGCCCGAGATGAACGACTGCACCTGACGCGGCGGATAGCGCTCGTCGTCGATGCCGTGGTCCTTGAGCAGTCGCTTGATCAGCCTGAGCTGGTCATCGCTGTCGATGATCTGAAAGTGCTGGGGCAGGCGGGCGTCCTGCCAGTGGGTACGCAGCAGCCGATGAGCGATGGAGTGAAAGGTGCCGACCCACACATGGCGCAGCGACAAGCCCAGCAGAGTCTCGAGGCGAGTACGCATCTCCCGGGCGGCCTTGTTGGTGAAGGTCACCGCCAGCACGGCGTAGGGCGAGAGCCCTTCGGCCTGCATCAGCCAGGCAATGCGATGCACCAGCACCCGGGTCTTTCCCGAGCCGGCCCCGGCCAGCACCAGCATATTGCCCTGGGGCGCGCTGACGGCCTCGCGCTGGGCCGCATTCAAGTGGTCGAGAATCGCCGTGACATCATCCATGGGGAAAGCATCGCTGCTGGGAAAATGGGCGAATAGCTTAGCATAGCGACAAGCTGGAAGCTGGAAGCTGGAAGCTGGAATGAATTCGCCAACCAAGGTGTCAAGCCCTTTCTTCCAGCTTCAAGCTTAAGCCTGCGGAGCAGGCGTTCTCTTCCAGCTCCGGGCGCAGCCCGGCTCTTCCAGGCGCCCAGCGCCGCTCTCACAGCTTACGGCTCACGCATCGGCTTCAGGGAAACGCAGCGGGGTCAGGCTCGTCTTGACCGCCTTGAGCTGCTCGGCGAGCTTGGGGCCACGGGTCTTGGCCACGCCCACCGCCAGCACGTCGATCAGTACCAGGTGCGCGATGCGCGAGCTCATGGGCGTGTAGATC
>ERZ1032895.93-NODE-93-length-24271-cov-5.842625_pt1 | contig 24271 bp, 21 predicted proteins | sample MGYA00516687_ERZ1032895 | MGnify/ENA primary metagenome ERZ1032895 (study PRJEB33719, sample SAMN04261600) | wastewater metagenome | biome: rural village; feature: latrine urine exit; material: soil | place: El Salvador | collected 2013-01-14 ... | reverse complement strand
CAGCCCGGCTGAGGAGGCGAACATCTCGGAGATCACCATCAAAATCAGCGCAATCGACAGCGACTGGCGGATTCCGGCCATGATCTGCGGCATGGCCGAGGGCAGGATGAGATACCGAATCCGAGCGGCCCCGGAGATCCGATAGGTATGCGAGGTATCCGAGAGCACCTCGTCCATCGAGCGGACACCTTCAATGGTGTTGAGCAGAATCGGCCAGACCGCGCCCAGCACGATGACTGCGATTTTCATGTCATCGCCAATGCCGATGAGCAGCATGAAGACCGGGATCAACACGACCGGGGGTACGGCACGGAAGAATTCCATGGTGGGTTCCATCAGCTGACGCAACCAGCGGAAGGAGCCGACCAGCAGTCCCACGACGATGCCCAGGACGATCGACACGACAATGCCAGCTATCAGGCGTCCCACGGAGGGAAAGACATCAGTGGTCATGCGCGACCAGGTCCAGGTGGTGGAAAACGCGTTGGTCATTTGTTCCCAGGTCGGCACAAAGAAGCTGGTGGACTGGGCCGACCAGAGCACCCAGCCGATCAGTAACAACGCGGGCAGGCCAACAATATAGAGAAAGTTCTTTGCATACCGCATTATTTGACCTCCGAGCGGATCGAGGTGTGCCACGACAAAATCTGACGCTCAATAGCACGGAAGATGATATTGATAATGACGCCTAATAGCCCCGTTGCTAACACCAGCGAATACATCGACACATACGCCCCACCCGATTGGGCTCGAGCAATTTCGGCACCCAACCCGGGGGTCCCGATAATCAGCTGGGCGGTAATGGCCAAAATCAACGCCACGGCCGCGGCCAGGCGGATCCCGGTCATCAGATACGGCAACGCGGTCGGAAAGACCACGTATCGGATCCGTGCCAGAGTGCCCATGCCATAGGATTTCGCGGTATCCATGGCCACCACATCCACATCGGCGACCCCGTAGAGCACCTGAATCAGGACCTGCCAGAAGCAGGCGTAGACAATGAGCAACAGCGCCGATTCAATCCCCACACCAAACACCAGCACGGCCAGCGGGATCAACGCGACCGAGGGCACCGGACGTAAGAATTCAATCGTGGAGTTCGTAAACTTGCGCAAGAACGACGATGACCCAATGAGGAAGCCTAACACTGCGGCTGAGACCACCGCGATGACCATCCCCAGGAACCAGGCGCGCAGCGTATCCCAGACGGCAACCCAGAACACCTGATCACCAAACTTGGTCAACAGATCAGCAATCGCTGCAGAAGCCGGTGGCATAAACCGTCCATCAACAATGCCCAACAGGGGCAACAGCTCCCAGGCCACCAGGAATAACACAATCCCCACCAGCCCTAAGAATCGATTCGCCCACGTCCGACGCCGCTGCCGAACCGCCCGGGCCCGTCCGGTGCTCGTGCGCCGACCGGTCGCGCCACGTTGGGCCACCGAAATTGCTGGTGCACCAGGATCCGGCCGCGTGGACGTATCTAAGCTAGCGACTCGATACCCCGCCGGGAAATCATCGTCCGCTGCCCCGGTTTCCAACCGGTGCAGGTCGCGAACCTGTCGCTCCCGTCCCACCGCCTCGTCATCGGACGGCGCAGGCCCCTTTGAAGGGTCGCGTTCTGTCATGTGTTGTCTCCACTACGTGTGCAAGTTGAGGTTTGAGGTGTGCCGTCGCTTCAACGAGGTGAGAGCGTGTGAAGTGCGCCACGTTGAACAAGAATAACCCGCAGCCAGAAATGATTCAAGTACTCAATTATTTTTTAGATCAAGGGTTAGTGGCAATGATAAAGGCAGGCGAAATCACCCTGTAGCTTTACAGCATATAACTCAGGGAAGAGACCGGCTAGAAAAATTTTGTATCGCCCCAAAGGCTATTCTGTGCCAACCCTTAGCAAGTCACTTCAAGATGACCCTGGGTCGGATGGGACTGCTAATTCTTTGGCTCCGCAGCACGTTCGCCTGGCTGGGAGCCGACGATGCGCCTAGACTCCATAGGCTGATGGCAATTGGACCTTTCCTGTCGGCAAGGTCGCATCACTGTCTAAGACCAGCACTTGCAGAGCGGGGGCTTCCGAAGCCCAGTCCGCTGTGATGCCAACTTCCGAGGCCGCGCGGAATCCGAATCGTGGGTAGAAGCGCGGGTAACCGTAGACCAGAATGAATGGCTCACCGTCCTCTCGCGCCAGCTCGATGGCTGCTTCGATGACGGCTGAGCCGGCGCCCTCGCCTTGATGCTGAGGCAGCACACCGGTAGGGGCAAGCATGAGACCGGGCTGATCATCGATCATGCATCGGTGGAGCAATGCGTGAGCTGTCGCGGTGGTCTCGAATTCTGAATCTGGGATCGCGGCAGCAAATCCGAGGACCGAATACCGGGTGATCCAATGTTCCTTGTCCTGGCGCAGCTCATCGACCAGATTCGCCTCTGCGTCCGTGCCAAATGCGGCTTCGAGCACTCTTCGAATGGATGCTTGGTCTTCAGGCGAGCCGTCTCGCTCGCTTCGTGTTCGCCAAAGATGACCAGTGCGCCGCATGGCTGACTCCTTAGAGCATTGGGGGATGTATTGCCTTGCAGCCTACACGTGCACATCAGCCACGAGCTAGCCTCGGCAGCGAACAGTTGTATCTTGCCAAATGTCTGGACCCCTGGCACGCCTGGGCGTATATTGTGAGACACGGCATAGCATGCTTTGATGTCGTGCCACGCCGATCGTTCAGTTCACAAGTTGTCGCATCGGGTATATAACGTAAGAATTTTCATAACACGCGCTGAGCGGTCGGCAGTTCATCCGTCACATCATTGGAGAACCCATGAGCGCATCAACTTATGACTCAAGGAAACGCGCCGAGGAGCGTCGTGTTTTAGCCGGCACGCTCGTTGGCACCACCATCGAATGGTATGACTTTTTCATTTACGCCCAGGCTGCAGCCTTCGTTCTAGCACCGCTCTTTTTTGAACCTTTAGCTACCGACAATGCCGCACTTGCCCAAATCGTCTCGTGGGCTTCGGTTGGGATTTCATTCCTCTTCCGCCCACTGGGTGCCATCGTGATCGGGCATCTTGGCGATAAATACGGACGCAAGCTCATGCTCGTCCTCACGCTGGTGGGCATGGGAGCGGCAACCACGATTATCGGGTTGTTGCCGACCTATGCTTCGATCGGCGTGACCGCACCAATTCTGCTGATATTAATGCGCATTATGCAAGGCTTCTCGGCCGGAGGTGAATGGGGTGGCGCGGCCCTGATGTCCGTGGAACATGCCCCTCGGCACCGACGGTCGCTATTCGGCTCGGCACCGCAGATCGGTGTCCCGATCGGGATGTTACTCGCCACAGGATTCATGTTCCTGATCACCACAAGTCTCACCGAAGAACAGTTCATGGCCTGGGGCTGGCGCATCCCATTTTTGTCCTCGGTTGTACTGATCCTCGTAGGCTATCTCATCCGCCGCGCAGTTGCTGAATCACCGGTCTTTACAGAACTCCAAGAGCGCAAGAAAAAATCAGCGGCTCCGCTGCGACAGCTGATGCGAAGTCACAAACGTCCGGTGATCTTAGCGGCCCTGATCTTTGCGGGCAATAACGCTGCCGGGTATCTGGTGATCGCCTTCTTCGCTGCCTACGGTGCCAACGTGTTAGGTATGGATCGTTCGGCAACGCTCATCGCCTCACTCGTCGGCGGCGTCGGCTGGTTGATCTTTACCCTGTTAGGTGGCTGGATGGGTGACAAGATCGGAAAACGCACCACGTTCACGCTTGGGTACGCGTGGATCGTCATCTGGTCTATACCCATGTGGTTTCTGCTTGATACGGCATCTCTTGCCCTCTTCACCCTGGCGATCTTCCTCCTGACCGTTGGGCTCGGCCCCTCCTACGGGCCGCAATCAGCACTGTATGCTGAGATGTTCCCGGCATCTGTTCGGTATTCCGGCGCCTCGATTGGATACGCGTTCGGCTCGATCATTGGTGGCGCGTTTGCACCCATGATCTCCGAGATGATTCTGACCGCAACTGGAAAATCCTGGATGGTGGGTCTCTATATTGCCGCGATATCGCTCGTGTCACTGATCGCGGTCCGTCTGGTACCCAAGACGATCGAAGGCCGGGATCTCCACGATGAGGACCACGGAGATCTCACGTCCGATGAGACCCCAGAAACAGATCTCGCCACAGGTTAAGCTCATGCCATGTTCTCGTAACGACCACACCGCGAAGGATGCAGATGACCTTTCACAACCTTTCACACCCGTGGGCTGTGCCCACCCCGCCTAAAGACCCCAGCATGTGGGACCCAGAGGAGCACTACAGCCGCCAACAAATCCAGGACCTACAATATGAACGGCTTCGTTGGACTCTTCACCATGCATATAACAACGTTCCGGCGTACCGGCAGCTCTATGATGACCACGGCGTGCACCCAAACGATTTCACCTCGCTGAACGACATCACGCTCTTCCCCTACATCGACAAAGAGTTCCTTCGTGCGAACTATCCTCTCAAAGCACTGGCTGTGCCGATGCAAGACATCCGCCGCATCCACGCTTCGTCTGGAACAACCGGCCAACCGACGGTCGTGGCATATACCGCCAATGACCTGAAAATGTGGGCCTCGTTAGTGGCTCGATCATTCCGGGCTTCAGGTGTGCAACCCGGCCATGTCATCCACAACGCCTACGGATACGGACTCTTCACCGGCGGCCTGGGTGCTCACAACGGCGCTGAATGGCTCGGCTGCCCCATCATCCCAATGTCCGGAGGCCAGACCGAAAAACAAATCCGGATGATCACCGATCTGAAACCCGACGTCATTTTATGCACTCCCACCTACCTGCTGGCCCTTGCCGATGCTTTCGTCAAAGCAGGCATTGACCCGAAAGATACCTCGCTGAAGTATGGGGTGCTGGGTGCTGAACCATGGACCGAGGGGATGCGCGAAGAAATCGAGGCCCTATTCGATATGAAAGCCTGCGATATTTACGGACTATCCGAGCTCCTGGGCCCCGGCATGGGCGGGGAAGCGGTCGAAACGCAAGACGGCTGCCATCTCTGGGAAGATCATTTCTATCCAGAAATCATCGACCCCATTTCGACTGAAGTGTTGCCGGACGGCGAATCCGGGGAACTGGTGTTTTCAACACTCACCCGCGAAGCCCTGCCGATTATCCGGTTCCGCACCCATGACCTGACCACGCTGCGGCCCGGCACGGCTCGTGCGGGCCATCGTCGGATGGACCGTATTGTTGGACGTTCGGATGACATGATCATTCTGCGCGGCGTGAATTTGTTCCCCAGCCAGATCGAAGAACTGGCCTTGGAGATTGATGCTTTGTCGCCGCACTTCCTGCTGGAGATCACGCGTCCGAACCGGATGGACGAACTCACGATCAAGATCGAGCGGCGAGCTACGGCTTCGCTGGCCGAGGCAGAAGCCGCGGGACAAACCTTGAAAGCCCGCATCAAAGACCGGATTGGATGTTCGTGCCATATCGACGTCGTCGAGCCAGATACACTGGCGCGCTCGTCGGGGAAACTGCGTCGGATTTATGATCTGCGAGCGCTCTAAAGCTCAGCGGGACCGCGTCCCAAACCCATGAAGCAAACCTCTTACCGCTGCGCTAGGGCGCTCTATGAGCCGTCCTCTTCGAAATATTCCATGGAACTTTTCGACGAATTGATCAGCACGCGGAATTTCGCACCCGGTAAAGCATTGGGGTGGTGTGGGTCGATATAAGCGGCTCGCATCTGCTGACTGACACCGCGCGCCGCACTGCGGAGCAGTTCCACAACGCGCATATCCACCGGCCGACCCGAGGGTACAACCACACCCAGCCCAGCTAACACCCGGCCGTCTGCCCCATGAATCGGCGCCGCCATGCCACGTGCTGCAGGATGGATCAACCCGTCTGCAATCGAGTAACCGACCTCGCGCACTCGTTCGACGAGCTCAAGTAACTCAGCAAAAGTTTGTGGAGTTTTGTCGGTATAGCGCCGAATACCCGATTCCACGATTTCAGCGAGAAATTCTTTGGGGCGGTCGGACAATAAAACGTGTCCGATCGCCGAAGCACCAAGACTGATCCGTCCACCGACGATCGTCGCATTCACTACCGCATCCGGCCGAGACATCCGCTCCAGATAGACAACGTCATATCCACCTTCGACACCCAGCTGCGTATGTTGGCGAACTTGATTCTGCACTAGCTGAACCATCGGGTAGGCGATTTCGCGCAAGCCCATGGCTCGTGGCGTACGGGCTGCCAGCTCCCACAAACGTAACCCGAGTTGATATGAACGGTCTGGCAATCGTTCCAACATGCGCTCTTCGACCAACTCGCCCACAAGCCGGTGGGTCGTGGTCATGGGTAAACCGCTACGCTCGGCGATCTCGGACAACGTGAGAAACGCTGTTCCGGCATCGAAGGCATCCAAGATCTTAAGCTGGCGCGCCAACATGGATACCGGTGTTCCCTGCCGCTGCTTCGGCATTCTTCCTCATTTCCGATGATTGGAAAACTCACTCCACATTGTAGGTGAGCAGTGTCACAATTGCTCACATTCGTTGAATATTTCCACCTTGGAGGGAACCCATGACGACGCAGACTGCGACACGAACCGACCAACTCGTGATCGTCGACCGGATTCAGCGCTCCACAAGCGTCACCGAGTTCGTGCTGGAGCGAGCCGATGGCAGCCGGCTACCCGACTGGGCACCGGGTGCTCATATCGATGTGGTTTTGCCCAGCGGTAAGATCCGTCAGTACTCGTTATGTGGGGATCGCTGGACGCCACATCAGTACCGCATCGCGGTGCAACGCGAGCACGACGGCACCGGTGGATCGGTGGAGATCCACGAGGAAGTCCAACTCGGAGATGTCGTCAGCTTTGGCGGCCCTCGCAACAACTTTCGCCTAGCACCCGCGCAGCAGTATCGGTTTATCGCCGGCGGGATCGGCATCACGGCAGTCTTACCGATGATCGAACAGGCCGAGAAACTCAACCTCGAATGGCAGCTGCTGTACTTGGGCAAAACCGCAGACCGGATGGCGTATCGCCATCTTGCAGACCACTATCCCGGCAGAGTCACCATGCACACCAGTGCGGACAACGGGCGGGCTTCCATCCGCCAGTGGCTGGGTGACCTGCCCGAGGACACTATGGTCTATGCATGTGGCCCCGAGGCCATGCTGGAAGCACTTCCTGAGGAGTGTCCGGACCTGCCCAAACACTTCTTGCGCACTGAGCGGTTTACCAACACCCTTACCGATGCCACAGTCAGCTCCGAGCCCTACGAAATCGAGCTCTACCGCAGCGGCAAAGTCATCAACGCTCCTGGCACCACACCGGTGATCGATGTGTTGAGCCAGGCCGGCGTCGACGTCATCACCTCGTGTTCAAAAGGTGTGTGCGGGACGTGCGAAGTCGACGTCGTCGAAGGCGAAATCGACCACCGCGATGCGATCCTCGACGACGACGAACGCGCCGCCAATACCTGCATGTTCCCGTGCGTCTCGCGCGCCCTGTCCAAACGCCTGGTTCTTGATCTCTAAGGAGCTACCCCGATGACCATCAACTCCACCACTCGCTGCCCATTTTCCGGCACGCCAGCCACCGCCGAAAAGCCCACCGAACAGCGCATGGAAGCACCCGTTGTGGACGTGGACCCATTCGATGAAGCCACCTTGGCCAGCCCCTATGCCATGCACGAACGCTTGCGCGAAGCCGATGGCGACGTCGTCTACATTCCCGCCTACGACATTTATGCTGTGGCACGCTACGATGCTGTGCGCGACACCTTAGAAAATTGGCAGCATTTCTCGAGTGCTGCTGGGGTCGGCCTGGCAAACTTTAACTCCGAGAAACCCTGGCGAGCGCCATCGTTGTTGTTAGAAGCCGACCCGCCACAACATGATGCGCCCCGGGCCGCGTTGGAGAAGATTTTGGGTGCTCGAAAGCTGCGGCGATACCATGACGAATGGCGTCAAACAGCACACGAGCTGATCGACGGCCTCCTGAACAACGCCACAACCGTGAGCAATGACGGCGCCGTTGAACTGGATGCGGTGACCGAAATCTCTGAAGTGTATCCGCTGAGCGTCTTTCCCGATGCGGTCGGTTTGCAACAGGAGGGGCGGGAAAACCTGCTGCCCTACGGCAACTTCGCATTCAATGCTTTTGGCCCCCGCAACCGTCTCGTAACCGACGATCTCGAGACTATCGGCCCGGTCTTGGAATGGATCGGTAACCAATGTCCACGCGAAGCCCTCAAAGAGGAAGGTTTTGGTGGAGACATCTGGCGCACTGCCGATCAACGGCATATCACCGAGAAACAAGCGCCCTTAATCGTCAGATCTCTGTTGACCGCAGGCGTCGATACCACCGTGTACGGCATCTCCGCGGTGCTGTACCACCTAGCATCGAACCCAGACCAGTACGCTCGCCTACGAGAAAATCCGCAACTTATGCGCAAAGTCTTCGAAGAAGCCTTACGACTCGAGTCTCCGGTCCAAACATTCTTCCGGACTACAACAAGCGAAGTGACCATCGGCGGGACCACGCTGCCTGAGAACCAGAAAGTCTTGATGTTCTTGGGGGCAGCCAATCGTGATCCGCGACGCTGGGCGAACCCAGATGCGTTCGACCTGACCCGGGATCCGTCAGGTCACGTCGCTTTCGGCAGTGGCATCCACCAGTGCGTCGGCCAACACGTCGCCAGACTCGAAGCCTCTTGCGTCATGGAAGCCATCATCGAACGCGTTGAACGCATCGAATTCACCGCGCCGCCACAACGCAAAATCAACAACACCCTGATCGGTTGGGATACCCTGCCGATTCGCCTAATCCCCGCCTAGCTCACCGAGCCTTCCTCGTTCTCGTTATCAATTAAGGAGTCTTTCATGACCATGACCTCAGCTCGCCCTGCCCACAAACGCACGATGTACCTCGGTTTCGCAGCGATCGGCGCGCTGGTGCTATCCGCTTGCGGAACCTCAAGTGCGTCCGATAACGCTAGCCAAAGCACCGGCACAACTGGCCAGGACACCATCAACGTAGGCTACTTCCCCCTCGTGCACACCTCAACAATCGTGCATGCAGACCAAGCCGGTTACCTGGAAGATGCCGGCATCGATGCCGAACTGATGCAGACAGAAGGCGGAGCTGCCGCGATCCCGTCGCTGATCTCTGGGGATGTGGATATCCTTTATAGCAACTACACTTCAATCTTGCTCGCAGCTGAGCAGGGTCTGCCAGTTGTCTTAGTCTCGGGCAACGATGTGGCCAAAGACGATCACGGCATTTTCGTTACAGAAGATTCGGATATCGAAGAGTTTGCAGATATCGAAGGCAAAAGTTTTGCCGTCAACAACCTGCAGAATATTGGCACTGTATCTGTTTACGCGCAACTCGAAGACCTTGGCCTGGATCCGGACAATGTGGATCTCGTGGAGATGCCAAACCCCGATATGGCTCCCGCAGCAGCCAATGGGAACGTCGATGTGATCTGGCAGGTGGAGCCGTTTCAGACCATTTCAAAACAGTCCGGTCTGAAACGGCTCGGCGACATGTTTGCTGGGCCAGCCGCTGATATGCCAGTCGGCGGATGGGTCACTACTCGACAGTTTGCCGAACAAAACCCTGAAGTCATCGCCGCGTTCCAAGATGCTCTTGCCAAGTCATCAGAAGACCTCCAAGGTAACCATGAGCTGCACTTAGACCTTGTGCCGCAATACACCGAAATCGATGAAAGCGTCGCTCAAGAGCTCACGCTGCCGCACTACGATACCGAGCTCAATGTAGATGCCCTCCAATACGGTGCGGATCTCATGGAGAAATACGGGATTATTTCGGGCCCGTTAAAGGTATCCGATTTAGTTATTGAGTAACTTTCTAGCACGAGGTAAGCAAAAGCTTGGGCGCGGCAACCGTGATGCGATGCCGCGCCCAAGTGCACGTTACTCAGAGCCATTCCGCGAGCGCTGAACACGCCGTCCATTCTGGGGTCGGTTCTCCCCTCGTCGCTCATGAGCTGGGCTGTGACCATGTTGGCTGGGTGAACATGTAGCGCATCGTCCGTTACTCTTTTCAGCACGCGCCGTCCATGTTTGTGCGAGATCCTCAGATAATGTGCGACTGAGCTCTTCGTATGGGAGCTGCCGAATCATCTCTTCGGTTTGGACATGATCTTGGTGCAGACCTTTCAACGTGGCGACACACATCAACAGCAGTAACGCACTAAAGGGCAGGGCAGTGGCTAATGCGCCGGCCTGTAATGCTTGAAGTCCCCCAGCGAGTAACAGCCCTACTGCCAGAGCGCCTTCCAAGAGTGAAAACAGCACCCGCGACCACGTCGGCGGGTTGGGATGCCCTCCGGATGCGAGCATATCAATGACTAACGAACCGGAATCAGAGGAGGTAATGAAAAACAGCGCTACCAAGATGATCGCTAACACTGACAACACAGTGCCCCACGGCAATGCTCCAAGGACATCAAACAGCGCCCGTTCTGCTACCACGGCTTCGTCTGCATCGACGAGTTCCGCGTCCCCGAACAGCTGCCGATGAATTCCAGTACCATCAAGGATCGCGAACCAAACGGTTCCCACGAAGGCTGGCACGAGCAAGACTCCTGTGATGAACTGGCGGACCGTGCGACCGCGGGAGATTCGCGCGATGAAGATACCAACGAAGGGCGCCCGGGAAATCCACCATCCCCAATAGAACAGGGTCCAGGCCGAGGACCAGGTACTGCCTTGTTCACCCGTATACGCGCCGACGTCGAATGTCATACTCATCCAGTTGGCTAGGTAGGCGCCGAGCGATTCAACCAGATTCTGGAACAAGAATACTGTTGGCCCGAGCAGCAACACGGAAATCAGCAACACCCCGGCCAAAGAGAGGTTAATATTCGATAACCATTTCATGCCACGTCCGATACCGGAGACCACCGAAGTCGTGGCGATGAACGTAATCACGATAATCAACACCACTAAGAGCACATGATCCGTCGTCTCGACGATCCCCACTGCTTGCATGCCCGAGGCAATCTGCTGGACTCCTAATCCCAATGATGTAGCGACCCCAAAGATGGTGCCGAAGATGGCCAGGATGTCAATAACATCACCGAGCCACCCTTTGACTCTGGTTCCGAGGATTGGTTCGACCACCCACCGAATAGAGACCGGGCGGCCACGGCGATGAATAGTATGGGCTACGGCGAGCCCGATCACCGCGTAGATCGCCCACGGATGTAAGCCCCAGTGCACAAACGTCTGTGCCATGGCCAGTTTGGCCAACTGGTGCTGTTGGCCTTCCCATCCGGGCTTGGGGTCGACAGTGGCGTAGGTGAGTGGTTCCCCTACCCATAGAACACCAATCCGATGCCCATTCCGGCGGCAAAGAGCATACAGAACCACGTCAGCAGACCGAATTCTGGCCGGTCGCCGTCCCTGCCCAACGTGATCTTGCCATACTTCGAGAAGCAGATTCCCAAGGAGAACAGAATAAACACGCCACCACGAGCACGTAGTACCAGCCCAGGGTCTCTACGATCCAGGTCTGCAGCGCCTGTAATGTCACCTCGGTGAATGTGGGCGCCAGGATGGCGGTCAGGGTAACGGCTACGATGATGATTAATGCAGGCCAGAACACCCGAGGAGCGATCAACCCGGCACCAATGTGGATGCCTTGTAACCTGAGTTTGGCAGCGATCCGGGTATCGCTATCACTGTCTTCCAGTAGCAGATGTTCTTCGGGGCCCGGCGGAGACTGGTCTTGCAGATAACTACCATTTCTCTCGTTGGCTGCCTCGGACTCGCGGTTATCAAGCTCGGTCATCTCATCTCCGTCACGTCTTCGGTTGTAGTTTGCTGAGCCACGGGTTACTTCAAGACAACCGTTTTAGCTCCAGCAAGGAAGACACGACTTTCGGCGTGCCAGCGAACTGCTTCAGACAGGGCTTTGCATTCCGTTTCCCGGCCGATTGCCGCAAGGGCCTCGGGGCTATACGCATGATCGACCTCGGTGACTCGCTGGGCAATAATTGGGCCTTCGTCGAGCTCTGAGTTGACGTAGTGGGCAGTGGCACCAATCGTCTTGACTCCGCGCTCAAATGCCTGGTGGTAGGGCTTTGCCCCTTTGAAGCTGGGCAGAAACGAGTGGTGAATATTGATAACCCGCCCCTGCCACCGGGTCGATAGTTCATCGCTGAGCACCTGCATATACCGCGCCAGCACTACCAGGCCCACGTCCATCCGCTCTGCCAACTCCAGCAGCTTCGCTTCGGCGTCGGGTTTGGTATCGGCGGTTACCGGGATGTGAAAAAACGGAATGCCATGCCATTCCACAAGGCGTTGATGATCTCGGTGATTCGATACCACCGCGACGATATCGATCGGCAACTCGCCTTTTGCGGTACGGAACAGTAAGTCATTGAGGCAGTGTTCGAACTTCGAGACCATAATCAAGGTCCGGGCCCGAGCGGTCGCGTCACGAAGCTGCCAGGTCATGCCGAACTGTGGAGCCAGAGTCTGCAGGCCTTGTTCTACTGCAGACTTAGACGATGCCGTATCGAGTCCGGGTTCGGCCTGGATGTGTAAATAAAAGTGGCCATCGCGGATGTCATTGAATTGGTGCAATTCGGTGATGTTGTATCCGTGTTCTAATAACACTCCGCTGACCGCATGGACCACCCCTAACGTGGATGGGCATTCCACGGTGAGTACCAGCCCGTGATCGGTGGGCAGCGTATGCGATGCGGGAGAAGACGATACCGGTAAAGCCATGGTTGGGGACATAGTGGGGCCTTTCACATTAAGAATAGGAATGACGACGGGAGGCGACCGCCGCACTGCGGTCGCCTCCCGTGGGGTTTAGTTCACTGGCCTGTCTCGATGGCGCCAGACGACGCGGTCACTGAGCTTTCAGACACGGCAGACTGATACCCCATCGTGTCGTTCCACCATTGATGGAATTCTTCGATGTGGTGTTCACTTGGCACAAGCGCCCCACCACGGGTATAGGCTTTGGATGACATCGACGGCTGGGTCAATTCGCACGCCTCGAAATCTTGCTGATTGACGCGGTGGAATAACTCCACCGATTTGGAAATATCCATGCCTTGTTCGACGACTTCGGGCATGAATAGCCAATCGCAGACCACAATGGTCCGGGACTCTGACTGTGGGAACATCCGGTGAATGATCACGTGGTCTGGCACCGTGTTGATAAATACCTGCGGCTTGACGGTGATCGCATAATATTTGCGTTCCTGAGTTGGCGCAATCGCTGGCAGCTCGGCGACACCGCTGGAACCGTCAACCGTGAACCCCTCGATATCGCTACCAAAGCTTGCACCGTAAATCTCGCCATTTTTGCGCTGGGAAGCTAACCCGTCGGCAAATTCTGGAATGACCTCGGTCAGTTCCGGGTGAATCGTCGCGCAGTGATAACACTCCATGAAGTTCTCGATGATCAATTTCCAGTTCGCTTCGACCTCATAGGTTTTGGATTCGCCAAGTTTGAGGTTTTCGATTCCGTAATTATCAATGGACTGCACCTCACCAAACCGCGTGCGCACCTCCCCGAGTACGGTTTCTTCAAACGACGGCGGCTCATCAGCTAGACAAACCCACACGTAACCCAACCATTCGCGCACGTGCACTGGCTTGAGACCATACTCTTGGCGATCCACATCCGGCATCGAGGTCAAATTCGGTGCAGCCACCAGCTCGCCCTCAAGCGCATAAGTCCAGGCGTGGTAGCCACACTTTAGAGTCTTGCTTTTGCCTTCATCAGTGGTGCACACCCGCATACCGCGGTGGCGGCACACGTTGTAGTACGCCTGAATTCCGGCTTTCCGTGTGCGGACGACAATAAGCTCTTCGCGCCCGACGGTCACCCTCTTCCATTCACCAGCGCTCGCCAGGGAATCAACGCGGAGCACGCAATTCCACATGGTTTCAAAAATATTCTGTTGTTCAAGACGGAAGATCTCAGGATCGGTGTACACGTCTCCGCCAGGGGTCGGCAACAGGGAGGAGCCAGGAAGTGGAGCATTCAGGGAGTCAATGATCATGGGTAAGCCTTTCTGGGGTATTTCGGGCATGACGAATAAGCACCAACAGGTGCAAAAAACACAACGAGTTAAAGCAGAATGTGGGGTTCGGGGTGGCTAGGCGGAAGCCAGAACGGGCGCGGTACGCATCTTGCGCCAGCGTTTGATCTCGCGCATTCGGTTCATCCCCAGGATGCCGATCTCTTCGCCGTCGAGTCGGTAGCTGACTAACAGGTCGCCACCTTCGATGGAGCCATCAAGAATGTGCACCTCATTGGATTGTGCGATCCGGCCAGCACCTTGGATCATCACATCGTATTGTTCCGACCAGAAATATGGTTCTTGGAAGGGCACGGGTGGAGCCCCCATAATCGCTGCTGCAACGATCCGGGCTTGTTCGACGGCTTCTTGCCATTGACCAATCGGCCGAATCCCGGCGGCCTGGGATGTCCATTGTGCACAGTCACCGGCGGCCCAGACCCCGGGGATACCGGTAAACCCAAAGTCGTCGCACAAGATCGCGCCACTTGGACCCAGGGTCAGCTCGCCGTCACGCAGCCAGCGTGTTGCTGGTGTGGCTCCGATGGCACAGACGATGAGGTCGGCTTGGACGGTCTGCCCGTTGGTCAGATTCAGCACTTGGCTGCCGTCTTCGGTGTCGGTTACGGAATGTGCGAAGACCGGTGGCCCGAATTTCACGCCGCGCTGCTCGTGTAGGTGGCGGATGGCCTGGCCCACCGCACCGCCCAGTCGGGCCTCGCCGGGAAACTGTTCGTCTGCGATAACCGTGATTTCGGCTGCGCCACGATCCAGGAACGTACTAACGGCTTCCAGACCGAGGAATCCGCCACCCACGACGGCGATGCGCTGATCCTCGATCATCCGCTCGCGTAGGGCCAACCCATCTTCGACGTTGCGCAGAACAAATGCCCCACCGCTTCGTCCAAATGACGGGAGTCGTTGGGCTTCTGCCCCGGTAACAATCACCACGTTGTCCCCCGCATGGAAGGTGCCATCTGCGGTGCGCACGCCCAGTGGATCCGTTGACAGTTCCACGGCAGCGGAGCCGCTGTGCCAGGTGACTTCTAAAGGATTTGCGGGATCATCAAGGTGCAGGTCTTCAAAATTCACGGTGCCGTTGAGAAATGCTTTGCTCAAGGCAGGCCGATCATAGGCGGGACGATTCTCGTCACCAATGATGCTGATGGGCCCGGCGTGCCCGTGCTGTCGAGCTTGTCGGGCGACGTGATAACCGGCTAACCCGGCACCGACAATCAGCAGGGTGTTGTCTGAAGTATTTATTGGGGCGTTCATGAGACTGACACTCCTGGAGGCAGGTTGGGGGCTTCTTCGGACAGCTCGACCATGACGTCGTCGCCACGGACTTCTACCCTGTGGACCCGTACTCTTTGTTTGGCCGGTGGTTGGTCGACTTCTCCGGTGAGTAAACAAAATGAACTCTCATGCAGCGGGCACTCGACTTTGCAGTCCTCGACCCACCCTGCTGCCAGGGACGCGTCTTGGTGCGTGCAGGTGTCATCAATTGCATGGACCGTGCCTTCTTCCGTGAGAAACACGGCAATAGGCGGGCTGACCGACTCAACCCGTAGCCCTTCTCCCGGGCTCAGTTCACTGAGATGACAGACTTTTAGACTCATGGATTACCACCACCGACGATCAAGATTGTTGCCTATTATGCAACATAGAGATTACTACGCAACAACACGTGTGATGATCATCTCATTAAGTCGTCTTGGGGTGTCAAGAGGCTCTCGTTTTTCGTCCAACAAAATTCAAGAAATACATGAAAACGCCGGCGACCATGACGGTCACCGGCGTCTTGTGTGGATGCCCTAGTCGAAGGGAATAACCTCAAGGTCATCCGGCACGAGAAACTCTCCGTGGAAATCCGGGGTAAAGCCCGTCCAACGCTCCGGTGACGTCATGCCTGGGACAAGGTGGTGCAATGCCAGCCGTTTGGCGCCTGCTTCACGGCCGACACGAACCGCGTCTTCGACTGAAGTGTGCGACTTGTAATGGTGCTCGCGAGAAGCCTTCGAAATTTCATCGGTCTTGCCAGCATAAAGCCCGTCGATGAAATCAAAATCAATAGCCTCATGTAAAACGAGCCCTGCGTTTTGCGAAATAGTGATCATATTTGGTGTGAATGTGGTGTCACCAGAAATCACGACAGAACCCTGGGCCGTGTCGAATCGAAACGCGAACGCCGGTGCAATTGGCGGGTGCTCGACCAATATTGCACTCACCCGGACATGTTCGTCTTCAAAAACTAGGAAGGGTGCCATCTCAGGCGTTGGACGAGTATTTGGGTGATAACCAATGTCTTCTGGAATCTCAATGTCTCGAGCATCAAAAAGATTTAGCGGCGATGGACGTAGCGAGTCGATGATGCGGTCGTTGAGATCTGTGGCATGTGCTTCCATGAGCTTTTCGAACATGGCACGGGTTCCAGGGGTTGGATCATGTGGCGCTAAGGGCTGGGGGTCGCGCGTGGCTTGCTGCGATACCGGTGGCAGGGCACCACGGTCGCCAGGCCCGAAAATCGGTACGGGGTTTCCGATCCGGGCTTCCAGTTCGTAAAGTCCAAAGAGCCCAATAGTATTGAGGTCCACGGTATGGTCCGAGTGCAGGTGCGTGATAAAGACACCTTTGAGGTCTTTCATCAATAGGCCCGCACGTTCGATTTGGCGGCCGACGCCGTGACCGCAATCGACTAAGTAGAAACCGTCTTCAACGACAATCGCTGTTGAAATACCGTACCGCTCCGAACCCCTCCAGAACCTTGGGCCGCCCGCGGTGCCGAGAGTAATAACGTGATGGGTAGCAGACTGAGTAGACATTGTGTATCGTTCCTCGATTCGATGTAGTCATTGGATATAAAACTTAAGTGCAACAAGTACGCCATAGAGTAAATTGAAGAATCTTAAGGTACTGCACCAATTTTTTTAACTTCAACGGCGGCGAAGGGCGGGGCGATGTCTGAAGTTACTATTCGGCAATTGGACTATTTCTTGGCGGTAGTTGACCATGGCTCAATCAGCGCCGCCTCTCGGCATGTCCACATCAGCCAAGCAGCGGTTTCGATGGCCATTCGGCAACTGGAGAAGACGTTGAACGCTTCGCTGCTGATCCGAGGAGCTTCCCAACGAGCTGCCCCCACTCCGGCGGGCGAGGTGTTAATCCCTCACGCCAGAAAGGTGGTTAATGCGTTGCGAGAAGCCCGCGATGCCGTATTAGATGATCTATCTGAAATGCGCGGCACCTTACGTATTGCCATCGCACCCACCATTTCTCCCTACGCAATTCCCCCATTAATCCATCACTTTCAGCAAGAACATCCGCAAGTCACCATCCACGTCGAGGAATTCCAACCCTTCGAAATCCACGACGCGGTGCGTAAAGACAAGGTCGATCTTGGAATTGTTTATCACCTGAGTTTGCAGGAAGGATTTCCTTTCGAAGTCATTACTGAGGTGCAGCAACACGTCGCGCTATCGGCTCAACATCCGCTAGCCGATCAATCCTCGATCCATCTAGCCGAAATCATTGACGAACCACTGATCCCGATTAGCATGCCGCCATCAATTGAACGCATTACTGACGCGATCAAAGCTCTTGGATTACATCCACGCATTCAGTGGCCATCGCAAAACTATGAGACCGTCAGATCTATGGTGGCCTACGGTCTAGGCTGGTCTTACCTCAATCTGGTACCAGAAACCAAAGTGACATACGACGGCGGAGAAATTCGATACATCCCCATTGCCGACTCGATGCCGTATAACGCAGTCATAGGAATTACCCATCCCGACCTTAAACCAGATGCTCGAGTTACAGCGGCACTTGAGTACCTGAGCATACAGCACTAATAAGCTGGCTTCTTATTGCCACCGGTTCGGTGGGTCACCGTGTTCACCCGCGCTACTCGCTGAATCGGTGTCCTCGTGGTTTGACCGGTCTGCCGATGCATTGCCAGCCGAGTTGATTTCACCAGTATCGGCATTCGCCAAGCTGGCAGCACGGTCTTGGCGTGGCCCCTCGGCGACACGCTCTGCTTCAGCAAACTGGTCCATGGTCAAGCGGGTTTTGTTCTTACGACGGCGCGAGTCGTAAGCAAACCAGAGGGTGGTTAGAACCACCAGGATCATGATGGTTAATGGTACGGGTCGTTCGAAGAAGATGCCAAAGGAACCGTTGGACATGACCATGGTTTGACGAAAGTTCTCTTCTAGGATCGGTCCGAGAATGAATCCAAGAACAAATGGCCCTAAGTCAAAGTTGAATGTACGAAGAACGTAACCGGCGATACCGAACAGAATACACGTCAGTACGTCGAACATCGAGTTTCGCACCGAGTACACTCCGGCAATGGCAACAATCAAAATAATCGGCGCCATAATGCTGCCAGGAATCTTCAGTAGCCGAATAAAGACCCCAATCAAAGGCAAGTTAAGGATTAGGAGAATGATATTTCCGACGTACATTGAAGCGATCACACCCCAGAAAACGTCTGGGTGTTCTTGGACCAGTGCTGGGCCTGGGGTGATGTTCTGTAACAGCAACGCACCGAAGATGAGCGCCAGCACGGGGTTTGGTGGAACGCCAAGGGTCAACAGTGGCAAAAATGCTGAGTTTGACGAAGCATTATCGGCGGTTTCAGTTGCCGCCAGCCCGTCCATTGCGCCCTTGCCGAACTTCTCCGGTTGCTTTGAGAACCGACGCTCGGCACCGTATGCGATAACCGAGGAAATCGTCCCGCCGCCGCCTGGAATAATACCGATAAAGAATCCTATAATTGATGAACGCAGGATTGCCATGCGAGTCAGCAACCAATCAGCTTTAGATGGCAAGATGCGACCCAGGGGCTTTTTGCCCGCCCCTTTATAGAAGCCTTCTTGGGCGTTGTGCATTATCTCACCAATGCCAAACAACCCGACAGCCACCGCAACCACGTGAATGCCTGCTGTCATCTCAAAATTCCCAAAAGTTAAGCGTTCAGTGCCCGTGGCAGGGTCTAGTCCAACTATCGCCGCAAGAATCCCCATAGCTGCCGCAGCAAGCGCTTTCGGCTTGGACCCAGAACCAATGAATGTCACCATCAACAAGCCTAATGCCGCCAGAATAAACATATCCGGCGCAGAAATCTGACCAGCAAACGAAGCCATGCTTGGAGCAAGGAATGTAAGCCCAAGGATCGCCACAGTGCCACCGAGGAAGGACCCAATTGCGGTAATACCTAGCGCAGGGCCGGCTTTACCTTGTTGGGTGAGTGGATAACCATCGAAAGTTGTAACTACCGCTGACGCATCACCCGGTAAGCGAAGCAAAATGGCCGGTATTCGACCACCGTACATCGAGCCATAATAGATTCCGGCCAGCATTACGATGGCGCTAGCAGGTTCCAAACTGAAGGTTAACGGGAGTAATAGCGCGATCGTGGCAACCGGACCTAGACCCGGAATGAGCCCAATCAAAGTTCCTACTGTGACCCCAATAAATACGAATAAGAGATTTTCGGGCTGGAACGCAACGGAAAAACCGTGGCCTAACCCGTCGAGAATTTCATTCATGAGTATTCCTACGTTGTGTCACTACGAGGTTTATAAGCCCCGCAAGGTGACCCCCAATAACACGGAGAAGATGATATAGACCGAGACGGGAATTAAGATTGTGCACAAGATTGTGGCGATCCAACTCAATTTTCCGACGAATCTGCCAATGATGAACACCGCAATCGCGCCGGCACCGATGAGTCCCATGTAGTCGTAAAGCGGCACAAAGATCAGCAGCGGTACCGCGATTCCAAGTACACGCAGCAGACCTTGATATGTCGGTGGGTCGAATCTGTGCCGTGCGATCAGAATCAGGGGTGCCATGAGTAACAAGATGCCAGCGTTGATGGCGGGCCACATTCCTGGCCCCGGTCTCGACAGATCTCCCAACCCTAGCTGGATCGAAGGTATAAGCAAGATGAGGCCCACGATCAACACGATGATTGGAGAGTACCAATCGGTCCATCCGGGCTCAGTGTATGGGGGCCGCCCCTCATAGACGTCGAGATCATAAATCTCATTGTCTGCAGTATGTTCTTCTTTGGACGTCACGGAAGTCCTTAAATTTCAGATGTTCAGCTGCGACAAGTAATTAGTCAACAGTAGGAATCCCAAGATCTTCATAAAGATCGCGGAAGCGTTGTAATTCATATGGCATATAGTCTGTGAACCAAGCTTCGCCTTGGTCATGGTCAGGTACAACGCTGCCGGACTCTGCCAGGAAGCTGATGAACTCCTCGGAGGATGTGACGTTTTCGGAGGCCTCACGAAGCTTGTTGACAAGTTCGTCACTGGCTTCGGATTGGATGGCCAGTGCTTGCGATCCCGCGAACAGAGCGTTTTCCAAGTCATAGTCAGCAATCGAAGGGAGATCAGGGGCAATTTCTTCCAATTTTTCCGGCACATATTCGGTCGTCACAGCCAATGGACGAACTTCTCCAGATGCAATACGCGGTAAAGCGGAAGTGACATCTTGAATACCAAAATCGACGTCACCGTTGACGATAGCCTGCAGTGCAGGAGGACTACCTGGGAAGGCCACCACCTCAGCATCCAGCTCGTATTTATCAACAATTGACTCACCGATGAGGTGCGTATTGTGTCCCTCACCAAAAGCGGAGAAGGTCAATCGGTCTGTCGCGTCTGCAAGATCTTCGAACTCTTGAATCGGTGAGTCATCTGGCACGGCAATGACGAAAGTATTTTCAGCTACTGGCGCGATTGACCGAAAGTCTTCGATCTCATAAGACACATCTTGCTGCAGCATGGTCGAAGTAAAGGCCCCTGTTGGAGCAAAGAGCAGCGTATAACCGTCCGCTGCAGCGTTGGCGGCTTCGGTCGTAGCAATCGAGCCGCCACCACCTTCGCGGTTGACGACTAAGACGCGGCTACCGAGTTCTTCACCAAGACCTTCGGCAAATTTTCGTGCAACGGAGTCGTTGTGTCCACCGGCGGCAAAACCCACGATCATCTCAATATTGCCTTGCGGATAGTCCTCTGCAGAGGCATCGCCGTTGCCACCTTGGGGTCCACAGGCGGCCAAGGTTAACGCCAGAACAGCAGCAGAAGCTCCAGCAAAAATGGTGCGACCAAAGTTCATCATGTCTCCTTAGGGGTAAGTACTGAGAGCATAACTATGACACGCCTCACACACATAAGGCAATTAGAACTATCTTATAAGCTCCATCAACTTTACTTATAAACGGAGTCTGCCGCCTATGGCCTATCCGGCGACGCCAAGTCACCTGTTGCAACGTTCGTGGACCCTGATTTACAGGGAGACAACACCACCTGCCGAGCATTCAAAGCAAAACGCTTCAGGACGGGCCTGCAATCACAGCCGCACTGAAGCGTTTTATTCACGTTACGGTTTAAGCTTTGAAGAAGTCATCTGTGGTTGCATTGGGATGCTTCGCCAGCGGGGTGACCTTGACGTTCATGTAGGCAAACATTGGAAAACCCGACAGGATCTCGTGCAGCTCATCGTGGCCGTCGACATCGAAAATCGAGTAATTCGCGTACTCGCCAACCACACGCCAGATGCCTTTCATGATGCCCTGGCGTTGTAGGTTCCCCGAGTATTCTTTCTCCCGGACTTGGAAATCCGCCTTAGTTGCGGAGTCCATGGATTCTGGGAAGATGACGTCCATGCGTGCAAGAAACAGCATGCGGTGTCCTTTCTGTGACGAGATGTGGATCGGTTACATGCTAATGCCGAAGACCACCGGCACAAGCGTGTACATGACCAGCATGATCATGCCCAAGGAAATAATGTTCAGCACCAGCCCGGCGCGCGCCATCTGCTTGATGGTGATTTCGCCAGAACCAAAGGCTACTGCGTTCGACGGGGTCGCAACCGGCAGCATAAATGCAGAGCAAACAGCCAGGGTGACGGCGATCGTCATGAACAGTGGGTCTAATCCAATGCCGACGGCGACAGCTCCGAAGATCGGTAGGAATGCCGCCGCGGTGGCAGTATTCGACGTCAGTTCGGTGAGAATGAGACAGACGAGGATGACCGCGAAAATAATCAGCGCAGACGACATCCAGCTCAGCCCGGAGACTTGTTCACCGACCCATTCGCTGAAACCGGTCTGGGTGAACATGGCCGACAGCGACAGGCCACCGCCGAAGAGCAGCAGCAGGCCCCAGGGGATTTCTTTGGCCGCAGACCACCGCAGTAGTGGTGCACCTGAGCGATCATCGCGGACGCGCTCGGCCGGAACGATGAAACACGCAATTGCAGCCGCCATGGCAACCTGGGCGTCATTGATCGTGCTCAGGAAAGGGATGTTTTCGGCAACCCAGCCGATCTGTGCAATGAACGGCACGAAGATCCAAAAGAAGATCGCTGCAGCAAAAATGTAGCCAACGCGGCGTTCCGCCGTCGACATCTTGCCGAGTTTGGCGTGCTCGTCGCGAATGAGCTCTTTTCCACCGGGCAACGAGTCGATCTCCGGGCGGTAGACAATCTTCGTCAACACAATCCAGGCAATGACCAACATGACAGCAACCCATGGAACACCCACCAGCATCCAGGTACCAAAGGTCAGATCAAAACCGTAGGACTCCATGAGGTAGCCCTTCATCAGGGCCATCGGTGGCTGCCCAATAACGGTTGCGGTCGACCCAATGCTCACGCCATAGGCCACGCCCAGCAGCATTGAGGCGGCAAATTTCTTGCCGACGGCGTCGGGGTTAATCGACCGGACAAGATTCAGGATCGATACGGCAATCGGCACCATAATGACGGCCGTTGCGGTGTTGGAAACCCACATCGAAATAAAAGCCGAGGCCATCATCAAGCCCAACACGATTTGAGAGGGCTTGGTCCCGACCAAGCGAATCGTCATGAGCGCTACGCGCATGTGCAGCTGAGACTTTTCGGTCGCCAAGCCGAGGATGACGCCGCCCATGACCAAGAAGATCACGGTGTCCGCATAGGGGGCAGCAACTTCTGCCATGGTGCCCATACCGAATAACGGGAAGAGCACCAGTGGCAACAGTGAGGTCACCGGGATCGGTGCGGCTTCGGTGATCCACCAGATGGCCATCCACAGAGCTGCGCCAGCGACGGCGCGGCCTTCAAATGCCAACGAGTCGGGCAAGATGAGCCCCAGCGCAAGCCCAGCAAGGGGACCCAGGGCGACTAACCACCAATTGCGTTTCGATACGTTATCTAGCGCGTCCTGGGGGCCAGCTTGCGAACCGGTGGCTGGCTTGTCCACCGCTGCCTGGTCCTGATTTGTGGCAGTCACGGTTCCTCCTCGATGAAGTCAGTCAGATTCGGGCCCCACACGAGGCCTGAGTGGTTAATGATCGCGGCCACCCACTTGGATGACCTGACTCACCATAGACCAAGCGATCTAGATACAAAAGTACGAAAAGAGAGGCAATTGATATGTTGAACATATGAATCACTCTGTAATAAGTCTTTCCCTTGTACCGGACCGTCGGCGTAGCCTGTTGTCGATACTGTGCAGTGACCCGGCGGGAGCATAAAGGAGGGCCATGGTTGAACTACGTCACCTGCGGTATTTCCTTGCTGTCGCCGAAGAAAAACACTTCGGCCGTGCAGCCGATCGCCTACACATGGCCCAGCCGCCACTGTCGAGCCAGATTAAACAGCTAGAAGCTGAACTCGATACGCTCCTGTTGGAACGCACCACGCGGAAAGTCGAGCTGACTGAAGCCGGCGCCTTGTTGATGGAGCGTGCGCGTCAGATTCTGGCCGACGTGGAAGCCACCACACACGACGTCGCCGAAGTTGGCCGCGGCGCCGCCGGGATTCTACGCGTGGGTTTCGCCGGCACCGCCACCTACCGTCTCATGCCCGAAATCGTCCGGCTTGCCCGAGAGCGCATGCCGCTGGTTCGCTTGCAGGTCGCCGGCGAAAAACTGACGCCGCAAATGGAGGAGGCGCTGTTAGAAAACCGGTTGGACGTCGCGATCCTGCGCCCACCGGTGCAATCAAGTGAGATCAGTATCGACGAAATCCAACAAACCCGGTTGGTCGCCGTTCTGCCCCCACACCACGACCTGGCTCAGGAAACCGGACCGGTGAGCATTCGAGCTTTCGCCAAAGAGGACATTGTCGGATACCCCCGCAGTTCCTCGGTCTTCTCGGTCATGGCCGAAATGG
>ERZ1032895.92-NODE-92-length-24406-cov-4.086362_pt1 | contig 24406 bp, 17 predicted proteins | sample MGYA00516687_ERZ1032895 | MGnify/ENA primary metagenome ERZ1032895 (study PRJEB33719, sample SAMN04261600) | wastewater metagenome | biome: rural village; feature: latrine urine exit; material: soil | place: El Salvador | collected 2013-01-14 ... | reverse complement strand
ACACGAAAGGCGCCAATACCACCTGGAATCTCTGGTTCACGCCCTACGGCCCGGAAAAGGCCAGCGGCTTTGCCGAAAAATGGGCAAAGTACCGGCTCGAAGGCACGGTCCGCATAGACGGTGTTTCAGGGACGGTCGTCGATGAAGAGGCAGACGACGCGCCAATGACGGAGTCGCAGGTTTCGGATGGCAAGGTAACGCCTATGAATATGCCGGACGCGAAACGCGCCCTGGCTGCATTTTACGGCGTCGAACCGGGCGCGATCGAGATCGTGATCCGGGGCTGATATGACAAAGAAGACAAAACCCGAGCTCTTCATCATCGAGTCGCTTGATCTCGAAGACGAAGACGCCGGCGCCCTCGCCCTGCACCATGCCGTTGCGATTGGCTGAAAATGGGCGGCAGGCATCGCGGGACATGACCCGCAGCCACTCCCATGCTTTCACCCCGCCAAAGCAGAGCATCGATTCAGATCCGCCGGTCATCATCGCCGGCGCCGGTGGTGCGGCGCATCTGCCCGGCATGATGGCGTCCAAGACCCGTTTGCCGGTGATCGGCGTGCCGGTGCAGACGCGGGCGCTGTCGGGTGTGGACAGCCTCTATTCCATCGTGCAGATGCCCAAGGGGTTTCCCGTGGCCACCATGGCCATCGGCGCTGCGGGGGCGGCCAATGCCGGCTTGATGGCCGCCGGGATCCTGGCGCTGTCCGATCCGGCGCTGGCGCAGCGGCTTGATGATTGGCGCGCGGCGCTCTCGGCCTCGATCCCGGAGGTGCCCGAACATGACTGAACAGGTGCGGTCCGAACCCCTGCCGCCAGGCGCGGTGATCGGCATCCTTGGCGGCGGCCAGCTGGGGCGGATGCTGTCCGTCGCGGCCGCCCGCCTCGGCTATCGCTGCCACATCTATGAACCCGGCGCGGCGCCGGCCGGCGACGTCGCCGCGCAGGTGACCAATGCGCCCTATGACGACTTGTCCGCGCTGGCGCAATTCGCCGCATCGGTCGATGTCGTGAGTTATGAATTCGAGAACGTGCCCGCCGAGGCCCTCGACACCATCGAGGCGCGGGCAATCCTTTTTTGTGCATTTTCCCCATCGGATTATAGAGTCCTTTCATGGTTAATTTTTTCCGGTCAATCTTGGCGTTCAAAACTTTATGGAGGCTTTCGTCCGTGGGATTGTCGTTGAAATCGCCCATTGTTATAATCTTCGCATAAGGATTTTCTGAAAAAATAGAATCTATAATTTTACGATTCAAACGGGCTGCTTTTGCTCTGCTCGATTGACTCATTTTTGCACCTCCAAATCGAGACGGCCAATGATTGACAATAAAATGAATCTCTTCATTGTCTAAAAAACCAGAAACCAATAATTGATCACGTGTGTATTTTCTTTTTTCTAGATTTAAAACATTGTATAAAATGAGCTCATATGGCTTCTGAAATTTGGGTGAAAACCAGTCTTTTTTATAAATCAAAGCGACATCGATTCCGCGCCGATCCGGACTGTCGTAATGAATGATGCCATAGTTGTGGTTTGCAAGTTCTGGTTGACTGATAAGGTCTTCCAATACCCTGCGATTTTCAATCTCGGCCAAGCCTATAATATCTGGAGTTGTGCCCGTTACATCCGAACCGATTTCTGAGATTACCTTAGCCAACTTGCTTAGTTTGTCCTTATAATTCTCTTTCGTCCAATTGTTTTTTCCGTTCGGTGTCCAGTCATTGTCCCAGGTAAGTGGGTCGTCTTCGTAATCATAAAGGTTTTCAACATTGTAGAAGGCTATTGTTCTAATCGCATATTGCTTTTCGGTTTGAGCCGTAGTAGCAATATTTGATAAAAGAAAAAGCGAAATGATGCATAGAAAAGCTCTCATACTGTGGAAATTCTTGGTCAAATAACTTTTTAATTGTAAATATCGCATTAAATTAACGTAAATTACATATGTTTACCTGTGAATTGAGTTAAAAGTTTTTGTATGCGTTGTTTTAAGAGGGATGGAAAAGACTGTATTCATAATATTGTTTGTCTCTTTGATTGGCACCACCGCTATTTCTCAAAACACAGAAGTAAAGGGGAGGATCCTAAACGCTATTTCCAACGAGCCTATTCCTAAAATTGAAGTTACTATCCGAGGCAGCGATCTATCTGCTCTTACCGATGAAGCTGGGTCATTTAAAATTTCAAGTTCAAATATTCCTGAGGGCGATCAAATTCTTTTAGTCCATGGCGATGGATATCTCACTCAAAGAGTGCCAATTATTGTGTACGCAGCTCAAATCAATGAACTTACACCTATTCTCCTTTCGGAAGATATGACCGTCTTAGAATCAGATATGGGAATCATCAGTTTGACTGAAGATCAGTTAAATGAAGAAGAAACTACAGCATATAATGTCTCTGGATTTCTTCAGGCATCCAAAGACGTCTTTCTCAATGCAGCAGCTTTCGACTTTAGTGCTACTTTTTTTAGACCGCGCGGATACGATGCTAAGAACGGAAAGTTATTGATCAATGGTTTGGAAATGAATAAGCTGCACGATGGGAGTCCGCAGTGGGCGAATTGGGGCGGATTGAATGATGCCCAACGGAACCAAGTTTTTTCGATGGGGATAACTCCTAACGACTATACTTTTGGAGACCTCGCAGGAACGACCAATATCATTATGCGAGCCTCGCAATACCGAAAAGGCGGGCGTATTTCTTATGCCGTGGCGAATCAGAGCTATCGCGGCCGGGTTATGGGATTGTATAACAGTGGATTGCTGAAAAACGGATGGGCGTATTCGGTTTTGCTCTCCAGGCGGTTTGCTAGCGAAGGATTTATCGAAGGAACACTGTATGACGCAAATTCAGCTTTTATTTCGATAGAGAAAAAATTGAGCGACCGTCATAGTCTTAACCTAACAGCTTTTTACACTCCCAACAGAAAAGGAAAAGCTTCGCCTATCACCGAAGAGGTTTACGATCTTAAAGGGCAACAATACAATGCGTATTGGGGGAATCAGGAAGGAGAGATCAGAAATTCTCGGATCAGAAAAGTTGAGGAACCTGTTTTCATGTTGAATCACTTTTGGGATATCTCAGAAAGCACCGCCTTAAATACCAATGTGGGCTATCAATTTGGGCATGTTGCTAATAGCAGGCTAGGATACGATAATGCACCAAATCCAGATCCCGCTTATTACAAAAAATTACCGAGTTATTTTTTAGGTAACCCAAATGGAGTGGATTACGAAGGGGCTTATCGGGCCTATGCTACTTTCATGAACGATGGGCAAATAGATTGGACAGACTTGTACGAAACCAATATTTTTTATGGGGGTACTTCGCGGTATTACTTGTATGAAGATCGAAATGACGACACCCAACTCATGGCAAATGCTGTATTCAATTCACAGGTGGGTGACCGATTGCAACTGACAGCAGCGGTTAATTTTAAAAACCTACGCTCGCATAGTTATGCTAAGATGCTCGACCTTTTGGGCGGAAATGGCTATTTAGATGTAGATGTTTTTAATGTCGGCGATGCAGCGCAGAGCGATTTGAACAACCCTGACCGTATAGTAGGTAAAGATGATACTTTTAAATATAGCTATGAGATGGATGCCACCCAATACGACGGTTTTGTCCAAGGGCAATTTTCGAATGCTGTATTTGATGTCTATTTCGCTGGACAAATAGGAAAAACAACGTATCAGCGAAATGGCCTCTATAGAAATGGGTCGTATCCGAATGATAACGAGTCTTTTGGAAAAAGCGAAAGATTGGATTTTACGACCTATGGTGCCAAAGGAGGATTTACTTATAAGCTTTCCGGAAGGCATGCTTTTAATATAAATAGCGCCTATTTCACAAAAGCTCCGGACATAAGAAATTCGTTTTCCAATGCCCGGCAAAATAACCGCACAGTCATAGACTTAGTCGAAGAAACAGTTATAAATATCGATGCCAGTTATCTCTATCGAACTCCTTTTATAAAAGCACGACTGACTGGTTATTACACATTGCTTCAAGATGCCTCCGAAATATCGTTTTTCTATGCTGATGGTATTTCAGTCCAAGATAGAAGCGCAACTACTGCTTTTATTCAAGAAGTATTGACCGATGTGGATCAAAGGCATGTGGGAGGTGAGCTCGGGATAGAAGCACAAGTTACACAGACAATCAAGCTGAAAGGCGCTGCGGCATACGGACAGCACGTCTATGCCAATAATCCGCAATTATACATAACATCCGACGATTTTGTAGATCCGCAGTTCTTTGGTGAGTCGCTTTTAAAAAAATTATAAAATTGCTGAGGGACCGCAACAAGCGTATCAGTTAGGGTTTGAATATCGCGACCCCAAATTTTGGTGGATGGGAATTACTGCTAATTATTTCGCTAATGCGTACTTGAATATTTCGCCTTTGGCAAGGACTAAGAACTTCTATCTCGATAGCGACGGAGCGCCCTTTGTAGATTACGACCCTGAAATTGCGCGATCCCTTTTAAAGCAAGAAAAGTTCAATAGCTATTTGCTTGTCAATGCAGTGGCTGGAAAGTCTTGGCGCGTAAAAGGGTATGATATTGGATTTTTTGCGGCTGTAAATAATGTATTGGACAAACAATCAAAAACGGGCGGTTTTGAACAGGGAAGGAATGCGAATTATAAAAAGCTTTTGGAGGATACTTCTAAGGATATTCGCGTGTTCGGGCCAAAGTATTGGTATGGCAACGGAACGACGTTCTACCTAAATCTTTACGTCCGTTTTTAATTTATAAAAGGATTTAATTTTAATAAAATGGAAAAACTTCAGAACATAAGAATAATAAGTTTCCTGTTGGCTATTGGAATGATGGTGACTTCCTGTGTTCACGACGACGATTTTAGTGTGCCCGAAATCAACATGGAGGAGCCAAACGTCAATGTAAATACCGACATTGCAACGGTAAAAGCAATGTACGGTGGATTTGATCCTGTTTTGATAGAAAGCGGCGGTGGGTCTACCAATGAAATGTATTTAGAAGCCTATGTAATCTCCAGCGATGAAGCGGGTAATATCTACAAGCAATTATACATCCAAGACACACCTCAGAATCCTTCAGCGGGTGTGGTCATCGCTACTGATGCTACTGATATGTACGCCAAATACGGTCCGGGACAAAAGATTTATTTTAGAGTCGATGGATTGTATATCGGAAAATATATGGGGCTACTGACGATTGGAGTCTTGGATGGGGGGGATGTGGGCCGAATGCACGCCCAAGATTTTGAAGAGCGTATCTACCGTTCTTTAGATAAATCGAATTTGGTCCCTACGCTTATTTCGATAACGGAAGTTGCAGATGAGTCAAAATTGGCGACTTTAATCAAATTAGAAGATGTTCAATTTCACGAGGATTTTTTGGGCGATTACTATGGAAATCCTGACAATACCCTCAGCGTTAATCGCACTGTGGAAGATTGCGATGGGCGTACGGTAATTTTGAGAAATAGCGGTTATGCCAATTTTAAAAACAACCGTCTTCCTGAAGGTAACGGAACACTGACTGCTTTGTTGAGTGTGTTTAATGCAGATCCGCAATTGTATATCCGAGACACAGACGATGTGCATATGAATGGGGAACGATGCGATCCCGGCGGGGGTGGAGATCCCATTCCAGGCGATGCGCTTGAGTTGCCATTCTTCGAGGATTTTGAGGAGCAAACTGCTGGAGTTGGCGAAGCTGTAACCATTCCAGGATGGACCAATGTCAATGTCAATGGAGGAGAAAGATTGTGGGAAGTTCGCGAGTTTAGTCGGAATAAGTATGCGCAAACTTCAGCGTTTAATTCAGATGAAGAACCGTATGAAGTTTGGTTGGTCACCCCAGGATTAATTCTGCCTTCGGGCTCATCGCCAATCTTAACATTCGAAACTAAAGATGGATTTTACAACGGCGATGCACTTAGTGTGAAAATTTCGATCGATTTTGATGAAGATGTTATGGCGGCAACTTGGACGGATTTAGAAGCGGTTATTTCAAGTGGAAATTCGGGAGGATATGGAGATGACTTTATTTCATCCGGCAATATCGATCTTTCCGCTTATGCTGGGGAAGTAGTCTATATCGCATTTCGATATTTGGGGTCAACAAACGGAGTTACGACTACCTATCAAATCGATACTATTTCGGTTGTCGATTAAATGAGCATAGCAATCCATGAAAACATCCACTTGTATTGATGCAAGTGGATGTTTTTAATCAACAGATTTTCTCTTATTCGTATAATACGCGTACTTGGGTAGCTACGAGTCCTTTTTTGCCTTCTTGTGCTACGTATTCCACTTTATCTCCTTCGTTCAGGGCTTCTCCGTTTAAACTGGATACGTGAACAAATATGTCTTTGCCGGTTTCGTTGTTTGTAATGAATCCATAACCCTTTGATTCATTGAAAAACTTTACTGTTCCTTCCATGGGTAATAAAAACTTGATTAATAACTACATAAAATTATAATAATTATTAAAGTTTCAAGTGAAATCGTATGGATTATTTGGTTTTAGATTTGTTTTTGCGTTGGTTTTCTCCGTGATTCCGCATTTTCTCGATATTTTCTTTAGTGAGCAGGTATTTATTTACGTCTTTTCCTTTCCAACGGTGATAGAGAAAAATAGGCATCCAAACTAAAAATAAACCTGCAACGGCTATGCCGATAAGCTGATTTCCTTGTTCGTGGTCCGAAGCTTTGATGTAAAAACCAACGATTCCCAAGATAATCACTGAAAAAAACAATATTCTAAGAAAATATTTCATTTCGAGCTTATTCAGGATTAAAAGTTGTTTTAAGATGCAACTCTTGTAATTGCTCTTCGTCGAGCGGCGCTGGTGCGTCGATCATAACGTCGCGACCTGCGTTGTTCTTTGGGAACGCAATAAAATCACGAATGGTTTCCTCTCCGCCTAGAATTGCAACTAATCGGTCTAAACCAAAGGCAATTCCGCCATGAGGGGGTGCTCCGTATTGGAAGGCATCCATTAAAAAGCCAAATTGTTCTTTCGCTTCTTCAGGCGTGAAACCTAAAAACTCGAACATTTTAGCTTGGATGTCTTTGTCGTGAATTCTAATCGATCCTCCACCAATTTCGTTTCCATTTAAAACCAAGTCATACGCATTGGCTTTTACATCAGCCGGGTTCGTGCTCAATAACTCTAGTTGCCCTGGTTTTGGCGATGTAAATGGATGGTGCATGGCGTAGTATCTATCGGTTTCCTCATCCCATTCCAAAAGTGGGAAGTCGATAATCCAAAGCGGTGCAAACTCATCATTTTTTCTCAATCCTAAGATGTCTGCTAAATGCATGCGCAAGGCGCTGAGTTGCGGTCTAACTTTATTTTTATCGCCAGAAAGCACACAGATTAAATCGCCTGGTTTTGCTCCGGTTGCTGCTGCCCATTTTGCCAGGTCTTCTTGGTCGTAGAACTTATTTACGGATGACCTATAGCTTCCATCGTCGTTGCAACGCACATACACCATACCCAGGGCGCCAACTTGTGGACGACGCACCCAATCGGTCAATTGGTCGATCTCTCTTCTCGAGTACGAATTCCCGCCCCGAACTGCTATGCCGACAACCAATTCGGCTTGGTTAAAAACGTTGAAATCCTTGTGTTGGGCCACTTCATTCAATTCGCCGAACTCCATGCCAAAACGGATGTCTGGCTTGTCATTTCCGTACTTCGACATCGCTTCGTCGTAGGTCATTCTCGGAAAATCTTCCACTTCTACCCCGTTGATTTCTTTCAGTAAAAACTTTGTCAATCCTTCGAAGGTATTCAGAATTTCCTCTTGATCTACAAAAGCCATCTCACAGTCAATCTGAGTAAACTCTGGCTGGCGGTCGGCACGTAAATCTTCATCCCGGAAACACCTTACGATTTGGAAATACTTGTCCATTCCTCCAACCATCAACAATTGCTTAAACGTTTGTGGCGATTGTGGAAGTGCGTAAAACTGCCCTTCGTTCATGCGACTTGGAACCACAAAATCTCGAGCCCCTTCGGGAGTGGATTTGATTAAATAGGGTGTTTCAACTTCAATAAATCCTTGTTTTGAAAGGTAATTTCTAACTGCCATCGATACGTTATGGCGCAGGATGAGGTTGTTGCGTACAGGATTTCTTCGGATATCGAGGTATCTGTATTTCATTCGCAAGTCCTCTCCGCCATCCGTTTCATCTTCGATTGTGAAAGGAGGTGTTTTGGATTTGTTTAGAATTTTTAAATCCGAAACCAGAATTTCGACATCGCCCGTTGGGATGTTTGGGTTTTTCGATTCGCGTTCAATCACTGTGCCCGTCACTTGGATGACAAACTCCCGTCCCAAATGCGAAGCTGTTTCCATAATTTCTTTGGAGGTGCGTTCCTCGTCAAAAATTAATTGCGTGATGCCGTATCGATCGCGAAGATCAATCCAAATCATAAAACCTTTATCCCGGATTCGTTGTACCCAACCGGAAAGAGTAACTTCTTTGTTGATATCTGTGGCGCGAAGTTGGCCGTTGTTATGTGTTCTGTACATAGCCTCTCCTGCATGGGCAGGAATCCTATTTGAATTAATAATTCGATTTTTTTATGGTGCTGCAAATTTAAGAATAAATGCGTGAAGGAGCATAGGGAATAGTGTTTTCTAGGATTACACGCTTTAAGTTTTGAAATCTGTCCAAGGAAGGAATCATTTCAACTTTTAATCCCAGGAAAAAATTGAAGACTAGGATGTAAAAAGAGCAGCTTAGGATTATTTCTTAAACTGCTCTTTAAAGTATTTTTCCGAGCGAACGTAAATTACGATTGTTGCGCTCTAATCTTTTTAATTTCCTTCATTCGTTTTCTTTTACGGTTGCTGATTTTCATTCGGTTAACCAAATAGAACATTGCCGGAACAACAACTAATGTAAGGAAGGTAGCGAATATAAGTCCGAAAATTACCGTCCATGCCAAGGGTCCCCAGAAAATTACGTTGTCCCCTCCAATATATAGGTTAGGACTGTAGTCCGTAAACAATCCGAAGAAATCGATGTTCAATCCGACGGCGAGTGGAATTAACCCTAAAACAGTAGTAATGGCAGTGAGTATCACAGGTCGTAACCTCGATTTTCCTCCACTGACAATCAAGTTGAAATACTGACGTTTTGTTAGCATGTCTTCATCTTCCATTCCCAAATCATATTTTTTCCGATCGATTAGAATTTGGGTATAATCTATTAATACAATGGCGTTGTTAACCACAATTCCTGCAAGTGAAATAATCCCCATCATCGTCATGATGATCACAAATTCCATTTGAAAAATAATCATCCCGAGGAAGACACCTGCCAAACTGAGTCCGACCGATGAAATAATGATGATGGGTTTCGAGACCGAACTGAATTGAGCCACCAAGATTAAACAGATTCCACCCACGGCATAGATCAACGCCATGAGCAGGAAGCCCATATTGTCTGCTTGTTCCTCTTGTTCTCCGGTAAATGCAAGGGTGATGTCATTTGGGAGGTCGAAATTATTGAGTTCGGCTTTGATTTCATTTACAATCTGGGTTCCGTTATAACCTCCTAATACGTTAGAGTATAACGTAATGGTCCGTTTTAGGTTTTTCCGTTTAATCGCACTGAAAGACGATGTGATTTTGGTAGAAATCACCGACGAAATAGGCACTTGAATGATTTGCCCCTTACTGTTTTGGAACGTAATGGGTTGGTTAAAAAGCACACTTTCGTCGTAGCGGTATTTTTCATCAAATCGCACATTTATTTCGTGGTCTTCATCATCGAGTTTGTATGTAGATGCTTCTTCTCCAAAAATAGCCCGTCTGAGCGTTTGGCCGATTTGACCCGAAGAAATACCTGCCATTCCAGCTTTTTCGCGATCGACATTGACATTCATTTCGGATTTGTTTTTGTTGACATCAATCATAAGCTCTTCAATTCCAGCAATCCCAGTGCCTTCGATAAAGGTTCTTAATTTTTCGGCTGTATGTAGCATTTCGTCATAATCATCACCACTAAGTTCGATGTTGATTGGATAGCCAACAGGAGGACCTGCTGCATCTTTTTCTACAATAATCGAAACACCGGGAAAACCTCTTACAGCGTCGCGAACTTCTTCGAGGACGTCGCTACTACGAACGCCACGTCTCAGATGGAAGTCGCGCATCGACAGCGTGATCTTTCCTTTGTGGGGCATGTCGTTGCTCATTCCACCATCGGTCATCGGGTTTCCAGCTCCTTGGCCAACTTGCGAAACAGCACTTTCGATCATAAAATTATAACCATCCTCATCTTCGTATTTTGACACCATATTATAAATACGGTCTTCTACCTCTTTTGTGAGTTGGTTGGTTTTTTCAATGTCTGTTCCTTGTGGATATTCGATATAGGTGATAATCTGATTGGGTTCGTTTTCCGGGAAGAAAAGAACTTTGGGTTGTATGACGCCTATCAATATGAAAGAAAAAAACAATAAGAACGTGGTTCCAACCAAAAGAAGGATGGCATTACTACCACTCAGGGCGAACTTTAAAAATTTCTCGTACGAATCCTCCAACCTGCTAAGTGCCTTGTATTGGAAATAATCTACCGCGCGTAAGAGTACGTATTTATAGAACCATAAAAGAATGGCGGTTAAAATAGCCAAGTTCCCGAGGCCTCTTAATCCTGCGATATCAAATGCGAAACCTAAATCAAAAAGATAGCTCCGATAATCAAGAAGATAAGGCTTCGACGGATGAGCTTCGGTTTGGTTAAAGGCTCTTCTTCCACCTTCATAAACTGTGATGTGAGCATCGAGTTGATGATCAGCGCCACAAATAATGAAGACGAAAGAACGACGGAAAGTGTTATTGGGAAATAGACCATAAATTTTCCGATGACTCCAGGCCATAATGCAAGCGGGAAAAATGCCGCAAGTGTCGTAGCCGTCGATGCGATAATTGGCCAAGCTATTTCACCCATTCCTTGTATGGCTGCTTTTTTTCGAGGCATGCCTTGGCTCATCAGGCTGTAAACGTTCTCCACAACAACAATTCCGTTGTCAACGAGCATTCCAAGACCCATAACCAATCCGAAAAGGACCATTGTATTCATCGTAAAACCTAATGCCGAAAGGATGAAGAGCGACAGGAGCATGGATAGCGGAATTGCAAAACCAACAAACAGGGCATTTCTAAACCCAAGGAAGAACATCAGGACTAAAATCACCAAGATGACACCGAAAATAATGTTGTTTACTAAATCGTCTACTTGATTTTCTGTTTTGATAGACTGGTCGTTAGAAAAAGAGACGTTTAGGTTTTCTGGGAGGTAGTTTTCTCTTTCAAACGCTACTAAATCTTTAATTTGTTCAACGGCTTCAATCATGTTCTTGCCGGCCCGTTTTTTTACATCGAGCATTACTACCGGACTGCCATATTCACGAGCATACGTTGTTGGATCTTTTTGTTGGAATCTAACTTTCGCAATGTCTTTTAAGAAAATAGTGCCTTCGTCGTTTTTGACGACGATGTTTTCTAAGTCTTTAGGATTTTCTATTTCTCCGGTGATCCGAATATTTTTTTGAGTTCCGTGAGCGATTATATTTCCGCCCGAAGTGGTGACATTTTCACTTTTAATGGCATTGATAATATTGTCGAAACTCACTTGCGAAGCTGTCATTTTGTAGATGTCTACAGCCACTTCAATCTCCATGTCTTCCGCCCCGCGAATAGTAGCCTCTTTGATCTGTGGAAGGAGTTCAATTTTATCTCTCAGGTATTTAGCATAATCTTTTAACTGCTGAATGGGGTAGTCGCCAGTGATGTTGATGTTCAGAATTGGAAATTCTTCCGAAAAATTCAGCTCAAAAACATTGGGTTCCACTTTTGCGCCATTGGGTAATACGGGCCAGGTGGTTTCTGCTTTAACTTTATCAACTTCATCTTTGATGCGTTGTTTTGCAACTGGAATCTCTACCGTTTCTTCGAATTCTACAATGATGATAGAATAGTCTTGAAGGGTTTGCGATGTGATTTCTTTTACCCCTGCCACATTCCTAAATTCCTCTTCCATGGGTTCGGTTAGGAATTTTTCAATGTCCTCAGCAGAGTTTCCTGGATTTACGGAACTTACATAAATCTTGGTTTCAATAATTTCAGGGAACGCCTCTCTCGGCATGCTGTAATACGCTACAGTCCCTAGGGTTAACAGAATTGCCACAATTACATAAACTGTCGTTTTGTTGTTTATGGCCCAAGAGGAAATTTTAAAATCTTTATATGGATTTTTGCTCATTTTTGCAAAAGTCTTAGTTTTTGATGATTACTTTTTGTCCATCTCGAAGGGTCTTTGCCCCTTCGTAAATGATGAGGTCGCCCTCTTTTAATCCGTTGATTACTTCTACTTGGTTGTCGTAGGAACGACCTGGTTCGATCAAGGTTCGTTTTGCTTCGCCAATAGAATCGTTAATTGCTATGTAGGTATAGGCAATCATTTCGCCAGCAGCGTTTTCTTGAAGGATGCTCTCTGGAATAACAATGGCTTCATCCGATTGGTAGTCGTTTACTTTCACCGTTGCGATGAGGTTGGGTTTAACCAATCCGTCGTCGTTAGGGATGGCTATTTCAATGTCGAAACTCCGCGTGTTTGGATTGATGTAGTTGCTCACTTGCCGAACGGTTCCGTCGAACTCTTTGTTAATAGACCTCAAGTACACAATGACTTGGCTTCCCTTTTTGATGTTTTTTAAATAGTTTTCCGGAATCGAAGCCTTCACATACATATCGTTGAGGTTCAACAACCGGATGATTGGGGTTTGCCCAGGAATGACGAGTTGGCCAGGATCTGATATAACAGCATCGATCACTCCGCTAAAAGGAGCCCGTATTTGTGTTTTTGACAACTGAGAGCGCAGCTGGTTTACAGCATTTTCGGTAGCTTCATAATTGGCTTTGGCTTGAAGATATTGGATTTCCGAACCGATCTTTTGTTCCCACAAACGCTCTTGCCTTTCGAACGTGGTTTTGGCTAAGGCCAATTGTGTTTCCTGTTGGGCGACCTGACTTGAAAGTCCGCCGTCGTCTATTTTAGCCAATACTTGACCTTTAGAAACTTGTTGTCCTTCTTTTACGAATATATCTGTAAGTACTCCTGAATATTCACCGTTGAGAACGATGTTCTGGTTGGTATCTACATTTCCTTGTACTTCAACAAAATGTTTAAAGACTGTATCTTTAACTACCTGAGCGGTGACCAAAACAGGACGATCTTGCTCTTCGTGCGTTTGTATGTACGCATTCAAACGATCGATCTTAGTTCTCAAATCCTGTTGCTGCTTGTTGAGTTCGGCACGCTTCGCTTTTATTTCGGATAAATTCCCGGATTCGAGCAGGGCGTCAACCGATAGTTCTTTGTTGTCGCACGCTGCAAAAATCAACAAGATGAATATCAATGGATATAGTTTCTTCATTTCTGTTACTATTAAAAGGTATAGATCAGTTATTGGTTAATTAATTTTTTATTTCATCGACGGTTACCCGAAGTTCTGGAATGTTTAATACGGTTTCTAAGTTTGCCTTCTGATTGATTACGTCAACCATTGCTTGAAAATACTGTTGTTGTGCGGCGTAAAGTTGGGTTTGGGCTTGCCTCAATTCAAAGCTGCTCGCAATACCTTCTGTGAACTTCACTTGGTTTTTATGTTCTATACGCTCCGCTAGGTTTAAGTTTTTCTTGGAATTGTTATAATGATCTATCGAATATTGATAGTTGCTTCTCGCTGTTGTCAATTCCAATTGAACTTGTTGTTTGGTGTGCTCATAATCCGTTTTTGCCTGATCTAACGCTATTTTGGCACGTTGTGTCGAAGCGCTCCGCAATCCACTGCTGAAGATCGGGATGTTCAAGCTTACTCCCATAACTGAAGATTGATACCATTTTTGTTCGTCGCTAAAAAACTTAAAATCTTGGCTGTTTGCGGCTGTACCATAATTAAGAAATGCAGTCAGGCTCGGAAGTGCCTTACTTTTTTCCAATTGCATTTCGAGGTTTCGTTGCTGAATGAGATTGTCGGCAATTTTGAAATCTACGTTATTTTCTATTTCCAAGGGGGCGCTTAGGAGTTGTAGACTTATGTTTTCTTCCGTTAGACTTGTTAAATCATCGGTGAGAACCACAGGAGTTTCTACATCCAATCCTAAAGCAAGGTTGAACATTTGTTTTGCAACCGTTAAACTTCTTCGGGCATTATCCAATTGCGATGTAATATCTAAAAGCGTTATTTCTAATTGCTCTACGCTCTCTTCTTCTTCCATCCCATTTTCAAAAATCTTGCGTGTGTCTTCTAAGTTTTTTTCGAGATTGGCTTTGTTTTTTTCGAAAATATCGATTAAATCTTGGGCCAGTAGGATGCTTCCGTAGGCATTGACAACGCCTTTTCTAACTTCCAAACGCGTTTTTTCATGTGCATTTTCAGAAAACTCCAAGAAGGCTTTTGCGGCTTTTAGTCCCACGAGATAACTACCGTCGAAAATGAGTTGGTTCAAAGTGGCTACTGCATTGGCGCTTTGTTTTGTTCCAAATTGAAGTGGGACGAAAGAACCCGGTTCACCACCCATAAATTCACCAGGGATAAGCGTGACAGGTTGTTTTAAATTATTGTTGTAAGACACGTTACCGCTAATTTGCGGCAGTCCCTGAGCTGTGGTTTCCCACTTTTGCTTCAAGGCTTTTGCCATATCACGTCTGGAGTTGATGGCCGTGTAGTTGCTGTCTATAGCAAAGGAAATGGCTTCCTCCATACTGAAATAATGCGTCTTATTTTCCTGCGAAAATCCGAGAGTCGAAATCAGTAGCAAACTGAAAAAAAACAATTTATACACCATGTGGTTGAATTTCTGTAATAAATTTGTTCAAAACTTGAAGGCCTTCTTTTGTAACAATGCCGCGCAAATGATATTCTAAGAATTCATCTGTTATATAGGTTGTTGAAAATTTCTTAGGAGGAAATAACGTTTGGTCGCGCATCCCGGTAATTCCAATAAAATAAAGTCGAGAAATAAAATCGGCATCAATGCTTTTGCGATAGAGATTCATCGCAATCCCTCTTTCGATATTGGTTTTCGTACAATCCATAATAAGATCGAATTGTGCTTTTTGCACAGCTTGACTTATTTCCGGGTAGTATTTCTGCAATTGGAACTGAGGTGAGTATTGGTCGTTGTTTAATTTGTTCATCACAAATTTCTTAATCTCGAATAACTCCTGAATAGGATTTTGGTCCAAAGCGCAAATGGCATCTATTTTCTCGTGGATGACCTCAAGAAACCAGAATGTACATTTTTCCACTAAATCAGCCTTGTTTTGAAAATGGGCGTAGATGGTTTTTTTTGATATGCCCATTTCATTGGCAATATAACTCATCGTTGTGCTTTTTACTCCAAGTCTAAGAAATAGGTCGGTGGCGGTATGTATAATTTTGTCCTTCATAAACTGTGCGCGAAAGTACAATACAGAAACTTTCGAAACAAAGATAGTTTCCATAGTTTTATAAGCTTTAACTGAAAATTAACTAAAGGCGAATATTGAATAATCTTTGCCTGTTTCTTTTGGTTGATTTACTTTAGTCAAAAATTTTTCAACCATGGAATTTCTTAAAAAGTATCACGACGAACTTGCACGAGGTTTAGCGGAGTCTGTTGGGGTCCGGCAGCCTGATCGTCTTTATGAGCCTGTGCGCTATATATTATCTATAGGGGGCAAACGGATTCGGCCAGCATTGACCTTGATGGTTTGCGATTTCCTGACAGGCGATTATAAAAAAGCACTTCCTGCAGCATTGGCGGTCGAGATGTTTCATAATTTCTCTTTGATGCACGACGATATCATGGATGAAGCTCCGCTGCGAAGAGGAAAAAGGAGTGTTCATGAAAAATGGGACATCAACACGGCTATTCTTTCGGGCGATGCCATGCTGATTCTCGCATACCGATTGTTTGAAGGGTATGAACCAGAAGAATTTCGCGCTTTGGCAAAATTGTTCAGCGAAACTGCCTTGCAAGTATGCGAAGGACAACAGTTGGATATCGACTTTGAAACCCGGGATGATGTTGAGGTGGTTGAGTATTTGAAAATGATAGAACAAAAAACAGCAGTGCTTCTTGGTGCGGCCATGGAAATGGGTGCCATTGTAGCGCAAGCATCCGAAGCCGAAAAAGAAGTGATGTATGAATTTGGAAAAAACCTCGGCATTGCTTTTCAGTTGCAAGATGATTATTTGGATGTCTTTGGCGATCCCGAAACATTTGGCAAACAAGTAGGAGGCGATATTATAGCGAATAAAAAAACCTATTTGTATTTGATGGCATTAGAGAAGGGCAGAGTGGAACAGCAAAAAGAATTAATCCATCTATACAGTATTTTGCCCAGTGATTCGAGTCAGAAAATTAAAAGAGTAGAAGAAATATTTGCCGAATCCGGATCGGCTGAGGCTACGAGTAAAGCGATTGAAATGTATAGCAATAAAGCCTTTGCAATCATCGATAAAATGAATGTTTCCGACCAGAAGAAGGAATTGTTCATTAAATTCGGACACGATTTGATGCAGCGTAAATTTTAGAAATACACTCTGACAAAGGGTCCGTACGGTTGCCCATAGACACTTTTATTTTTGTCGTATAACACGTCGTATCGAATTCCTATAGTGACATTTCTGGTTCTGAAACCAGCACCCAAAAACAGGGCGGGATACCAGTAATGGTCCCTGACATTGGCGCCATCTATTTCCCATCTTCGAGTTACATTTAACTCTTCAAATTCCGCCGAGAGTTGGATCTCCGGAATAACATTGTAGAATGTCATAATGCTTCCGCCCAATATGGTTGATGTGTAACGGTTTTTTTGTTTGTTGTATGTGCCGCTTAATCCCACGCCAACTGCAAATTGTGGATTGAATTGGTAAATAGCGCTGGGCGCGAGCGTGCCGCTAAAAAAACCATCCCCAAACCCTAACCCAATTCCGCCTCCAAAACGTACGTTCTCCCAGAAATTATGGGGTTGTTCCGGAGGTGGGATGATTTGGCCAACAATCTTGTTGGAAGAAACCAAAATCAAGGAAATAAGGATGATTTTAACAAAATATTGAAACTGTCGCATTATCATTAGGCTTTCGTTAAGATATTATCCGTTAAATATATGGAAATGAAGTTACTTAGTTGGGTATTTATTGTACTTTTGTGCTGTTTTAAAAACTAAGATTTTTTTGCAACACAATCATGGATAAATATTCATTTCTAAATGCGCTTCATCCTGCGCAGTTTGACGAATTATACAACAAATACTTAGAGTTTCCCGATAGCATAGAGCCCAGTTTACGGGCCTTTTTTCAAGGATTCGACTTCGGAGCCGAATATGGCGGCAATGGTCAAGGCAGTGCTGAGACAATTTCCGTAGAAGACTATGATGTTGGTGAACTATGTGCAGATGTCATTAAAGAATTTAGGGTGATGGACTTAATTGCCGGATATCGAAGCCGGGGTCATTTGTTTACAAAGACCAACCCTGTTCGAGAGCGCCGTCAGCACGGTCCGTCATTGGCTTTAGAAAATTTCGACCTCACGGAGGCCGACCTAAAAGAAACTTTTAGGGCAGGTGAAGTTTTAGGAATAGGAAATGCGACTTTAGAAGAAATCATTCGACACCTTGAGCAAATATATTGTGACTCAATTGGTATTGAATATACCCACATGCGAAACCCGGACGAAATAGAGTGGGTGCACAACCGACTGAATGTCAATGGGAATCAACCTGACTTTAGCGAGCCGTATAAAAAACACCTGCTTCACAAGTTAAACGAAGCTGTTTCTTATGAAAACTTCCTTCACACAAAATATGTAGGACAGAAGCGATTCTCTTTAGAAGGAGGGGAAAGCTTAATTCCTGCTTTAGATGCGTTGGTAGAAAGTGCCGCTGAAAAAGACGTGAAAGAGTTTGTAGTGGGAATGGCACACAGAGGACGCTTGAGTACTTTGGTAAATATTTTCGGGAAAAGCCCGCAAGATATTTTTAGCGAATTTGACGGAAAAGATTATGCCGAAGATATTTTTGATGGCGATGTGAAATATCACATGGGTTGGACATCCAGTCGAAAAACACAATCGGGCAAGGAAATAAACCTCAATATTGCACCTAACCCGTCACACTTAGAAGCTGTGGGGTCGGTAGTGCAGGGAATTGCGCGAGCAAAACAAGACGACCATCATAAAGATAATCCGAGTTCCGTGTTGCCCATTATCATTCACGGTGATGCAGCTATTGCAGGACAGGGAATTGTTTATGAAATTGTCCAGATGTCGCAATTGGAAGGATATAAAACCGGTGGAACCATTCACATTGTAGTGAATAATCAAGTGGGCTTTACGACAAATTATCTCGATGGGCGTTCTTCGCTCTATTGTACTGATGTTGGGAAGGTAACTTACTCTCCTGTGCTTCATGTCAATGCAGACGATGTTGAAGCCGTAGTTCATGCCGTTAACTTTGCCCTCGATTTTAGAATGGAGTTTGGCAGAGACGTATTTATCGATTTGTTGGGTTACCGAAAGTATGGTCACAACGAAGGTGATGAGCCACGTTTTACCCAGCCAAAACTGTATAAAGCCATCGCAAAACATAAAAATCCAAGAGATATCTATGCCGAAAAGCTTATAGCACAAGGCGTTATCGATGAAGATTATGTTAAGACATTAGAAAAAGATTATAAAGATAAACTCGAAAAAGACTTGGAAATTTCGAGAAAAGAAGAGAAAACCAAAATAGTACCCTTTATGCAAGATGAGTGGGAAGGGTATGATTATGCAGATGCCGACAAAATGATGGAGGACGTCGACACCACTTTTGATCTTAAGAAACTCAATAAAATTGCCGAAGTCATTACCCAATTGCCAGAAGACAAAAAGTTCATCCGAAAAATATCAAGGTTGATTGATGGCCGTCGGAAGATGTATTTTGAAGACAACAAATTAGATTGGGCAATGGGCGAATTGTTGGCTTATGGTTCTTTGTTAAAAGAAGGTCACGATGTGCGCATGTCAGGTCAGGATGTTGAACGCGGTACGTTCTCTCATAGACATGCAGTTATTAAAGTAGAGGACAGTGAAGAGGAAATTTGCTTGTTGAATAAAATAGATGACGATACCGGGCGCTTTTTCATTTATAACTCCCTATTATCGGAATATGGTGTTTTAGGATTTGATTATGGTTATGCTATGGCAAGTCCGGAAACACTGACCATTTGGGAAGCACAGTTTGGAGACTTTAGCAACGGAGGTCAGATTATGATAGACCAATACATTACTGCCGCTGAAGACAAATGGAAAATCCAGGACGGTCTTGTAATGCTACTTCCTCACGGATATGAAGGTCAGGGTGCAGAGCACTCCTCCGCAAGGATGGAGCGTTACTTACAAATGTGTGCTGTAAATAATATGTTTGTCGCCGATGTTACAACACCGGCAAACCTATTCCACTTGTTGAGAAGACAAATGAAAGTATCGTACAGAAAACCTTTGATCGTGTTTACTCCAAAGAGTTTGCTTCGTCATCCGCAGGTAGTTTCTACCAAAGAAGAATTTGCGCAAGGAAGTTTCCAAATGATAATTGACGATGCCGAGGCCAAAGTGAGCAAGATTAAGACATTGGTTTTCGTAACAGGAAAGTTTTATTACGACCTTTATAAAATGAGAGAAGATCTCGGAAGAGACGATGTTGCGCTGGTTCGAATAGAACAGTTATTCCCCTTGCCTAAAGAGGAAATGAGGGAGATTATGAAAAAGTATAAAAACGCCGACGATGTGGTTTGGGCGCAAGAGGAACCTCGCAATATGGGAGCCTACTCTTTCTTGTTAATGCACTTTGAAGAAGCACGCAGTTTTAGAGTGTGTAGCCGGAGAATGTATGCAGCCCCAGCTTCAGGAAGTTCGGTGCGATCTCATAAAAGACACGCCAAAGTTATGGAAAGTGTGTTTGATAAAAATATGGAGTAAAACAAAAAGATAACAGTAGATTTTAAAAGTAAAAATTTAGAAAATCCGCTTACTGCTTAAACGGCGGTAAGATTATAAAAATAAAAATTATGGCATTAGAAATGAAAGTCCCATCTCCGGGAGAATCCATTACTGAAGTAGAAATTGCCTCTTGGTTAGTTGCCGATGGGGACTATGTAGAAAAAGATCAAGCGATTGCAGAAGTAGATAGCGATAAAGCTACCTTGGAACTTCCTGCAGAAGCAAGTGGTATCATTACACTCAAGGCAGAAGAAGGCGATTTAGTTGCAGTTGGTGATGTAGTTTGTTTAATCGATACCGAGGCAAAAAAACCAGAAGGAGATAGTAAAGATTCAAAGAAAGCCAAGGAAAAGAAGGAAGAAACTCCAAAAAAAGAAGCTGAAAAGAAAACGGAAGCGCCTAAAGACGATAAAAAGACCTATGCTACCGGTACTCCTTCTCCAGCGGCAAAAAAGATCCTCGATGAAAAAGGAATTGCTGCCAAGGATGTGCAAGGAACTGGAAGAGACGGACGCGTTACAAAGCAAGATGCTGTAGATGCTACACCATCAATGGGAACGCCAGGAGTGGGGAACAGAGGTAGTGAGCGAACAAGATTGTCCATGCTTCGACGTAAGGTGGCGGAAAGATTGGTTTCGGCGAAAAATGAAACAGCCATGCTGACAACTTTTAACGAGGTTGATATGTCTGCAATATTCGAAATCCGACAAACCTATAAGGAGCAGTTTAAAGACAAGCACGATGTTGGCCTGGGCTTTATGTCGTTCTTTACCAAGGCAGTGGTGCGCGCTTTAGAGCTGTATCCAGAAGTAAACTCTATGATCGATGGTGATCATATGATTACGTATGATTTTAAAGACATCTCAATTGCCGTATCTGGACCAAGAGGATTAATGGTGCCTGTGATTAGAAACGCCGAAAACCTCAGCTTTAGAGGAGTTGAGAACGAAGTGAAGCGATTAGCGCTACGGGCTCGTGACGGAAAGATTACAGTAGACGAAATGACTGGTGGAACATTCACTATTTCGAACGGTGGTGTTTTTGGAAGCATGCTTTCTACACCTATTATCAACCCGCCGCAGTCGGCCATTTTAGGAATGCACAATATCGTCGAGCGCCCAATCGTACGTGACGGCGGAATTGTAGTAGCACCAATTATGTACTTGGCACTATCTTACGATCACCGAATTATCGACGGTCGTGAATCTGTTGGTTTCTTAGTGGCTATTAAAGAAGCACTGGAAAATCCAGTAGAACTGTTGATGGACAATGATATTAGACGTGCGTTAGAACTATAGGAAAACGTTCAATAATACATAAAAGAAAATCCGGCCATTGAAAAATGCGCCGGATTTTTTGGTTAGTTATTATGTGTCTTTGCTAAAACAAAGCTAGATTTCAATAAAGACTTAAAATAACTATGTCAAAACATAAATAAGCTTGTGTATTTCAAACAATAAATAAAACGATTGTTTCAACTACGCGACAAATGTACTCCAAGAAAAGGATAATTGTAATACGTGTTTACACGTATTTATTCATTAAATAAGTTGATTTTGGTGCTCTTTAGCCCAAATTAGGAGGCTGTTGGTCTTGGGCTCCAAGTCGAGTTTTGAAATAATATTCGAACGATGTTTCTCAACAGTCCGATATGATATAAATAATTTAGAGGCAATTTCTTTATTGGTTTTATCCTGGGCGATGAGATTGAGGATCTTTCTTTCGGACGGTGTCAACGAATTGAGTTTGTCGCTCTTTTCGACTGTAGTCGTTACGATGGACTCTTTGATTTTCGGACTGAAAAAGGATTTTCCATCGCGAACTTTCTCGATGCAAATCTCGATTTCTTCAAGGGCAAATTCCTTTAAAATATACCCGAAGATGTTGAGTTCTTTCGCTTTTTGATAGAGTTCGACTTCCTTGTGGAGCGTAATCAAAACAATCTTGGTTTTAATATTGGCAATCTTGCATTTTTGCGCAATATCGATTCCTGATAAATGAGGCATCTGAATATCTAATATGGCGATATCGGGTCGCCTTTCAAGAATCAAATCATAAGCTTGACGACCATCGGAACCACTGCCGATAATGTTGTATTTCTTTTCTATTAAAAAGTCGTTTAATCCTTTTAATAAAAGAGGATGATCGTCTGCGGTAATAATAGAGGGTGTCTCTTTCATTTTGATGTCGGTATTTGAAATTCTAAATATGTGCCACTGTCTTCCTTTGAAGTTACTTTCATCTGTCCGTTTAAAAATCGGGTCCGCTCCATTAAGGTTTTTAATCCTAGCGATTTGGGATCGAGGTATTTTTCCGAAAATTCAAATCCAATGCCGTTGTCACGGATTGAAATTTTGATGCTTTTCGGATGGTTTTCAATCGTAATTTTAGCCGCATCGGCGTTGGCGTGTTTTAAAATATTACTGATGCTCTCTTGAACAATTCGAAAAATATTCACCTCGTTTTCTTTTGATATTTTATTGTCGATATTGTCTATTTCAGAAGTGATAAAAAGCTTCGTGTTTTCGTCAATTCGGTTGATGGTATATTTAATAGCCTTTGTTATCCCCAATTCCTTTAGCAAAACAGGATGCAAATCCCTCGAAATAGACCGGATTTCTTCGATGGCATCGTCAAGGAGTTTTTTGGTGTCTTCATCATCCGAGGAGACCAGTCTGTTTTTGATAACCAATAATTGTTGGCCCACGCCATCGTGTAGGTTTTCCGAAATTCGCTTGCGTTCATTTTCTTGCAAATGCAATAGTTTTTGACTAAACCTTTCGTTGAGCCTTTTGCGATTTTGCATAGAGAGATGGTTTCTGTATAAAATGATAACAATAAAAGTCAAAACACCCACAACAGAACTCAAAATCACAGCCTTCTTAAAAGATTCATTGTCTTTTTCCAACAAACTGATACTGCTGGCTTGCTCGATTAATTCGCGTTCTTTTTTTTCAGTCTCGTATAAAGTTTGATAGTATGCAAGTGCATTTATCGTGCTCTTATTATGTAAGGAATCTTTTATTGCAGCCGCCATCCGATACGATTCGACACTCTCTTTGAAATTATTTGTTTGAAAATACACATTGGATAGCAGATTGTATGAATCTCTAATGATTTCACCATTGTCTAATTGCTTTGAAAGATCCAGGCGTCGCTTTGCCAATTCAAGAGCTTTTTCAAACTCTCCAATAGCCAAGAGGTAATTAATTCGACCTTCTAGAAGGTTTATGTCGGCACGTAGATCATTGTCGAAATCATAATCTATAGCCTTCAGTAAATCTAAGTGCTTTTTAGCTTCGTCAAGTTGATTGTTCTTGCTGTAGTAGGATACAAAAGCCGCATGAATGTTGATATATGTTTGCTTGTTCGACGAGTCTTTGGCAGCGAGGTCTTCTGCAGTCAACAAAGTTTCATACTCCAATTTGTGTTTGCCCATTCTACGATAATCTTCTGCTTGACTAAAGTATTCGTTTGCCAATGGGTAGTCTAAATTTAAATCTTGGATAGTTTGTATTAGCCGATCCCGCTCTTCCTTGGCCTTTTGGTAAAACCCGTTTATACTAAACATATTCGAAATTCCTTGCTGGGCATAGATCATCGATTCGTAATCCCTTAGTGATTTGTATAGGCTATGTGCGGTAGTATAATCGTCATAAGCCTCTGCAAATTTTCCGCAATCCGATTGCGCACGGGCTCTAAGAAAATGTGTTTGGGCTCGCATCAAAGTATCGCTTTGTGCAAAACTTCTAAGGGCGAAGGAGTATTCATTGATCGCCTTGTTTGAGTTTTTGGGGGAAAACGCTTTTCCTCGGTTTAAATACAGACTGCCTAGAAGAAAACTATCGGCGATTTTTTCTTTTTGGGTCAAGACCGTATTTACCACCCAGATAGAGTTTATGGGCTCTCCAGAGAATTCAGTTAATAAAGGAAATAATTGCAGTGCTTTTTGGGCTGCTAAGTCTTGACGGCCTATTTCTTGCGCTGTTTCGATGTATTGGCGCCCATATGCCTCTAGGGAATTTGGATCCGAATTCAACGTGATATGAATGAGGCTATCCAATGCAACCAATTGAACCTCTTTGTCTTGAGATGTTTCCAAAACCTTCTTGTAATATTCAAGGCTTTGTCCTACCAAAACAAAAGGACACAGCATCAAAAACAGAAAACCCTGTACAGTTATCTTCAAATTAAGCGAATTAAGCAAACAATAATAAATGAAGGCATGTCTTTAAAGACATATCTATCAAAGATAAACTATTTAATATAAACGCAGTTTCTACCATAATCTATTACGGCACGATGAGTTTTTAAAAAATCGGCACCGATAATGCCGTGAATTGGATTTTCGCCAG
>ERZ1032895.91-NODE-91-length-25146-cov-5.358097_pt1 | contig 25146 bp, 30 predicted proteins | sample MGYA00516687_ERZ1032895 | MGnify/ENA primary metagenome ERZ1032895 (study PRJEB33719, sample SAMN04261600) | wastewater metagenome | biome: rural village; feature: latrine urine exit; material: soil | place: El Salvador | collected 2013-01-14 ... | reverse complement strand
ATAACTGTAAAACCCGATCTTCTCATAGGGCCTATTGTAGCAAATTTACGCCAAAAACGGTATAATAAGAGTATAAAGCGAAGGGGGTTAGACTATGGCGGACAAGCAGAAAAAGTCGACGAGTGAAGTTCAGAGCAAGGCAGATGACGGAAAGCTAAAGGCACTTGGCCTGGCGATGGACCAGATCACTAAGCAGTTTGGTGACGGAGCAATCATGAAGCTTGGTGAGTTTCATCGGGCGGATGTTGAGGTTATCCCCTCGGGCTCGATTAGTTTGGATATCGCGCTTGGTGGTGGGTATCCGAAGGGGCGAATCATTGAGATTTATGGACCAGAAAGCTCTGGTAAAACTACATTGACACTTCATGCGATCGCGGAAATCCAGCGTCAAGGCGGTACGGCAGCTTTTGTTGACGCCGAGCACGCGCTTGACCCAGCTTACGCTAGGCGCGTTGGCGTTGATACCGACAATCTACTTGTGGCCCAGCCGGATAATGGTGAACAGTCATGACGCAACCTCCTTTGGCCTAGGGCCCCGGTCTTGGAGTTAGGAATTTTTCGAAGTTCTACGGTTACTTTCTTTTTGCAATGCCTTGATGAGTTCATCTTTGGTCATCTTGGAACGCCCTTCGATGTCGAGTTTTTGGGCCTGCTCGTAGAGATGTTCCTTGGTCGCGTTCGTGTCTACCCCACCTGCGGTTTCACGGTCGGTGTTTTTTCCACCGGCGGCCTGTTTATCGGAGTCGCCTTTTTTCGGTTTGCGTTCCCAGTGATCTCCGACTTTCTCGTATTTTTTCTTTACAGCGTCCCAAGCTGTTCTGTGGGCGCGCTCCTCATCGTCGTACTGATCCATGGCCGAGTCATAAGCTTTGGCAAAAGTGCGTTGCGCCTTCTTCGGCGATTTCTTGAGTGTCTTGGGAAGTTCGGATTTCTTGGCTTCGCCAGATTTCTTTGTCTTGGGCATCTGCCTGCTCCTTCCATTGAGAACCACGTGCAGTTCACGCTAACAGTGTCATAGACGTTCCTAAAGGTCGGATGGACGGCGTATTACCAAGCCAGGCGGAGACGCCGAAGAACCTTTAGATATGCCAAAACTTCTGCGTTCAACAATGTTTTAGCCTGAAGAAATCTGACAAGGTTCACTTGGCCCGATTTCAGCGACGTCGATGTTCGGTTGAGAGCTCGTCACAATAAAGGCCACGGGGAAGTGTCCCGTGGCCTTCATCGTGTTCTAGCATTCCTTCGCACTAGGCGAAGGCGCTATAGCCGGTTATATCTCGTCCCACCAACAGCGCTTGGACGGATTCGGTTCCTTCGTAGGTGTGGATCCCTTCAATGTCTGCCATATGCTGGATCACCCCGTTTTCTAACAGAATGCCATTCCCGCCCAACATGTCACGGGCGTCGGCTGCAATCCGCCGAGCCACCCGGGTGTTGTTGTACTTAGCCAAAGCAGCCTGCGTAGGCTGCAGCGTCCCAGCAGCTTCCAGCTGTGCGATGCGCACCATGTACAACTGCATCGACACCAGTTCCGACAGCATACGGGTGAGGCGCTCCTGAATCATTTGATGCTCAGCCAGATACTTGCCGAATTGTTTGCGCTGGGTCGCATAGGCCAGCGCCGATTCGAATACGGCTGTTGCATGCCCCAGGGCTGACCAAGCAACACCGATGCGCGTTGCATACAGGACTTCCGAGACATTACGGAAGGACTGCACCCCTGGGATCAGTGCGTCGGCGCCCACATGCACGTCGTCGTAGAAAATATCGGCCTGGTCGATGGCACGCAGCGAACCTTTATGTCGGATCGAGGTGCCGGTATACCCCTCGGCGTCCTGTGGCACAATAAATCCGCGCACTTTGCCGTGATCCTGGGCATCTTCGTCATGGACGCGGGCGAACGTGATGGTGATGCCGCCCGCAGAGCCGTTGCCGATCCACCGTTTAGAACCGCGAATAATATAGGAGCCATCGGTTTGTCGAGCAGCAGTGGTGGATAACCCGGTCGAATCTGAGCCATGATCGGGTTCGGTCAGAGCGAAGGCTGCCGGGATCTCGACGTTAGCAATAGCTTGTACATATTTTGTTTGCTGGTCTGCAGAACCGAACATGGTGATGGTACGTAATGCGAGTCCGCCCTGGACCGCAAGAATGGTCCCCAGTGAGCCATCAACGCGTGAGAGTTCCATGTTGACTAACCCGGCCGCCAGCGGGGAGAACTTCTCAATATCCGGGTGGTCCACGCCGTCATTGATCAGACCGGCTTTGCCCATGGCCCGGGCGACTTCTAACGGATAGTGGTGGTCATTCCAGCCCTGGCGCATGGTGTCGACGTGTGTTTCGGCGAACTCGCGGGTGCGCTGCCAGATCGCTTTATCGGCGGCTGGGATGTCGGCAAAGACTTCGTAGTAGTCGATATTTTGGGCGTCTGTGAGTTGATAGGCAGGCTGCTGGTTTCCCGGAAACGATGTGGGCATGAGACTTCTTTCGACAAAGGAGCAGGTGAGGTCTGGGTCTCAATCTAGTCTGCTTTTGCGCACGGAAATCTACTATGAACTGCCGGTATCGGGTATCGGGTACTTTTGCAGTCCCGCCTTACATTTAGAACACGGGTGGCACCCCGGTGGTGTTGCTGATGCCGTAGCGGTAGGCAATTTCTGCGTAGATTTCACGGTTGCGCTGCCGAATCCGACGGTTAATAAAGAACGCATCCAGGAGCCACCAAATACCAAAGGTTGCCCACCCCAACAGGGTCATAGCGATCGCGTAACCAATGTCGCCCAGATAGTACCGGTGGCCGCCGATGGTTCCGAGGAAGATCCACAGCACCCAGGCCACGATCTGGGATTTCTTAGCCGAGTCGTATTCGGCGTTCATGGCGTATAAACGAGCCTGTTCTGACATGGTCTTCCTTTGCAATGCACACCCGATGGGTGCTGCCAGTATTCCACGGTTCTAGTCTGACCGGTGAAACATCCAGAGCCCGATGATGGCGCCAATGATTTTGACGGAGCCCAAGCCCAGGAGCATCCATTGCTCGGTGGTGATTCGACCGCTCTCGGCGATGATAGTGACTGCGGCGAACCCGGCAAGCAGCAGCCCGAGGATCAAAGTGAAGACCCACAGGACTTTGATGCCGGAGGCTTCCTTGTGCATTAGGCGTCTTCGGCGGCCAGCTGTCCGCAGGCACCGTCGATTTCTTTGCCTCGAGTATCGCGCAGGGTGGTTGGGACACCGGCGTCGTTGAGTCGATCAATGAATTCTTGGGTGACATCCGGTTCGGAGGCCGTCCAGATCGAACCCGGGGTCGGGTTGAGCGGAATCGGGTTGACGTGAGCCCAGCCGCGACCGCGGGCGTTGATCTTTTTAGCCAACAGGTCGGCACGCCAGGCGTGGTCGTTCATGTCTTTGATCAGTGCGTATTCAATCGAGACCCGACGCCCGGTTTGTACGTAGTAGTTGAATGCGGCGTCCAGGGCCTCATCGGCGTCCCAGCGAGAGTTGACCGGAATCATTTGGTCGCGCAGCTCATTATCGGGAGCGTGCAAGCTTAATGCGAAGGTGACCGGGATGCCCTCTTCGGCCAGCTTGTTAATGGCCGGCACCAGACCCACCGTAGAGACTGTAATATTCCGCGCCGACATGCCCAGACCGTGGGGGGCGTCGTCGACCATGCGGTGTACGGCGTTCATTACGCGACGGTAGTTGGCCAGCGGTTCACCCATGCCCATGAACACCACGTTGGTCACGCGTTCGATGTCGCGGCCACCTTCGGGCACACCAAGTTGCCCGGCGGCGATGACGCGGTTGGCGGCAATGATCTGCTCAACGATTTCAGCGGTCGACAGGTTACGGGTCAGGCCTGCTTGTCCAGTGGCACAGAATGGACAGTTCATGCCGCATCCCGCTTGGGAGGATAGGCACAGGGTGACGCGGTTTTGGTAACGCATTAAGACGGATTCCACTAAGACGCCGTCGAAGAGTTTCCACAGGAACTTAATGGTCTGCCGGTCTTCGGTTTCGATCCGGCGAACTTCGGTCAGCAGGTTCGGGAAGAAGACTTCGGCCAGTTCGTCACGCTTGTCGGCTGGCAGGTCGGTCATATCGGCCGGATCGGTTGTGTAGTGCGTGAAGTAGTGCGTCGACAGCTGCCGGGCGCGGAAGGCGGGCAGGCCAAGTTCCTTGACCTTTTCTTCCCGGTCTGCCATCGACATATCGGCCAGGTGCTGGGCCGGTTGGGCCACGCGCGGCTGCTTGAATTCGAGCTTCGGACGGCCTTCGGCGTCGGTGCGCTGGGTCCAGCCTTCGGTGCGGGGTTGCACCTGCGGGCGCGGGCGCTCCATCGCCGGGCGCACCCCGTGTTTGGCCAGGCGGGCTCGCTCGTCGGCGAGCTGTTCTACCTCGGGATCCAAGAATTGTTTGCGCGGCGGATTCAGCTTCAAACGACCGGAGCGGTCTTTTTGAGGCTTCATTGGCCGAGTGCCGGGTTTGCGAGGTATATACTTCTGTGCCATTTGGCATATTATCTCACACGGACAGGTCAGATGATATCGCGGTGATCTGCTCTTCTCTTGCGGCGATAGCATTGTAGTTCTCCTGTCACGGAATTTTCGAAGATGAACGGTTGCAGATAGAAAAATTGCTGGGTAGCGTCAGTGCCATCGGCCGGGTTCCTACTGGCCGCACACATTTCAACGGACCCTCGAGTGGTTCCAAACACTGTTATATGACGAAGGGAGTAACGTTGACTACGATGCAAGATTCCACCGTGCAAGACCTCTACCCGACTCGAACCGCAGAGCTCATAGACGTCTTCGACCGGAAGGGTCCCGTCGTGCACGGCACCGCTGAAGATGGTCCGATGGACGCCGATACGCTGCATCGTCAAACGGGTTGAACAAATCTTGGGTTCACCGGTCTACATCCACCAAAGCCGGATCAACTATAAGCCAGGATTTGCCGGCAAAGAATTCTCGTGGCACTCGGACTTCGAATCTTGGCACGCCGAAGACGGTATGCCCGCACCGCGAGCGCTGAGCATCTCAATCTTGCTGACCGATAACTACTCGTTCAACGGACCGCTGATGATCATGCCCGGTTCGCACCAGAAGTTTATTCCGTGTGTGGGCGAGACTCCGGAGAACCACTACAAGCAATCGCTGAAGAAACAAGACATCGGCTCTCCCGACCACGATACGCTCACTGAATTCGCCGACCGGTACGGCATTGATGTGCTCGAAGGCAAAGCCGGCGATGCGATCATGTTCGATTCCAACTGCATGCACGCATCCAACAGCAACATCACGCCACACTCGCGGTCAAACATCTTCATCGTCTACAACTCAGTTGAGAATTCTGCGGTTGACCCATTCGCCGCCAAGGGTCGTCGTCCAGAGTTCATCGCCAGCACCGATTTCACTCCGGCTGGTGTCTAACATTTGCTGCCTCGGGTCCTTGCTAGGCCAAGACGAGTCGTTACTTCAATATGACTGCCCTGTCACCAAGTTCGCTTGATGGCAGGGCAGTAGGTATTACAGTCAAACGCCAGTCAATATTCTAATGATCGACTCACTTTACCCTCAGGCACCTGTCATGAGCACAGAGTTTTGGGACGGCAAACTGCACTCTGTACATTCGCTGTTCCTACGCCAGGCTGGATAGCGTCAATCGCCCCGCGATCCTGCTCCGGTGTCAACGAGGGTCTAATAGAGGATAGCGACCTGATTACTAGTCCTGCTGCAGAAGCTTCTCATACGTGGTTTTTCCGCGCAAAAATTACCTGTGTCAGCTCAAGTCTGGGGTTTGGCCTGATTTTTGTGCCAGACCCCAGACTTTGAGACAGTAATTAGGATTCATGGACCGCCTGGACTAAGAACAGTTTGCTGGACCTCAATATTCGATGACCACCCGTCCGTCAATCTTGCCCTGACGCATCTCTTCAAAGATGTCGTTAAGATCCTCCAACGGACGACGCTGGTATGTAGGCTTGATTTTTCCAGCGTTGTATAATTCCAAAGCCTCGATCATATCTTGCCGCGTACCAACAATCGAACCACGGACGGTGAGACCATTAAGCACAACGTCGAAAATCGACACGTCGAATTTTCCTGCAGGTAATCCATTGAATACAATGGTTCCACCCCGACGCGACATACCGATGGCCTGGCCAAATGCTTGTTCATGCACAGCTGTGACAAGTACACCATGGGCGCCACCTACTTGTTCTTGTACTTCAGTGGCGGGATCCTTGTCAGCAGCATTAATACCAATTTCAGCTCCGTGTTTTTTAGCTAACTCCAGCTTGCTGTCTGCAATATCTACTGCAATCACACGAAAACCCATAGCAACTGCGTATTGCACCGCTAGATGCCCCAGACCCCCAATGCCGGAGATAACAACCCAGTTCCCTGGCTGAGCTTCCGTCAACTTTAACGCTTTATAGACAGTGACCCCTGCACACAACACTGGGGCGACTTCGAACGGATCTGCGCCCTCGGGGATCTTTGGCGCGTAGCGGGTGTCAATAAGCATGTATTCTCCGAAAGAACCGTCTACAGAGTACCCACCGTTGACTTGCTCGTGGCAGAGTGTCTCCCATCCCGTGCGGCAGTAGTCGCAGTTTCCACACGCACTCCACAACCACGCATTACCTGCCATATCACCAACTTCGAAATTCACGGTGTCTTCTCCAAGCTCTTCGACGACACCAATACCTTCATGGCCAGGAATGAAAGGAGGCGATGGCTTGACTGGCCAATCCCCTTCCATCGCATGTAAATCTGTGTGGCATACCCCGCTAGAAATTAATTTCACTAATGCCTGATATTTCCCTGGCTTTGGTTTTTCAGTGGTTTCGATATCAAGTGTGTCGCCAAATTCTTTGACGATTCCGGCTTTCATAGACATAGAGCTATAACCTCCTCGACTTATAACAAGTCTTCAGTTAGTAGATGCTTCCAAGCACGAGCAGTTTGAGTTTGTCCCGGGTGCTCACATGATTTAGGCCGCAATGGCTGGGTGTGAGCTTTCTCAAACCCAGTGGCATCTGTGACCTTAGTTACAAGCAGGTTGCAATACGGTTGCAGAGCTGACGCCATCGCAGCGCCAGGTGTGTTTGATATCGTCCCTGATCTCAGCAAGGGCAAAGCATGGCTGTTGTTCACATCCCTTACCCCCTTATGCTCTGAGACCGCTCGACATTAGCCAGAAAACGCGCAAAAGCGCGTGAGCTGGAAGATAGGAATTGAACAACAATTAGCCTCCGTACTGCACCGGCACCCGACCCTTCCCACGGAGTGCCTCATGTCAAACTGAGCGCGAAAGATAAGTCGTGCCTCACAGACGGTGAGCGCGAGGGCTCGGGTAGCTGACAGTGTCGTGCCTCAGCTATGTTGAGCGCGAAAGCCTGGTTAGCTGGCTTTGGTTCGGATGCCGGTGGTGCGGCGTTTGACCCGAGCCTGGTGTTTGGCATCAGCGCTGGCTGCGAGGCTGAGGGTTTTGTCTTTGGCCAGGCTGATCAACAGGTCTTGGTAGGTCAGGATTTGCCGGATCAGCTGGGCTGGGTTGGTGCTGCGGTAGATGGCCGCCAGCTCTTCTTGCTGTTCGGTGGACAGGGTTCCGGAGTCCAACAGCCGCTGGTAGGGAGTCGTGGGCTGGTCATAGACTCTTTTGCGTCGACCGCTGGGTCTTGGGTCCAGCCGGTGGGTTTCTTGGTGGCGGTAAAATAGTTGAGCTTCAAACACACCACCTGCCACAACGCGGCCAGGATGGCGCGTTCATCATCGGTGTCATACCGGAAGTGAAACCCATATCGGCGCACGGCGTGGTTGTTTTTGGATTCCACGGTGGCTTGATCGTTTTTCTGATACGGCCGGCCCCGGGTGAAGAAGATCAACCGGTCGGCGGCCCAGTGCATCACCTCATGGTTGATGAACTCTGAGCCGTTGTCACAGTCTAGGCCCGCGATGGCATAGGGGATGGCCGCGACAGCCCGATCCAGCCCGGCCAGAATGTGGACTTGGGCGTTATTACGTAACACCTCCAGGTGCACCCACCCGGTGCGCACATCGGTCATGGACAAGGTGCGGGCGAATTCGCCTTGCAGGGTCGGCCCACAGTGGGCCACGGTGTCGGTTTCGAAAAACCCTGGTTCGGCTTCGACCTCATCGCCGGCTTTGCGCACGGTTATGGAGTTGCGCAACAGGGCTCCGGGCTTGGTGGTGGCAATGCCTTTGAGCTTGAGTCGATCGCGTTCGGCTTGCAAATAGCGGTCGATGGTGGCCGCACTCATGGCCAATAGTTGGGCACGCACCGCAGGGTTGTACCCGGAGCGGCCAAACGCGATCTCATCGTGGGCTTCCAAAGCTTCCAACCAATCGGCCATCACGGGTTGCATATATTTGCCCGACGGCATCCCCATCCATCGCCACACCCGAATCAGCTGCTTCTTAGCATTGTCAGAATACTTCGTGGGTTTATGTTTGCGACGGTCAATCCGCACCACATTTTTGACCCCGATCGTTTTTGAGGTCAGGTACCGGCGAGCCGTAGACCGACCCAGTCCAGTGGAGGCACAAAACTGATCTAAGATTGCCGACTTCTCCGCCTTGGACCCCGTGCGGCAATCGGTGCGTAATTGCTTGGTCACTTCAATCCGAGCACTCATCGAGACAATGTCCTTATCCATGCGTTCAGACTATGAATTCGCGCTCACGATCTGTGAGGCACGACATGAGCTACGCGCTCAATATGAATAAGGTACGTCGCTTCCGTGACGCTTATTACATTTAACGTTAGGCTGCGTATATGACTACGACGCTTGCCTCCCGTCCGGAAATCCCGGGGGAAGATTTCTCCCGGGTGTCCATGACCGAAGAAACGCTCCAACTTCTGCAAAAACTGCGCGGTATCCACGGCGATTTGATGTTTCACCTCTCCGGCGGCTGTTGCGATGGCTCATCGCCCATGTGCTATCCGGCCGGAGATTTCCGCACCGGTGCCCAAGACGTTTTGATGGGCACTTTCGAACTCCCCGCGACCGACGAGCTGCCGGCAACCGAAATCGAATTCTGGGTTGGCAAACCGCACTTCGACTACATCCGCGGTTCCCACATCACCCTGGATACGGTCGACGGGCGCGGCGCCGGGTTCTCGGTGGAATCGCCGGAAGGAAAACGCTTCGTGATGCGCTCGACCCTGTTGCCATCATGACGGTTCTTGCACGCGCACACCACAACCCCGCCGACGACGCCTACCAAGCTGCCGTAGCCGCCGCCCATCAGAAACTCCAGCACGCCGTCGTCGATACCCGGGCGGTGCGCTCTTCGGTATCCGACTCCTGGCAGCGCAGCCTAAAACTCCACGACACCCCGGAGCACGTGACCACACCGGCCACCCTGCCGACGCACGTGCTGGACGAGCACCGCAAAACACATCCCATCATCGAGGTGCTGCCGCTGCTCGGAACACTGCTCGCCCCGGCGCATCAAGTAGGGCTCATCACCGCAATCTCAAATCACCACGGACACCTGCTGTGGGTCGACGGCGCACAGCAGACGCGAGCGCAAGCTGAGACCATCGGCTTCGTTCCGGGCGCCGATTGGTCGGAAGCTTCCATGGGCACCTCCGCCCCGGGCGCGGTGTTATCCACAAAGGCTCCAGCACAGATCGCCGGAGCCGAGCATTTCTCGTATGCTGTGCAAAAGTTTTACTGCAGTGCCGTCCCGCTGCGCCACCCTTCGGGCAGCATAGTGGGCATGCTTGATTTGACCGGCTCCGAGGCCGCAGTCACTCCCCTGGCCCAGGCCATGTTGACCACTACCGCCCGGGCCATTGAGCAGTTCTGGGCCACCCACACTTTCCCACACACCGCGCCCGTGACCCTTGCGGCTACCGCCCGTAGTCCACTGATCGAGGTAGCTACCGGAGGGCCCGCGCGGATCGGGCAGCTGCGGCTATCGAACCGGCACGCAGAAATCTTGACCATCCTCGATTGGAACCGCACTGGGCTGACGGCAACCCAGCTTGCGCACGAACTCTTCGGTGAGCTCACCCCCGATGAGCTTCCCGCTCGCCTGACCACCGTGCGCGCTGAAATGTCGCGGTTGCGCAAACTCCTGGATCGGACCGGGCTCCCGGTGACGATTGCTTCGCAACCGTACCGATTAGAGTCGGCCATGACCACCGACGCTTCCGCTGCGATGGGCGCCCTGCACCGCGGCGATCTGGCCGCCGCGCTCCAACTGGCCCCGCACGCCGTCCTACCCAGCTCAGAGGCGCCCGGAGTGGTCGAAATCCGCCAGCACTTTGCAACCGCGCTGCGCGAAGCCGTCCTGGCCGATGCCACAGCCGACGAGCTGTGGTCTTATCTTGGCCGCCACGAGGCGGCACACGACGTTGAAGCCTGGATGCTGGCGCTGAAAATTCTGCCACCGCACAGTCCGCGCCGCGCCATGGTCACCGCCGCGCTCCAGCGCCTGACCGACTAGGGCGCGGTTAGGTTGCAACGTCGGTGCAACCCACCGAACTCTAGAGTGATGAGCGTCACGTCAAGTTGCTTCTGAAGCACTGACCACACTCATCAACGCTAGGGAAAGGTATCACCATGGTCGTGTACGCAAATCCAAATACCGACGGCGCCGTCGTTGATTTCAAAGACCGCTACGATCACTTCATCGGTGGCGAATGGCGGGCCCCGGCAAACGGCCAATACTTTGAAAACCCGACCCCGATTACCGGACAATGCTTCACGATGATCGCGCGTGGCACCGCCGACGACATCGAAGCCGCCCTGGACGCGGCCCACGCCGCAGCCAAGACCTGGAATAAGTCCTCTCCGACCGAACGCGCCGCACTGCTGCTGGCCATGGCGGATCGGATGGAGCAAAACCTCGAAAAACTCGCCGTCGCCGAGTCCTGGGATAACGGCAAGGCCGTGCGCGAGACCCTCAACGCGGATCTGCCGCTGGCCATCGACCACCTGCGCTACTTTGCCGGTGCGATCCGCGCGCAAGAAGGCAGCCTGTCGCAAATCGACGAGCACACGGTCGCCTATCACTACCACGAACCGCTGGGCGTGGTCGGGCAGATCATCCCGTGGAACTTCCCGATTCTGATGGCCATTTGGAAAATCGCCCCGGCCCTGGCCGGCGGGAACTGTATCGTCCTGAAACCCGCCGAACAGACCCCGGCATCGATCATGGTGCTGATGGAACTGGTCGGCGATCTCATCCCACCGGGTGTTCTGAACGTCGTCAACGGCTTCGGTTTGGAGGCCGGCAAACCGCTGGCCTCATCACCACGCATCGGCAAGATCGCGTTCACCGGTGAAACCACCACCGGCCGCATGATCATGCAGTACGCGACCGAAAACATCATTCCGGTCTCGCTGGAGCTGGGCGGTAAATCTCCGAATATTTTCTTCGACGACGTCATGGACGCCGACGACGGCTACCTGGACAAGGCGCTCGAAGGGTTCACCTTCTTCGCGCTGAACCAGGGCGAGGTCTGCACCTGCCCATCGCGTGCGCTGATTCAGGAAAGCATCGCCGATGATTTCTATGACCTGGGCATCGAACGCGTCAAGCAGATCAAACAAGGCAACCCATTGGATACCGACACCATGATGGGCGCTCAGGCATCAAATGACCAGTTCGAAAAGATTATGTCCTATATCGACATCGGCAAACAGGGCGGCGCCGAGGTCCTGATCGGTGGCGAAGCCATGGATCTGGGCGGCGAACTCTCCGGGGGTTACTACGTGGCGCCAACCGTGCTGCGCGGTTCCAACGATATGCGCGTTTTCCAGGAAGAGATCTTTGGTCCGGTGGTTGCCACCACGACCTTCAAAGATTACGACGACGCCCTATCGATCGCCAACGACACGATGTTCGGTCTGGGCGCCGGAGTATGGTCACGCAACGGCAATGTCGCTTACCGCGCCGGACGCGACATCCAAGCCGGTCGCGTGTGGGTCAATAACTACCATACCTACCCGGCACACGCAGCCTTTGGCGGCTACAAGATGTCCGGGTTTGGCCGCGAAACTCACCTGATGCTGCTCGAGGCCTATCAGCAGACCAAGAACCTGTTGGTATCTTACTCCGAACAGCCACAGGGCTTCTTCTAAACCTCACTCCTTAAGATCCTGGAGCGCAGATCGGTCGTGATCTGCGCTCCAGGTTTTTAACGTTATTTTTAGGAGTGTTCGATGTCTTCGTCGTCATCAACGGGTACATCAATGTGTTGTTCGACCCAGTCAGCTTCATTGACCGTGATCGGTTTGGGCGTTTTCGGCAGCACCGGTTGATCGTCGCTGTCCTCTTCGTCGATGAAGTCCTCAAGGAGTCCTTCTTCCGGAACTTCTAGCTGCGACTTTTTGCGATCTGCGGGCATAACAACTACTCCTTTCGCTGAGCTTTTAGCTTTGCATTCTCGTCTTGGAGTTTCAAGACCATATCAATCCCGGCGAGGTTCAACCCGTTTTCCAGCAGGGCGGTGATGCGTTGCAAACGTTCGATATCGTCATTGCTATAGCGACGCGTCCCTCCGGGTGTGCGTTCGGGCTCCACCAAACCGCGACTTTCATACAGCCGTAACGTTTGGACACCAGCCCCTACCAGCTCGGCAGCCACCGAAATGGTGTAGACGCCCCGTGAATCATCAATCTCGTCTAAAGTCTCCGCTTCGTTCATACTTCCCCTTGTGCGAATGTTCATATTATGGTATATCAAATCTATAGCGGATGCTAGAGATTTCCTCCGCTAACAAGTGAATCAAACCGTCGATTGAAAGGAGTATTCTCCGTGCTCATGCGCAGTGATCCATTCCGTGAACTCGACCGTCTGACTCAACAACTCTTGGGTTCCACGGGCACCCGGACGCGGCCCACCATGATGTTGATGGATGCGTGGCGCGAAGGCGATACGTTCCACATTGAATTCGACCTGCCCGGTGTTGATCCATCCAGCATCGACCTGGACGTCGAACGTAATGTCATCACGGTCAAAGCCGAACGTGCTCCACTATCCGAGGACGTCGAACGCCTGGCATCTGAACGCCCACGCGGGCACTTCAGTCGTCAACTGGTACTCGGCGACAACTTGGATACGGCCAACATCTCGGCGAACTATGAGGCCGGCGTGCTTGCACTGACAGTTCCAGTCGCAGAGACAGCCAAGCCACGCAAGATTGAAATCAACAGTGGCAACGATTCGAAATCGATCACCTCATAACGCACGGGAACCGCTGACCTAAGAACAATGACCGCCGCATAGTCAACACCCGGAAGGAGGCACTTGATTATGACAACGTTATTTAATTTCCTAACCCCCACCCCAGAACCCAACCCTGATCATGTGCCAGACGACCAGGGTGATTTCGACTGGGTCATGATCAGTGAGCCACCCTGCTAACAACACAATCCATCCGATAAGCGCCGCAACTTCTTTTTAGAGTTCGCGGCGCTTATCATCTGTCCATCCCACGGCCAGGACGCTACGCTAGATCAGGTGAGCCGCGAGGAAGCACCAAGTGCAATACCCTCGATCAAAGAAAGTCCACCTATGACACAACGCGAGATCTTCTACACCTCGGATATTTATGATCAATTCGAAGGTGAGGTAGCGTCCCTCGACTTGCAGCTGCAATCCTTGGGCCAACATCGTCAATTCCACGGTCGTATTCGCACCGTGCAATGTCTGCATGACAACGGGTTAGTCAAAGCCATCGCTAATGAACCGGGCAACGGGCAGGTGCTCGTTGTCGACGGCGGTGGGAGTCTGCGATCAGCACTGATGGGCGGCAATATTGCCACAGCCTTCGCCGACAACGGCTGGGCGGGAGTCATCATCCATGGAGCCGTTCGCGATCGCCACGAAATCGAGGCCCTACCTCTTGGGGTCAAAGCGCTTGGGTCGAATCCACGCAAGTCAGCCAAGGACGGCGTTGGGGTCCGCGATGTAACCGTGACGATCGGCAACGTCGCATTCATTCCCGGTGCGATGGTCTATGCCGATGAAGACGGCATCATCGTCGATGCACGCACATCATAAGAATCTCGGGACGCGACCGACGCGCTCGCATTCGGGCGCAACAAGGCAGTAGTGCGTCACCATTAGGTGATGACGCACTACTGCTGCGTTGCATGGGATGTCTTTAGAGCCTAGCCACGGAAGGGTGGCATGCCTCAGGCCCACGATGGGCGTGCTGGCGTTAGGCTGCGATGCGGTAGTTGGATCCCTCGATAACCAGCCGCGGTGGTGGGTCGCTGTTCCAGTGTTTTAATTCGGCTAACGGCGGCCGGGTTGGGACCGTGTGACTATGCCCCGTGGGTGTGGTGACGGTGAGTTCATCGGGGCTGCCGGTATAAGACCAGCCTCGATTTTCTTTGCGTTGGTTACACCCTTTACAAAGAGCATTTCCGTTATTCCAGCTGGTTGCTCCCCCTTGAGCCCAGGGTTGACGATGGTCCGCGTCTTCCGCAGGGTTGTTACACCATGGGGTGGCACAAATATCATCCCGAATCCGTAGCATTTTACCCAGAGTCTCGGGGAAGTAGCGGCGGGTGGATTCCATAGCCACTAACTGACCATCGGTGGGCCGAGTGTATAAGCGCCGAATGAAAGTCGCGGCGTCGGGATCTGCTAACCAGCGCTTCACTATATCCGCGACAAGAGGTCCATGTCCAGGGATCCAAGCGGGCAGATCGTCATCGCCTAGCAAGGCGGTGTCCTGGATGACTACCAAGACTTCTCCGGTGACTGCGTCCGCGGTGGTCTGACCGGTAATGAGCTCAACGAATAGGTCGGCCATGATCTGGTCGCTTCCCGCCGGTTTGTCGTCGGCAGCGGTGGCCTTGTGGTTGGCACGGCGTTTATTGGTCAGTTTCCGCAGCGTATCCATCACTGCTAAGCCCTGCAGCGTTGGCAGTTCAGCGGTGATATACACCTGTCCATCAGATGCCGGATACATGCACACTCGTCGCCGGGCTTTATTATCGTTGGCACGGGCTTCGGCAGCTTTACGATCTAAACGATAGGCGTGACCTTCGATAAGTTGACGGAGCTGCCAGGTGGAGGCCTTACCCAATCGGTGGGCAATAGCTGCATCGATTTCGCGGCGATGCACATCTGATAAGTGCATGGTCTGTTCGGCCACGACCCTGGCATGAAATTCAGAGACCCGACCGGAGGCTAAGGCTGCCCGGGTGTTGGGCAGTACGGTGTGTAAGGCGATGGCAGTGCGGGTGAACGAAGCACCCATGTAAGCGGTCTCGCCGCGTGCTAACCCAATTTCGGCGTCCGCCCCTTTGAGCTGCTCTGAGGTGGGGATGCGCATCGCAGCTTCTTCAGCTCGACGTTCTTCTACCACAATGTGGGTGTCATGGGCTTGACCAGCGGCCAGGATACGTTTGGCCTGTTCTCTGCCTTGGATGCGCTCAATGCATGCTTCTTGGGAATTCCCCGTAGGCAGACCGGACAGCAACGCTATCGCGTCTTGCACTGACTGATCCGTTACTGCTACATCCTGCGTTTCCATACCTTAAATTTTAGCTCGTGGGTAGGACAAGATAAGGGACTACCTGACAACTGTGGAACACCACCACCGACGACCAGATCCTGTGGAAAACCACGTTTTCGAATCGCAATTTCTGTATTCACGACCCTGCACCCACGAGTCACCAGCCAATGGTCGCACTGATCGGATGAACCACGCGGATGACGCCAACTTCAGGCGGTGAATGTTGAATTGATTGGTGAGACCGAGTTCAGACAAAGCGTGCTGCGCTATGCTGTCGAAGTGAGCACTCTATTCGCCGATATCACTCCGCTGAAAGTCAGTCGTGACTATCGTAGACTGTGGATCGGCAACTCGTTATCAGCTATTGGTACCCAGCTGACACTGGTGGCAGTGTCGCTCGAAATTTTTGCCCTCACTGGCTCCTCTGCATATGTGGGTTTACTGGGCGCATTTGCCTTGGTACCGCTGATTATCACAGGACTCTACGGTGGCGCGATCGCCGATCACGTCGATCGACGCAAAGTCGCCTTATATTCCGCACTGGTACTGTGGCTCACCACGGCGGCGATTTGTCTGCACGCCTGGTTGGGTATCGAAAATATCTGGCTGCTCTACGGTCTGATCGCACTTCATTCCGGCGCCTCGGGGATCAATCAACCAACACGAGGCGCGATTATTCCAGCGTTAGTCGGCACCGAGCTGCTTGCCTCAGCTAATGCGTTGAACATGCTCTCCATGTCAATTTCCATGATGCTGGGTCCTCTGTTGGCCGGCGGATTGGTCGCCACGATCGGGTATTCGTGGACCTACACGATTGACGCCGTCACTTTCTTACTCACGCTCTATGCGGTCTATCGACTACCGGCGCTGCCACCTGTTCATCCCGACGGCGAGTCAGCAACCGAACGCAAAGTGGGGCTGTGCTCCGTGTGGGAAGGCTTCCAATTCCTGGCTACCCGCAAGAATTTGCGGATGACATTCATTCTGGACATCATCGCTATGGCAACGGCTTTTCCGCGCGCCGTCCTACCTGCGATGGGTGTGTTGATCATTGGTTCCAGCTATGCACAAGGGATTGGTGGATCGGGAGATGATCCTGCAGAGCTCGTCACGGGGTTGTTGCTAGCGGGTATTGCAGCTGGAGCGTTTATCGCGGGTTTGTTTTCTGGCACGTTCACTCGCATCACCGCTCAAGGTAAAGCGGTCTACTGGTCGATTGTGGTCTGGGGTCTGTCTATTGCGCTGTTTGGGCTCTTCGGCTGGCTTGCCATTCGCAGCGCGACCCGCGGCGAGCCCAGTCTCGTATTGTTGTGTGCTGCCGTGGCCATGCTCATGGTTGCGGGGGCAGCGGATTCAGTCTCGGGGATTTTCCGCAACACCATCTTGCAGACCGCGACGCCGGATCATTTGCGCGGACGACTTCAGGGAGTGTTCATCGTTGTGGTTGCCGGTGGTCCCAGGGTGGGCGAAATGCTCACCGGTGCCGTCTCCGCAGGGATTGGTGAGGCCGTCACCATGATGGTCGGTGGCCTGTGCTGCGTCATCGCAGCCACACTGGCGGTGCGGCTGGTTCCCGGATTCTTACGCTACGACTCTCGAACCCCGGTCGCATAGTCGTCCACTGGCTCTGACGTCCTGGAGACTCTCAACTCATCCCTCAGGCTGAGACCATCTACTGCAGGTTGACGATTCAAGTGTCTGCGCTCGAGTGACGAATCACCCTGGGTTTCCAACAAAGATGGGTAGCAGATCGGAGACAACAGGTCACCGACACTCTTACTCAAGGAGAACCCCATGAATACCACACTGACCCCACTGTTTGGCCGCGAACTGACCGACGACGAACTGGCCACCTTCCATGGTGGCTACTGCAACGTCACCATCACTCGTGACAGTAGCGGCAGGGTCACCGGCGTGTCCCAGCGCGGGACAAGCTGTGGCAACGTCACCGTTATCATTCAGGCATAGGTCAAGGAACCAACATGACTACGACTCCCGGTATGACTGTAGGCAAGCCGCTGGACGACGTCGGCTTAGCCTCTTTTCACGGTGCAAGTGGCTCCGGCAAATGCGTTGTGACTGTCTCGAACGGATCGGTCACCATGACCGGTAACTGTGAAGGCGTCAAGGTGAAAGAACGATGAAAATTGACCTCGTGATTCGCCCCCTAGGCCGTCCTCTATCGGATACCGAGTTGGCAACATTTGCCGGAGGTGTTACCGAAGGCGGTTGTATCCCTAATCCGATGAAAGATGCCCTGAAAAAGTTACTGGGCACCCAGAGCAACACCTAGCCCGATAACGGCGTCGCCACCAAGGTTTCACGGGTCCGAGACCAATATTTCGGACCCGTGGAACCGCCTAGTTCTTCTGACTGCACCAGGAACACTCAAGGAAGATTCATGTCACGTGTCCCAACTGTATTACAAACCGCAGAAACTGACTGCGGTCCCGCCTGTTTAACCGCAATGCTCCGCGCGCAAGGTCACCGCGTCAAACTATCCGATCTGCGGGCCGATATGGATCCGGGACGCGATGGCTCTTCCGGGGTCGTAATGCGCCACACCGGCCAACGCTGGGGGTTGCCCCTCCAAGCTCAGCTCATAGACCCCGAGCAGCTCGGTCAACGCATTCACGAGATACCGTTGCCTTTTGTCCTGCATTTGTCCCGACAGCATTACGTCGTCGTCGACACACTTCGAGGCGAGCATGTTGAGGTCATGGATCCGGCGGTGGGGCGACGACGATTAACCCGTCCCCAAATTGCCGAGGAATCTAGCGGCTTGGTGTTATTCCTGGGACATGCCGATGTGCATAACGACGACGCACCTGCACCCGAGTTGGTCTCGGACAATAATAAACCCGGAGTCTTAGCTACCGTGCTGCGCGCGGTGCGTGGTGATCTAGCTGGTGCCGGCTTCCTTTCACTGCTGTTGGCGGTTGGTGGATTAGCGTTGCCCGTGACCACGGCGCTGATCGTCGACGCACTGGTAGCCCAAGCCGTCGAAGAACATCGGTGGTTGGCTATCGGGATGGCACTAGCACTTGCGATCGGGGTGTTGACACTGACTAGAAACTGGGTGTTAGCAACCTTGCAGCGCCGTATGGCAGGCCACCTCAGTACCAGCGTTGCCACAACGTTGTTTTCCCGAAACCTGAAGTTCTTTGACCGACGATCCGTCGGAGATCTCTTTGGGCGGGTTGAATCAGCCCATTCGATCCATGCGCTGCTGAGTGTGGCACTGCTCGGCGCGGGGCTCGATGCGTTGCTAACTCTTGGTTACCTCATCGCGCTCGTCGTTATTGCACCACCGTTGGCAGCTATCACCGGAGGCATCATCCTCTTGTGCTTGTTAGTCTCCGGGGTGGTCGCCAAACGCAGCGCCAACTTACGACGCGAAGAAATTTTAGTCACCGCCGACTCGTCAACGCTGTTAGTTGATGGCATCGAAGGAATTCACACGCTACGCGCCTATTCAGCCGAAGCATCGATGCTGACCGACTGGCAACAACTACTCAAGCGCAGATTAGATCTCACGCGGTCCAGAGCACAGCTCAATGCGCTCTCGATGGCGCTGTTGGCTGCGATGGCTGTGGCCACCCCGTTGATCATCCTCGTGATGGCGTCTTCACCAACGCTGACACACTCCGGTACCTTTGGTCAGATCACCCCGGGGACGGCGCTGGGGCTCATGGCGTTGGCCTCAGCAACCCTGGCTCCGGTGGCCTCGTTGGCAACTCAACTCGTGGAAGCCGCGGATCTGCGACCACTGCTCGACCGGGTGCAGGATCTCACCCTGGCCGAGCCCGACCGCTCCGAAGGCGACGATCCTGGCGAACTCACCGGTGAACTCACCGTAGACGAGGTCAGCTTCAAACATGAACGCTACGGCCGAGAGATTCTTCGCGGGATCACCGCACACATTCCGGCAGGTTCCACCGTGTGCATCTTGGGGCCCACCGGCTGCGGTAAAACCACCCTGGCACAGTTGATGGCCGGTATGCACTCCCCGACCACGGGCCGGGTACGAGTCGATGGTCATGACGTCGCAACGCTTGCCCCACAAGCGTTCCGGAAGCAAGTGGGTGTGGTGTTTCAGGACGCCTGGATGCCTGCCGGCACGATTCGTGAAGCCATCCTCGTGTCCCGCACCGGTTACTGTGACGAAGACATCTGGCGAGCGCTATTTCATGCCCAGCTGGCCGAAGAAATTCTGGCCCTGCCCATGGGACTGGAGACCCGGCTGGGCTCCGGCGGCACGGGCCTGTCGGGCGGGCAGCGTCAACGACTGGCGCTAGCCCGAGCACTGCTGGGGGACCCGAAAATCCTCATCCTGGATGAACCCACCAGCGCCCTGGACGGTGATACCGAACGCGCCATCGAAGCCGCGCTCATCGAGCTGAACATCACCCGGATCATCGTGACGCACCGGTTGTCGATTGCCACCGCGGCCGATCAGCTGTGGATTATGCACGACGGCGAACTCGTGGAGGTCGGCTCCCCCGCTGAACTGGCCGTCAGTGAGGGGTGGTACGCCCAATTACTGGAAGCCAATTCGATGTCATCCCAGCAGTTGACCTCAGATACGCCCCTGGGATGATGACCCGGGCATAACCGCTGTGTCATGATACTGAAACCACCCACTTTTCACTCCACGGAGGACCGATGTCAGAACAGTTGACCCAGCAGGCCGAAGCCTACCGAGTAACCTTAGAAAACGGCATGACCCTGGTGGGCTGGCCAATCCGCGCCGACCACGTTGTGGTCCAAGCAAGTGGTCTCACCGGGCCGATCACCGTGCATATCGACGGCGCAGATCTTGAAGTCACTGACGTGCATGAGTCCGCTGGTGTCGAAGACTTCTCGATGCCCGTTTCTGCGCTAACACTGCCCGAAGGTAGCCTCGATGTGCCCGGCGAGATCATCCCGCCACACCTGGCCCCGCCGGAACACGCCGACAACGGCACCCAGACCATGGGCGCTCGAACCTACTTCTGGTGCCTTGTTTTCCCAAGGATGCGTGGGTGCCGATAACACATCGTGTGTGGCTGCGAATTATTCTCACCGCAGCCGTTTTTCTCCTCGACGCCCTGGTGTGGGGCGGCTCTACCCGGCTCATCACCGGCGATCACCTGCCCGCTTGGCTGATCGTCGGTATAGGGCTTGTCGGCTACGGTTGCCTACTCATGGCTCGTTCCCCGGTGCCCGGCTACGTTGCGATGCTGGCGCTGAGCGTCTGCGGGCTATTATTACCTAGCGCCGAAGCTTTCGCCGGATTCTTGCTGGCGCTGTTCTGGATGGCGCGCCTGTCAGCACGACGTCGAGCCTGGTTTGCTCTGGCCTGGGCTGGGTTGCCGTTGGCTGTCAACCTGTATACCGGCTGGACCTTCCACCAAGATGCCCCGCTATCCTTGGCCCTGGCCAATACCGGGTTGTGGCTCGTGTTGATTATCGGCGTGTGGATCGCCGGACGCGCTCTAGCGCGCACGCATAACCGACTGACCACCGAGCGCCAGTGGGCCGAACACGCCACCGAAGAAGCCCGAGCGATGGAACGCCTCCGGATTTCTCGCGACCTCCACGATACGGTGGCGCACGCGTTAACCGGCATCGTGCTGCAGGTCGCTGGCTTACGTGCGGCCCACAAAAATCCCGACGCCGCCACCAATGTTGACGCCGTGTTGGCCGACATTCAGACCACCGCCGAGCAAAGCATGCGCGAACTGCACCGGCTACTGGGCATCCTGCGCACCCCAGAAAATCACGACGACGACACCCGACCCCATGGCCTAGCCGACATTGATGCGCTGATCACCGCAGCACAAATCTCCGGGTTGACGGTGACCACCAAAACCACCGGAACCCCGGTGGCGCTAGACCCAAGTCTGGAACACGCGGTCTATCGAGTTATCCAAGAAGGCCTCTCCAACGCGATGAAACACGCCGGAGACGGCGCCCAGGTTGAGATCACCCGCCAGTGGGCGCCACACCAATTGACGGTCAGCATCCGATCTATCAACGGCGTCATCACGACCAAAGCCGTCTCGGGAGGTTTTGGTCTGGTAGGGCTGCGCGAACGCATCGGTGTCTCCGGTGGCACCATGCACCACGGCCCGACCACAACCGGCTACCTGCTGCAAGCCACCCTACCCACCGCTCAAGCCCCCGCCCGCATTGAATCCTTCGGAGATGCTTCATGACCACTACCGTGATGATCGTTGACGACCAGCCGATGGTCCGAGCCGGACTGACCATGTTGCTCAATGCCGAAGCCGACCTCGAGGTCATTGGTGAGGCCGAATCCGGCGACCAGGCGTTACATCTTGCCCGCCAGCTCTGCCCGGACGTGGTTCTGATGGACGTGCGCATGCCAGGCATGGACGGGGTCACCGCAACCGCCCACCTGGTCCAAGAATCTCAGGCCAACCCCAATCAGCTGATCAAAGTGCTCATTATGACGACGTTCGATGATGAGGACGTCGTCGTTGGTGCCCTGCAGGCCGGGGCTTCTGGGTATTTACTCAAACACGCCTCCCCCACCGAGATTGCCGATGCGATCCGCCGAGTGTTGGCCGGGGACACCTGGCTGGATGCCACCGCGGCCACCCGGCTGGTTGATCGGCTGCGAGCGCGCTCCCAGGACACCACGGATTTGGCCGCGCTGTTGACGCCGCGCGAACAAGAAGTACTGCGATATGTGGCCGCCGGGTATTCGAATCACGAGATCCGGGACCAGTTGGTGCTCAGTGAAGCGACCGTTAAAACGCATGTGTCACGCATCTTATTGAAGACCGGCTCCCGTGATCGCGCCGCCGTCGTCGCTCTGGCATATCGCACCGGGTTTGTGGCACCCGATGATCCACTGCCACAGCGGGATCATTCACCTGGGGTATGACACTTACTGTTGCAGGCTGATGTGTTTTAACACAGCGGCGAGCATGCTGGAGATAGGTTGCTGCGCAGCGACCAGTCTCATTGCCTACCTCAAGGATGCCAAATGAAACTTTCTCGTCTTCGCCTACTGTCCGCGATTGCCGCCGTCGGGTTGCTATTCAGTGCAGCCCCGGCTCACGCTACCGATGCACAACCCGATCCTACGGCACCGATTGTGGTCAAACCGGATCCGTCTGATCGAATCATCCAGCCCCGTCCCCCACGATTACTGTGCCCAATCAAGCCTGTCCCGAGAGACCGGGTAGTCCCACCGTTTTGCCGTGGGCCTATCGTTCCGAGTCCACGGCCACCGTGGGAGATTATTGATCCGATCCCGGGTCCTGGGCTCCCAGCGCCGATCGCACCGGTCGATAAGTAAACATTGCTGGTGGTCGCACGATAGGACGTCGACCATCGTGTCGGGTCGAACTCACACCAATTGTGGCGGGTCATCAAAAGTTTTGGTGGCCCGCTGCAGCATTTAAGCGTGGCCGAAGAAGATACCCACAGGGGGTATGCACGCCCAGAGTGAACGTGGCCTTCAATGGGCACTTTCGAACTTGACCGATACCCCTAGGGGGTATAGAAATGGAGGTGTTGCATAGTTCGAAATCGAGGGCAATCATGACGACACAACAGTCAGATCACGAGGCTGTCGGGTACACCGACGATAAGGCGGAGTACCTCAAGCGGCTCGCTCGCATCGAAGGTCAAGTGCGCGGCATCAAGCGCATGGTCGAAAATGATACCTACTGCATTGACGTACTCACCCAGGTGTCAGCCGTCAATAAGGCGCTACATGCCCTGAGCCTCGGGTTGGTCACCGACCACATGAACCACTGCGTCATCGATGCTGTGGCATCGGGTGATGAAGCAGTCATCGAAGAAAAAGTTCAAGAAGTCTCGGCCACCATCGGCCGTCTACTTCGTTAGGAAGGAAAGCAATGGCACAAACCACTCTGAAACTTGAAGGACTCACTTGCCAGGGCTGCGTCGGCTCGGTCACCAAGGCTCTTTACGGCCTGCCGGGCGTCACCGACGTCAACATTGATCTGGTCAACGGCGGCGCTTCAACGGCCACCGTGACCTCCAATCCGACCCCGTCTGCTGAGCAGTTCACTCAGGCCGTTACCGACGCCGGCTACACCGTCGTCAACTAATTTCTCGCATCGACTCAAGGATCTTCATGACTGCTGAAACCACCGACACCCGCGAAGTACAACTAGATATCACTGGCATGTCGTGCGCCTCGTGTGTGGGGCGTGTGGAACGACAGTTAGAAAAGATTGACGGCGTTGAAGCTTCGGTCAACTTGCCGCTGAATCAGGCCTTCATCAAGGTGCCGACCGGACTCGAAGACCAGATTCTTGTCGATGCGGTCTCTAAAGCCGGTTATGACGCCGTCGTCCACGGCCAAGATCAACCGGCAGCCGAGGACACCGACTCGACTGATCACCAGGTTGCAGAACCGGCTGTCGACGACGCCCCCGGCGCCGCTGAACTCAAACCGCGGCTGATCGTCTCGGCAATCTTGACGGTTCCGCTGTTCTTGATCTCGATGTTCACCGCATTCCAGTTCCCGCACTGGGGTTGGGTCGCGATGGTCTTGTCGCTGCCGGTGACATTTTGGGGCGGTTGGCCGTTTCACCGCGGCGCATTGAAAGCTGCGCGACACGGCAGTTCAACCATGGATACGCTGGTGTCCATTGGGGTCACCGCCGCCTGGGTGTACTCGACCGTTGAGCTGCTACTGAATCCGGGCATGACATTGCACGCGGGTAGTCACGACCACTCGCTGTACTACGAAACCGCCGGGGTGGTCACGACCTTCCTGCTGCTTGGCCGCTACCTTGAAGCTCGTGCGAAGAACCGGGCCAGCGAAGCGCTGCGGTCGCTGCTGAACTTGGCCGCAACCAAAGCAACGGTGCTGCGCGGGGGCCAGGAAGTTGTGATCGATGCATCAGACCTGCACGTCGGCGAAGAGTTCGTTGTGCGCCCGGGTGAGAAGATTGCCACCGACGGGTTCGTAGTCTCCGGACACTCGGCCATCGACACCTCGTTGATCACCGGCGAATCCGTGCCGCGCTCGAAGGCCAAGGGAGACAGCATTTTCGCCGGCTCCATCAATGTCGATGGCGTTCTTCAGGTCCGCGTTGAAAAGACGGCTTCCGACAACACGATCTCGCGCATCATCCAGCTCGTCGAGCAGGCGCAGTCCGCCAAGGCCCCGACCGCGCGCTTCATTGAGAATTTTAGCCGCTACTATACCCCGGCGGTGATGCTGATCGCCGCGCTGATCGTCGTCGTCCCGCCGCTCGCGATGGGCGGTGATTGGGACACATGGATCTACCGCGGCCTCGCGCTGCTGCTGATCGCATGTCCATGTGCGCTTGTCCTCTCGACGCCTGCTGCGATTGCCTCGGGCCTCGCCGTCGGCACGCGCCGCGGCCTCCTGATCAAGGGCGGCAATGCGCTCGAAACCATCGGCAAGGTGCGCGCCATCGCCTTCGACAAGACCGGCACCCTGACGGAAGGCAAACCACGGGTCACGGAAGTCTTGCCGCTCGGGAACCGCAGTCAGAACGAGGTCCTTGGACTTGCCTCCGCGATCGAAAGCGGCTCGAATCATCCCCTTGCGAAGGCAATTATCGCCCGAGCCGAAGCTGCCGATATCACCATTCCGGCAGTCACAGA
>ERZ1032895.90-NODE-90-length-25475-cov-4.957120_pt1 | contig 25475 bp, 24 predicted proteins | sample MGYA00516687_ERZ1032895 | MGnify/ENA primary metagenome ERZ1032895 (study PRJEB33719, sample SAMN04261600) | wastewater metagenome | biome: rural village; feature: latrine urine exit; material: soil | place: El Salvador | collected 2013-01-14 ... | reverse complement strand
GCTCGTTCAACAAGAGAAGACCGTACGCGGCAGTTTATACGGTTCTTCCAATACACGCGTACAGATACCTCAACTGTTAGCCCTATATACCGCTGGTCATCTACCGCTTGAGGCTCTGTTGGGGCCGGAATTCAACCTAGACCAGATTAATACTGCGTTCGACTCCCTAAAAGCGGGACTAGTCGGCCGGGCCGTCATCAGAATGGATCAATCACTCGAGACAGAAGAGGTAACGCGTGGGGCCCATAAGCGCCAAGATCCGAAGAATCTGGAAGTTGTTGCCTCAGGCATAAGCCATATGCGAGGAGTATGAAGATGACGAATGAAGTGCGTCCTAAAGAAATACCAACACCCTCTAGGGGTGAGACCAATACGAAGCAGCACGAGCACACCACGCTTACTGATGCTAATGCACAGGAACAAGAAATTGTTGTCACTGATCAAGATCGGAAGCGAGCCTTGTGGGGGAGCGCAGTAGGGTCAACGATCGAATGGTATGACTATTTTCTTTACGGAACGATGTCTGGGCTAATCTTCGGCCCGTATTTCTTTCCTTCAGATAATGCAACGCTTTCCCAGATTCTAGCCTTGGCTTCTTTTGCCGTTGCTTTCCTCATTCGCCCACTGGGCGGCGTCATCTTTAGTCATATTGGGGATCGGATCGGGAGAAAGAAGACCCTGGTTATCACCCTCACTCTGATGGGGACAGCGACCGTTGCAATGGGCCTGCTGCCTACCTATGCTCAAATTGGTGTGGCCGCTCCAATTATTTTGACCATTCTCCGATTGCTTCAAGGACTGGCACTTGGCGGAGAATGGGGAGGCGGGTTACTACTCGCAGTTGAATACTCACCAAAAAATCGACGCGGTTTCTATGGGGCGGTACCCCAGACCGGGGCGCTTCTGGGGCTGGCACTAGGTAATATTGCGACGCTGGGTGCTAGCGCGATCTTCCCCGGTGAGGCATTCGACTCTATCGGTTGGCGTATTCCTTTCTTATTGTCAGTCGTGTTGCTAGTGGTTGGCCTTTGGATTCGTTACAAAGTTGATGAGACTCCATCTTTCCGACGGGTCAAAGCCGCTGGTGGCACAAAACAGATTCCACTCGCAGAGACGTTAAAGCACCACTGGCGACAGGTTCTCATTGCTACGGGTGCCAAAGTAATTGAGACATCGACGTTCTTTATTTTCGCCACTTTCGCCTTAAGTTATGCAGTTGATCTAGGGTTTGATCGCAACGCCGTCTTGTCCGCGATCCTGATTAGCGCAGTTGTCGGCGTCTATTCGATGCTCAAGTTCGGCAGCCTGTCTGACAGAGTTGGTCGTAAACCCGTCTTTCTTTGGGGCACGGTTGGCGTGATGGTCTTTATCTTGCCGTTCTTCTGGATGTTGAATCAGGGCTCGGTCGCGCTAATGTGTATCGCAATCTTTATCGGTTTCGCGATCGTTTGGCCATCATATGGTTCGTTGATCGGAACGCTGATTGCAGAAAGCTTCAGCCCGGATATTCGTTATACAGGGGCGTCATTGGGTTATCAGCTGGGCGCTGCGATTGCCGGCGGACCTGCGCCACTCATTGCGACGAGCTTGCTGGCGGCTTTCGGTGGAAGCTACGTGCCTATCGGTTTCTTCGTCATGCTTTGTGGAGTGGTTTCACTAGTCGCCGTTAAGTTTGCCAAGGAAAAATCCAACCAGGAGATTGATTGAGATGAGTACGAATATTTCGAATAGAGTTCAAGGTTCGGAAACCACCGAACAAGACTTAGACACCGTTCTTCATAATGCGGCTGCAGCCGCAGGACCTCTTGCTGAGCAACGACCTGAGGACCGTGCAGCGATGCTTCGTTCCATCGCAACGACGCTAGAAGATGCTGGCGATGAACTGATCCAGCTCGCCATTGAAGAAACCCATTTGTCAGAACCTCGACTCACTGGTGAACTTCGAAGAACCACATTCCAGTTGAGGCTCTTTGCAGACGAGGTCCTTCATGGAAAAGATGTGCGTATTGACCCGTCGGACCCCGAGTGGCCAATGGGACCGCGCCCGGATTTACGTCGCACACAGATTCCGCTGGGACCCGTTTTAGTCTTCGCCGCAAGTAATTTTCCCTTTGCCTTCTCAGTCCCAGGAGGAGATACGGCTTCAGCGCTAGCTGCTGGATGTCCTGTGGTCGTCAAGGCCCATCCGGGTCATCCCGAATTATCTGCGCGAGTGAGTGAATGCATTCACTTGGCGCTCGAAAAAGTAGGAGCCCCAACGGGGACCTTTGCCGTTATCTATGGTCGAGAAGCCGGTGTCACTGCGTTGAAAGACTCAAGAATTCAGGCAGGGGCATTCACCGGCAGCATCGGAGGTGGACGTGCACTGTTCGATATAGCCAACCAACGGCCTCAGCCCATTCCATTCTTTGGAGAACTTGGTAGCAACAACCCGGTGTTCGTCACCCGAAAAGCTGCAGCGGAACGCGCTGAAGAGATAGCTAAAGAGTATATTGAGGCTGTGACGGGTAGCGCCGGTCAGTTGTGTACGAAACCTGGCACACTTTTCGTGCCAAGCGGAGCAGGAATCACTGAAGCCATCTCACAAATGCAACTGCCCGGTGCTGTGCCATTATTGATGCCGCGCATGGAAGAAGATTTTATCCAAGGCATTCAACAACTGACCTCCTCACCAGAGCTGGAAGTAATTGCTGGTGTTGTTACATCGGACAAAGCTGCACCAGTCATTGTCAAAACATCTATGAAACATTTCCTGAATAATAGCGAACTGCGTGACGAGCAGTTCGGACCATATTCGTTAGTAGTTGAATACGAAGATGAGTCGGATCTCTTGCCTGCGCTGGAAAGCTTCGAAGGTCAGCTAACTGGGTCAATTCACGGAACAGATGATGATAGCCCAAACGATTTGGTTGATGCCTTAGTGCATAAATGCGGTCGAGTCTTGTGGAATTCGTGGCCAACCGGCGTTTCCGTAACTTACGCGCAGCAACACGGCGGGCCGTATCCAGCCACTACAGCAGTGCAGACAACATCTGTCGGCACCGCAGCGATGCATCGTTTCCTTCGTCCAGTCACATACCAGGGGTTCCCCTCAAGGCTACTGCCAACGGAGCTACGCGAGATATAGACCTGCCTTGCGGCATGTGAGACGAAGTGAGGGCTTAGCATGCACGGTTGAGTAGACAAGTTGTTAATGGATAAGCGGCCTGCGGTGTTCGTAAGAGAACTTGCAGGCCGCTTCTGTGCCGCCATCATATAAAAAAATTTTGGCCACGCCTGGGCGCCATGCCCGATCAGGGCCAACTGATCGGGTATGGCCAGAGTAGGTCTGTGGCCGATACTGGGACTGGGACGCCAAAGAAGTCTGGACGTTTCTCATCTGGGTGATCTACGCCGGCTATTTGCACGGCAGTGCGACCCGCGGTCGGACGAGCACCCGCTCAGCCTAGTTGAACATCACCGGGTTCGTGGCTTTGGCGTTAACTACACAATCGTCCCGGTGTCACCCACACATTTCAGCAGTTGTGTCTGAGACCGCATGCTGGCCTCTCTGGGCAGAGTTGAAGTACACACCTTGGAGTGCAGACTCAAGGCTGGTTTCGCCGGGCTCGGGTTTCCCACCTGGAAAAAACGGGGTGGTGCCGTGTTTGCGGACCAGAGCGATTTGGCCGTCGTCGTTGGTTAGTACAACGGCGGACACGCTAGTGGACGGGTTGGGGCGCGCGTCGACTCATCTTGCGGTCTGCGATGACCATGGCTGTCACTACGGCCGCCCCGATGATGGCCAAGAGCATGTTCAGGCCGACGCCGTCGGAAATGGGTTGTAGCGCGCCGTCGTCATTTTGGTATGGCCACAGGGCGCGCAGGGCGCCAATCATGATGCCGGACAGGATGATCAGGGTCGTCGCGTGGTGGTGTTCGAGTAACCATTTCATGCACTGTACGATCACGACTGCGCCGAGGGCGAGACCGGCGAGGAAGACGCCGATGTAGCCGAAATCGAGGGCCTCGACCGCTCGCAGAGTGGGTTCATACAGTCCCAGGGTCAGCAGCACGAGTGAGCCGGACAGGCCGGGGAGCACAAGGGCTGAGACGGCGATCGCGGCGGCAGGCAGCACAATATACCAGTGCGGTTCTAACGCTAGGGTGGCAGGCAGCGAGAGCACCACAAAGGCGATCACGGCACCGGCGAGGAACATGATCAGGTGTCGCCAACCGAGGCGTTTGCGGTGGTAGGCGACGTCGTCGCGAACCATCAGCAGCGGGACCATGACGGAGGCTGCAACCATGCCGAAGAACAGCGAGCGCATGCGCTGCGGGTAGGTTTCATATAGGTTCACGACGGGGCCGGCGATCGTGAAAACCGCGGCGACCATGCCGAGACCCAACGGGATGAGCAGCCGCCAAGAAATATGGCTCCAGTACTCGCGGGCATCGTCGCGTCGTCCACGGATCAGCGACAGGCCCCAGTGGATCAAGGCCGAGGCGGATTCGATGAGTTGTTGGTAGATGCCCACGACCAGGGCGACCGTGCCCCCGGAGATGCCGGGGATGGTTTCGACAATGCCGATCAGTACGCCGCGGATGAGGTTGCCGATCAGCGAGGTTTTTCTTTGGGGTGTTGGGGTCATCTACTCACAATCCTTATGATCGGACCTAGATTAGTTGAACCGGCTGAGTGGTTGCCCCAATACACACCGTATTGCACTGACAGCGAGCATCCGGGGCACCCATTGTGCTGGGCGGCGCGTGGTCGTAAGGTATGAAACGACCCCACAGGTTGAACGCGCTGCCCGAGCATGGGAGATGACGCTGATGTCTTTTCAGGCGTATCTGGATGCGATCGAGGACAAGACCGGGCTGACGCCGCGGCAGCTGGTCGAGATTGCTCAAAGCTGCGGGTTGAACGGTGCCGAGGTCAAAGCCGGTGAGATTCTGGCCTGGTTGAAGGAAGATTATGGTCTGGGTCGTGGTCACGGGATGGCCCTGGTGCACGTGATCAAAAAAGGGCCACAGATTGACGCGAAACACGTCGGGAGCACCGGTTCGCATCGTGATGATTCCGACACGTTGTGGTTGGACGGGAAAGCAACCAAACCCGAGTAATACCGCGGCCCGAGCACTATGCGCTTAACATGCTCGGGCCGCGGGGGATTCGGGTGCTGTGAGGTTATTAGCCTTCGGTGATGACGACGTCGTCTTTGACGCGTAGGCGTTCGCCCAGCAGGCCGCCCAGGGCGGTGAGTAGCGAAACGATCACCAGCAAGACCACCGCTGGCATGACGCTTGGGGTTTCTTGGAGGCCGGTCGTCCAGGTGGCGATGAACGGTAGGAATCCGGTGAGGGCCCCGGCCAGGTTGTAGCCCAGTGCGACGCCCGAGTACCGCAATTCAACGGGGAATAGCTCGGCCAGTAGGGCACCGGTGACTGAGTAGGTGATGGTCAACAGGCCGATGCCCGCGGAGATTGCGAGAATGATCGCCCAGACCTGACCGGTATCGATCAGCATAAACAGCGGCCAGGCAGCCAGCGCGGTCAAGATACCACCGATAAAGGTGACACGACCCGGGCCGAGGCGCTCGGCGACGCGCCCAAAGATGACCACGACGAAGATCTGCACCACGGCTGCAACCAGGGTCGCATTCACGACGTCACCGCGTGCGACATCCAACACCGTGGTGGTGTAGGAAATAACGTAGGTGTTCATCAGATAGAACCCACCGACGCCCAGCAGGGCAGCACAGATCGCGATGACCAGACGACCGAAGGCTTTGCTAAACACGGCTGCGGCTGGGACCTTGGGTCGATCATCCATTTCGGCCAGCTGTTCAAAGACCGGGGATTCTTCAACCTTCAGGCGGATCCACAACGCGATAGCCAGCAGCGGGAAAGCCGCCAAGAATGGTAGGCGCCAGCCCCAGGCGTTGACGGTTTCTTCGGGCATCAACAGCACCAGGGCAAAAGCGCCCGAGGACAACAAGGTACCCACCGGGGAGCCCAACTGGACCATGGCCGCATAGCGAGCGCGTTTTTCTGGTGGGGCGTGTTCGATCGCGATCGTCGTCGCGCCACCCCATTCGCCACCAACGGCCAGGCCCTGGAACAGGCGCAGCACGACCAGCAGAATTGGGGCGGCCAGGCCGATTTGGTCATAGGTCGGCAGCATACCGATGACGCCGGTGGCGACACCGATCAGTACGATCGACAAAATCAGTGTTGGGCGCCGTCCCCAGCGGTCGCCGAGGATGCCGAAGACAAAGGCACCGATCGGGCGCGCTGCGAATCCGACGCCGAAGGTCGCAAAGGATGCCAGCACGGCTGCGGTCGGGTTGAGTTCGGTGAAGAACAGGAAGTTAAAGACGAGTGCTGCTGCGGTACCGAATAAGAAGTAGTCGTACCATTCCAGGGCGGTCCCGGCGAATGCGGCCCGCGCGATGCGTGCTACGTCTTTCGGGTTGACCTGCAGGGTTTCGGTCTGCGATGAGTCATGTGACGCCGCGGCGGTTGATCCAGAAGTATTGGTCACGCGAGGCCTCCTTAAAGTGAGTAAAGAATTACCCCAATATTTCGGCATGACCCACACCACACGCAATGGAAGCTTGCACTACCCGGCGACAGGTCAGTTGTGCATTTGCATTTTGGGTGAGGCCAGCATCAGGGTGGTCAGCACGGCGTCGCGGGGAATTTTGACGTCGAGTCCGGTGGCCGCTTCGAAGCTTCGCAGCCGGTTGATCACGGTGTTGCGGTGCCGGTCGACGCGCTCGGCGGTGTCTTTAATCGATCCGGTTTCTAGGAAGTGGTTGATCGTGGTGATGACCTCGTCCAGCTCGCCTGGCGGCAGGTGTGTGAGACCTGCCAGAAAGCTGTCTGGAAAGTCGGGCAGTAACGTTGACAGGGTGTCGGAAATAGCTGCTGGCCACAGGGTTTCGATGCTCATCAGCCCGGTGGGTTCCGGGTGGTATTCCAACAACCGGGTCAGCGCGGCGACAACGTTGGGCACGGTTGCGAGTCCGGTCATCCGGCTGGCATATCCGCCGGCGTAGTCGCGACACAGCCGAGCCAGGGCGGTGGCCTGTGTGGTGTGTTCTTGGATCAGGCAGTAGCCCGATTGGTAGGGGTAGCCCAGAATGTTACCGGCGGCCAGTGGTTCGGCGAGTGCTTCTTGGACTTCTAACACCGCAGACTCCTTGATCACCACGACCTCGAATGCTGCAGTGACCTGGACGTTGAGGCCTTGGGCGATGATCTCCAGGCTGGTAGGGGTCAGTTGGCTGGTATTTAATAACCGGGCCATGTGGCGTTCGGTGGCAAGTCGTGCGTCGCGGGCGATGCGTGCGGTTTCGGCCAAGAACTCCAGTTGTACTTCTCGAATGTAGCTTTCAATCGTCGTGAGCATGATTTCAGCATGCTCGACCAATACCGGCATCTCATCTGGAGTCACCGTGGATCGAATGCGACGCCACAGCACCACAAAATCCAGTCGGATCGCGGCCATGAGGTCTTCGATCTGGATCTTCTGGCGCGCCCGCCGAACGCCCAGCCGCTGCGCCGCGTTTTGCTGGTGGTCGGTCAGTGGTTTGCCCATCATCCGATCCAACAGATACCGAAACGTTTCAACCGCGGTGTGCCGAAGGTCGGTGATCTCCACCAGGCCGTCTTCATAGATGCTGCGCCCGTGCAGCTCGGCCAGAAAGTCTTCAACGATCGCATCCAGATCATCGGCCACCCGTTGCAAAATGGCCTGCCAACTCGCCGCATCTACAAGCTGTGGTGCGGCGTCGTCGGCAGGTGTTGCTGGGTGGTGGTCGTTGGGCATATGCATAATTCTAAGCGGTTCTGGCTCACATTCTGCCATTGCAGCCCTGGGCCAAGATTTGTTGAATCAGGCTAGGAATAGTGGATGTTGAAAGGACACTTGGGGCATGCGCTTGGATACCCTGATTCATAACGCCGAGATCCTCACGGGCGACCCTGAACGACCCAGAGCATCCCGAATTGGGATCTGGCAGGGTTTGATCGTCGGGGTCGATGAACAGCTGGATCCGTTGCTGAGTGGTCCGGACGCCACCACTCCGGCTCAGGTGTTTGATGCCAAGGGCGCCTGCATTGTGGCCGGTTTCAATGATGTGCATGCCCACAGCGTGTGGTTTGGTCAGACACTGATTGAGATCGACCTGGCCGAAGCAACCACCCCCGATGATGTCTATGCGGCCATTGCACTGCGCATCGCCGGTATGGGCCGCGACGACTGGGTCATCTGTTCAAATTTCAACCCGTTGCAGATGACCGGGAGTCTTGATCGCGATCGTCTCGACGGCGTTGCCCTGGGCCGCCCGGTGCTGATCAAACACCGCTCGGGCCACGCCTATACCGTCAATGGTGTTACCCTTGGTCTTGCGGGCATCGACGAGTACCCCGCCGCGCAACCCGAAGGTGGCGAAATTGGCACTGACGATCGCGGCCGGGCCACCGGGCTGCTGGATGAAAATGCGATGCGTGCCGTCCAAGAGCTGTTGCAGCCCGAAGCGTTGGAACCGGTGGCCGATGCGTTGGCCGCGGCCTCGAAGCACTACCTGACCGAAGGACTGACCTCGGTCACTGATGCGGGGATTGCTGGAGGTTGGATCGGCCACACGCCCCGAGAGTTCGCTGCCTATCAATTGGCCGCTGACCGCGGGCTACTGAAACACCGCGCCCAAACCATGATCACCATGGACGCCCTGCATGACTTGCCCGGCCATGCCGACGACGCCGCTGCCCGTGGCCTGGATGCCGGCATCCGCTCGGGCGTGGGCGATGCGCGCCTGCAGATCGGACCGGTCAAAGTCTTCACCGATGGCTCACTGTTGGGCGCGACCGCTGCGATGACCGAAGGCTATGCGCACTGTCAGCACAACCACGGCTACATGCAGGGTGAGCCGGAGGCCATGCGCGCCGCCGTGATCGCAGCCGCCGGCGCGGGCTGGGCGCTGGCTCTGCACGCGATCGGCGATGCGGCCATCGATTTCGCTATTGAAACTATCACCGAGGCTCGTCGCATCCACGGCCCGGGCCCGATGCCCGACCGCATCGAACACGGTGGTGTGGTCCGCGATGACCAAATCGCGCTGCTGGCCGCCCAGCATATTGTGCTGGTCCCCCAGCCCTACTTCATCTCGGTATTCGGCGAGGGAATGTTGCACAATCTTGGCCCAGATCGCGCCACGCTGTCGTATCCGGCACGTCGGCTGCTTGACGCTGGTATGATCCTGCCTGGAAGCTCGGACCGTCCGGTCGCCCACGGGGCACCACTTGCAGTCATCCAGGCTTTCGCCCAACGGCTTACCGAAGCAGGCAACCCCTACGGGATCGACGACCGGATTTCTGTTGCCGATGCCCTGCGCGCGTACACCGTTGGTTCTGCTCGGGCAACCGGGTGGGGACATAACAAAGGCACGCTGGCCAGCGGTTATCTCGCTGATCTGGTCGTCCTCGGCGCACATCCACTGAAGGTGCCGGTCACCGAGGTCGCCCTTATCCCAATCGTTGCCACCATGGTCGGCGGCGTCATTGAATACGGCCAACTCGACGCACACTAACCCCAGGGACCCCATGACATCACGCGATTTTCTGACTGACTTCCAGCACATGTCCGCCGTCGGTGCAACCGCCGGAGGTGGTGTCGACCGGCAGGCCGGCACCCCCGCTGATCTTGCGGCCCGGGCCTGGCTGCGTGAAGTCTTCTGCTCCATGAGTCTAACCGAGCACCAAGACACCATCGGCAACCAATTTGGCGTCAAAGAATATGTTCCGGGCGCCCCCTATGTCCTGCTGGGCTCGCATCTGGATTCGCAACCGATGGGTGGAAAATACGACGGCGCCTACGGCGTACTCGCCGCCGCCCACGCTGCCCAGCGAGTGATGGAGAAAATCGACGCCGGCCGCCTGACCCCCTCCCTGAACCTGGCGGTGGTCAACTGGTTCAACGAAGAAGGCTCCCGGTTCGCCCCCTCGATGATGGGCTCCAGTGTCTACACCGGTGAGCTCGAACTCGACGAAGCACTGGCCGTCACCGATAAGGCGGGTATCAGCGTGGCTGATGCCCTGGCCGCCGAAAAGGTCCATCGCTGTGACACCGCGCCGCGGGCCGCCAGCTATGCCGAGATCCACATTGAACAGGGCCCGCTGCTCGAACGTGCTGGTAACACCATCGGCCTGGTGGACGGCACCTGGGGTGCCAAAAAATACACCGTCACGATCAAAGGCGAACAGGGCCACACGGGCGCCACCCCCATGGAACAGCGCAAAGACGCACTCTATGGTGCCGCGAAATTCATTGTTGCCGCCCGGGAACTTGTCGACCAATTCCCCGATGGTCTGCTCCACACCTCGGTCTCGACTCTGGAGCTGTTCCCCAATTCACCGGTCACCTACGCCGGTGAAGTCACGATCAATCTTGATCTGCGCTCCGTTGACACCACGGTATTAGCCGACGCCGAAGTCGTGCTGGCCCAACAGCGCAACGCAATTGAAGCCATAGCGTGTGTTGAAATCACGCAAGAACTCACTCACCAGTGGGGTCTGATGCCGTATCACCCTGCCGGTTTAGAACTGGCCGAAGACGTCGTCCGCCAGCTTGATCAACCGTTCCAGTACATCAAGACGGTTGCCGGGCACGATTCGACGAACCTCAAAGAACAAGTTCCCACCGTGATGCTCTTTGTGCCTAGCCGCGATGGCTATTCGCACAACGAAAAAGAGTTCACCACCGACGACGACATGCTGGCTGGCGTCGACATGCTCACCGGTGTGGCCGAACGCCTGATCACCGGCGAGCTCGTCGAAAACGCCCGGTAGGGTCTAGAACTCTTCGTGAGTTGCCGGATCCATGTAAATCCGACCGCGTTCGAGGCCATCGATCTCCGCGATATCCTGGTCATCCAGTTCAACCGTAAAGTGTAGGTTCGCACGCTGGCGTTCAGGATTCGACGACGCCGGAAGCGGTACTGAACCGTGGTGCACGTGCCACGCTAAGACGACCTCAGCAGGGGTTGCGCCGTGTTTTTCGGCAACCTTGGCTAGCACCGGATCTTCGATCATGTCCGTCGTCCGACCCAGCGGCGACCACGCCTGGGTCTGAATACCGTGCTCTTTATGAAAGGCTCGCAGCTCGGCCTGGCCGAAGTACGGATGCATTTCGACCTGGTTGATGGCCGGCATTTCGCCGGTTTTATCCGCCAGCCGCTCCAGGTGCTCGGGTAAGAAGTTCGACACCCCGATGGTGCGGACCAGTCCGGCGTCGCGCATTTCTATCAGCGCGCGCCAGGTATCAACGTATTTATGCTGGCGAGGCAGCGGCCAGTGGATCAGTGCGGCATCAACGTATGGCTGGTCCAGGTCGATCAGCGAGCGAATGATCGAGGTTTTCGCCTCGTGGTAGCCCTGGAAACGGCCCGGGATTTTCGTGGTGACTTTGATGTCTTCACGGGGCACATCCGTCTGAGCAATCGCCTGGCCGACCTGCACTTCGTTTTCATAACGCAGCGCGGTATCCAGGATGCGATACCCGACGTCTAGGGCTGAAAGTGTCGCGGTGCGGTAAATATCTGGGTTGTCTCTGCCGGCTTGGACGAGGGTTCCATAACCAATAAGTTCTGAACGCATGCTACCCAGTCTAGGTGTCTGGCTATGAACGCACACGACGCGACTTCTTCAACAGTGAATAGTTCGTCTAAAGCTCCGCGCAGGCTCGGGTGTGTGAAAGCCTTAGGCGTGTTTCTATGCTTCAAGCGCTTGTTCGGAGGAGCATTTAGCTCGCGAGCTTTTCGATTGCTAGCCGGATAACGTCTGAACGGGTCATCCCCCACTGCGAAGCATACGTGTCTAACCGTTCGACTTCAGCTTGCGTGAGCCTCACGGGAATAACTTTGCTCGGCCCGACGCCTCGAGTCTTTCGACCCCGCTTACTTAACACTTCATCACTGTAACCGCGTTCCGCTTCTTCGACCCACGCTCCGACTTCTTGTTCAGAAACAGCTTGGTTACTAATTTTCCTCATGCAAATATCGTATTACGAAATTGTTGTTAGCTTTATGGAAACGGGCTCACATGCTGAAATCAGCTGATCAACAGATGATGACTATTGTTTGCGAGGAAAACGCTGCTTGAAGTCCTGAGCGATGTCTTTCATATAGGTGAACTCCACGCCCGGATGCGAGGAGAAGTGATCGAAAAGACGCTCCAACATCAACAGCACATGAGGACGACCGGAGACGTCGGGATGAATCGTCATCGGATAGACCGCGTAGTCCATTTCGCGGTACACCCAGTCAAACTGGTCACGCCACATCTGTTCAATGTCGCGCGGGTTCACGAAACCGTGTGAGTTCGGACTGGATTTGATGAACATCATCGGCGGGAGATCGTCGATATACCAGGACGCCGGGATTTCCACCAGATCCGTTTCTTGACCCCGGACCAGTGGTTTCATCCATTCCTTGGCAGAGTCGGCTTCGTAGTCGATATTGGTCCAGGTGTCGCCGACGCGCACGTAGTACGGCTCGAAATCGCGATGCATGAACGAGTGGTCATACAGCATGCCCGCTTCAGCGAGGATCTCGTTCGTGTGGTGCGACATCTCCCACCACGGTGCCACGTACCCGACCGGTGCGGTCCCCGCCCGTCGTTCGATCAGATCATAAACGTATTCGAAGACCTCGGTCTCTTGTTCTCGCGACATTTCTAGCGGGTTTTCGTGCGAGTACCCGTGGTGTCCAATTTCGTGTCCGGCTTCCACGACCTGATCAAATTGTTCCGGGAACGTCTCGATCGAGTGCCCGGGCCAGAACCACGTGAACGGGATGTTGCGTCGCTGAGCCAACTGCAACAGCCGTGGGACCCCGACTTCACCGGCAAATAGGCCTCGCGATATATCGTTTGGCGAGTCTTCACCACCGTAGGAGCCTAACCAACCCCCGACGGCGTCTACATCCACACCGACTGCAATATAGATTTTCTTTGCCATGATCTACCTCGACTCCTCACGTCGTCGCGCAATACTCGGACATTCCCTAGCCAATCAGCAGGTCACGACATTTGCCAAGGGTCCGTAAAGGCCCAGGCAGAATTATGAGAAAGCACCCAGGATCCGGCGTCAGACAACAACTGATGCTTGGTCCAGTACTTCGGTCTTCGAACGTTCCGTAGCAGCCGCACGATACTGCTCGAACGCTCCGCGGAAGGCTGCCGCCGGGTGCGTGGCGGGTAAACGGTCTTGACCAGTAAGTCGGCCGCGTAAGGTCGTCTGATTGTTGTTCTGCAATTCATCCACAGTATGAGCCATCCCCCGACGTCGTAATTCGGGGATGATGTGTTCAATGAACTCAACGTAGCTTCCGGGCAGCGTTGCGTTGATGACGTTGACGCCGTCAATGCCCGCATCCTGCCACTGCTCGAGCTCAACGGCGATCTGTTCCGGAGTTCCAGTGATGCGCGTTGCTTGGGCTCGGAACCGTGCCAGATCGCGCACGGTCATGTTCCCATCCGGGACCATTTTTTGTAGCTCCAGCAGATGCCCACGGGAACCTTCGGTCGTGAGCTCACCGATCGGGGTGTCCAGCGGCAAATAGCCCAGATCAACGCCCAGACTGCCGCCGGTGTGGGCGATCAAAGCGTGATCATCCAGTGCCTCGTCAAGATCGGCAGCTTTAGCGCGGGCCTCTGCCTCGGTGGAGCCCACAACGAAGGACAGGCCCTGAATGAATTTCACATCGTGCGGGTCGCGGCCAAATTCGGCGGCACGGCGTCGAATATCAGCGGCGTGCTCTGCGGCCTGTTCGATGCGCGGTGCCATCGAAAACGTCGCTTCGGCGTGTTCGGCGGCCACCTGACGCCCTCGTGGTGAGGATCCGGCCTGAAAGAGTAGCGGTGTGCGCTGCGGTGATGGTGATGACAGGTGGGGCCCGTCGACCTGATAATTTTCGCTGCGGTGATAGATTTTGGCGACTTTCGCCGGATCCGCGTGGAGCCCTACCCCGCGATCATGCGCCCGTGTTTTATCCGCTAGCAGGGCGTCGTCTTCCCAGGAGCCCTCCCAGAGTTTATAGCAGACCTCAAGATATTCTTCGGCTAGGTCATATCGATCATCATGCCGTGCCAGTCCCGGGCCGCCGTAGTTGCGGTGCGCGTTCTCTAACGCCGAGGTCACAACGTTCCAGCCGACCCGGCCACCGGTCAGATGGTCTAACGTGCTCAGTTGCCGAGCAAAGGTATACGGATGGGTTTGGATCACCGACGAGGTCAGCGCCAGACCGATGCGTTGCGTGGTTGCCGCCAGAGCAGACAGTAATACCAGCGGATCATTCGCTGGGATCTGCAACCCGCGGCGAACGTGCGAGGCCCACCCACCTTCGTGATCCCCGTACACCCCGACCACATCGGCGAAGAAGGCGATATCGAATCCGCCGTCTTCAAGTGTTTTCACCAGTTCCACCCAATGGGCCAGTTCGTTGAAGCGATGCTGTTGAGCCTCTTCACGTCGCCAAGCACCGCCCAAAATGTGGCTGGTGGTGTTCATCATGAATGCTGACAGGATCAGCGGACGGCGCGGACGTGACATGGTGACTCCTTGGTTCGAGGGGCTCAGGGCGTGGTGTGGAGGGCTATTCAGCGAGGTAGGTTTGCCAGCGCTGATCAATATTTTCGGTGGTGTAGGTGCCGTTGAAGGTGATCGCCCCGTCGAGATAGTCCGAGTACCAGTCTTGGACCTCCGGGGAATGCAGGGCGTGTTCAAGTGCCTGAATCTTTTCGCTGTCGCGTTGGCCTTCGGCAACTCCGACGACAACGGTGAAATCAAACGGGTCGTCGAAGTCTTCGAAAGCCAGTAGCGTGTCTTCGACGTCATAACCGGCTTCGGTTTGGAACCGGATCGTGGAGAATCCAGCGTCCACATCGGGCAACGTCTGCGCCGAGGATTGCTGATCGATCTCAACAAACTGCAGGTCCTTCGGATTGTCGGTGATGGCGTCCTGGGAGAGTTCGGTCACCGGGACCGATTCATCAATACTGATAAGCCCTTCGGCAGCCAGCAGGTGGATGGCCCGCCCATTATTGGACCGATCCACGGGAAGCGAGATCGTTGCCTTCTGGGGCTGTTCGGCGAGCGTATCGTATTTGAGTGAAAAGATACCGGCGGGGGCGTCATAGACGGTGAAGGCGGGTTCCACCGCGGTGTCATTATCCGCATTGAACTGGCGGAGATATGCTGCGTGCTGGAAGAAATTGGCATCGTATTCGCCCGCCGAAACCACCTGGTTGGGTTGGACGATGTCCGTGACATAGGTCGGCTGGAGGTCCCAGCCGTCTTCGGCTAGCAGTTCGCGCGCAATCTCGGTGGGTTCCTGATACGGTGCGGATTCGGTGACAATGAGTTTGATCGTGCGGTCTTCGGTTTCTTGCACCGATGGGACCGCTTGGGTCAGTCCGCAACCACCGATGGTTAAGGCTGCGAGCGCACCGGCAACGAAAATACCAAGATGTCGCGTAGTTGGCAGAATGTTTCGCATTGCCAATCCTTATTCAGCGGTGAATTCTGCCTAGATCTCCTGGGCATTTTCGGTGGTGATGTCATCGTTGTATTCGATGGCGCCATCCAGGTAGTCCGCAAACCATTCCTGCACTTCGGGTGACTGATACGCGCGTTGCAGGGCTTGGGTTTTTTCCGAGTCTTGTTCCCCCGGCTGTACAGCAATCACGTTGGTGTACGGGCGGCGCACGTCGTCATCGTCTTCTAATGCCAGGGCCACGTCGTGCACGTCGTGGCCTGCTTCAGCGACCAGGCGGGCAAACGCGAAGCCGGCATCCACATCGGTGAGTGTGTGCGCCGAAGACTGCTGGTCAATTTCAATGAACTGAAAATTCTTCGGGTTGTCGGTAATGTCGGCTTGCGATAACTCGGTCACGGGCACGGATTCATCGATCTCCAGCAGACCGTGGTCGGCCAGTAGTTTGATGCCGCGCCCGTTGTTTGCGGTGTCGACAGCCAGTGAGATCTCGGCGCCGTCGGGCAGCTCTTCGAACGAGTCGTGCTGCAGTGAGAAGATTCCAGACGGTTGGTAGTAGGTCGAAAACGCGGGTTCGACCTCGGTGCCATTATCGGCGTTGAATTGTCGCAAATAGGCTAGGTGCTGGAAATAGTTCGCATCGTACTCGCCCTGGGAGACCACCTGGTTAGGTTGCACAATATCGGTGACATAGGTGGTTTCGAGTTCCCAACCGTCTTCGGCGAGCAGTTCCCGGGCTATTTCGGTGGGTTCTTGGTAGGGCGCCGATTCGGTGACGATCAAGCTGATGGTTTTATCTGAGGCGTCGCCATCGGCGGAGGCACTTCCAGTGAGCCCGCAGGCTGTCAGCGAAGGTGTAAGAATGAGGGTGAGAACAGCAGCCAACTTTGTCCAACGTGCTGGGGCGGGCGTGTAAACATAGCGGGTGGTCATGGTTAATCCTTCAGGGGTTGCTGCTGATAGTTATTCGGCTAAAAATTGATGCCATCTATCGTCGATGGTGTCCAATGTGTATGCATCGCTGTAGACGTTGGCTCCATTCAGATATTCGGCATACCACTCAGCTATATCCGGTGATTGATACGCTTCTTGCAGCGCTTGCGTTTTTTCTGAATGACGGTCGCCTTCTTTTACGCTGAGCAGCAGGGTGAACGGAAAGAAATCGTCGTGATCTTCTACTGCCAGCATGATGTCTTCGTAGTCATAGCCCGCTTCTGCCACAGAACTCGTGAATGCAAAACCGGCATCGACGTCGGGTAATGTTCGAGCTGCCGATTGCTGGTCGACCTCGACGAATTCGAAGGCGTGAGGATTCGCTGTTATATCAGATTGTGATAGTTCTGCAATAGGAACAGATTCATCAACTTCAATGAGGTCAGAGGTCGCAAAGAGATGTAGTGCCCGACCGTTGTTCGAGCGATCCACAGGTAGAGAGATTGTTGCCCCGTCAGGCAGTTCATCGAGCGAATCATGCTTCAGAGAAAAGATGCCACTCGGAGTTTAGAAAACACTGAAAGCGGGTTCTATTTCCGTTCCGTTATCCGCATTGAACTGACGCAAGTAGGCGGCATGTTGGAAGAAATTTGCGTCGTACTCTCCCTGGGTCACAGCTTCATTAGGTTGGATGATGTCAGTGACGTAGGTAGCGTCTAACTCCCACCCCTGCTCCGCAAGCAGTTCACGAGCGATTTCGGTAGGTTCTTGGTAGGGAGGGGTCTCGGTGACGATAATACTGATGGTGCGATCGTCTGAATCACCTTGTGCAGTCGTGAGACCACATCCAGACAGCGCCAATATTGTCATAGCAGCCGTCGTGACGACGGTCGCATGACCGTATCGGAAGCTTCTAATGGTACGGAAAAATGGCATGGCAAATCCTTGTGGGGTCGAAAAAGAGTCAGAATACGTGGTGTGGTCTAGAGGCGTTTATCGGTCACGCGGGCTAGCCTGTTGCCGCCCCACTGCACCATGGTGACTAACAGCACCATCAGCACGACGGCGACGAGCATGACCGGGGTTTCGTAGCGGTAGTAGCCGTAGCGGATCGCAAAGTCGCCGATTCCGCCGCCGCCCACGAGTCCGACCATTGCCGAATACGAAATGAAGCTGACGGTCGTGATGGTAATGGAACCGATGATCCCGGGTTTGGCATCGACGAGCAGGACGTTGCGGATGATTTGGCCGCGGGTTGCGCCCATGGCTCTGGATGCTTCGACTGCTCCGGTGCCGAGCTGGGTGATGTTTTGTTCGACGAGGCGGGCAAAATACGGGATGGCGTTGATGGTCAGCGGCACGATGGCCGCCGCGGTGCCAACCGTGGTTCCCACGACGAATCGGGTGAACGGGATGATGGCGATCAACAAGATCAAAAACGGAAACGAGCGCAGCATGTTCACCAGACCGCTGACAAATGCGTGCAACTTGGGCTGCGGGGCGATCGAGCCGGGGGCGTGAACAAAAAGCCAGATGCCCAACGGGGTGCCAAGCAACACGGCGATTGGGATGGCCACCCCGATCATCGCGAAGGTCTCGAGGAGGGCCTGGATGAGTTCGGGACGAAGTTCGATAATCCGTTGCATTAGGCCCGGCCCCCTGCGACGGCAACTGGCTCACGATCAAGTGCCGGCTCAGTGCCCTGCGAAGCGGTATCGGGTGTCGACGCGTCGGTGCGTGTCGGACCACGGTCCACTTGGATGCCGTCGGAAACCAGGTATTTGCCGATGGCAGTGGTCGGTTCGAATGCCGGGTCGTGTAATTGGAGCGCTGGGAACCGTTCGACGATCCGGCCAGATTCCATCACCGCCACGTGATCGGTCAGTGCTTTGACGACTTCCATTTCGTGCGTCACCACCACCACGGTGATGCCGAGTTCACGATTGATATCGGCAAGATATTGCAGCACGGTGGCGGTGGTAAACGGATCCAGTGCTGAAGTTGGCTCATCACAGAGCAAAACGCGCGGGCGGGTAGCCAGAGCCCGGGCGATGGCCACTCGTTGTTTCTGCCCGCCCGATAGTTGTGCCGGATAGGCATCGGCTTTTTCTGCGATGTCGACGATGCTCAGCGCCTCGGCGGCGCGTTCGCGGCGCTCACGACTGCTCTTGATGCCGGCGAATTTCAGCGACAGCTCGACGTTTTGGGCCACGGTGAGGTTATTGACCAGGTTGAAGCCTTGGAAGATCATCCCGATCTGATGGCGAGCTTGCCGCAGCTCTTCGTCATGCAACTGGGTCAGGTCTGTGCCATCGAGCAAGACTTGTCCCTGGGTTGGGCGTTCCAGCAGGTTGATATTGCGTAGTAACGTCGACTTGCCGGCACCGGAGAACCCAATAATGCCCTGGATACTGCCCTTTGGAATGTCCAGGCTGACATTGTCAACGGCTGCGACAGGAGCTTTTCCGCGCGCGGAAAAGACAGTTGAAATATTGCACAAAGAAATCATCGATCACTCCATTGGTCCTGGCAGTAGCACCGTCCAACTTGGTGAAACAAGGTGGTGGTTGCTGCGACGTCAACGAGCCAGATCTCTCAGTCGCTCTAAATGGTTTGCATGTGAAACGGTACCTGAACGTTGCGGCAAGTCACAAGGGATCAGCGCGTTGGAAGTCATAAAGAGTCATGCACGACACACAACCCCATGTTTGCAGCGCACCTGACGGTGCATCTTCTGTACGCGCTTGGGATTACAATGACCATCACAGAAAGCCTGACCGCACGATATTCGTGCGGTCAGGCCTCGGCTTATGACGTAGCCGACACATCTTTTAGCCCCAGGGACTGCCGGGGATTAGACGTTTTGGAGTTCGTCGGCGGACTCTTCAGTCTCCGAAGCCGACCGTTTGGCGACAGCGGCGGCCACTGCGGCTTCAAATTTCTTGGCCTGGCGTTTCTTGCGGGTCACAAACCACCAGATCAGCCGGCCAATGATGGCAAGGATGATCAGTTGCGGCACAGGGATCGCGGCAACAGTAACCGTCTCGTTTGCACCGGTGAGTTCGGCGTCGACGACGTCGTCACCCACGATCTGTGGTGTCAGTTCGACGGTGGACCACAGGGCGAACAGGGGCAGGACGCGTTGTTCAACTTGCACGGTGACTGAACCGCCGGGTAAGACTTCACGAATGGCTTCGGCTGACTCGCGAGCTTCGGCCATGCCAAAGACACCGGCTGAGTTCAGGACTTGTTCGGCACCGAGCCGGACGTTGCCGGTGTTTTCTACCGTCCAGGTGGCGGTGGCGGTCCCCGGGGCGAAGGGGTTCCAGTTTTGTTGGTAATCCACCTCGAGATCACGAACTTCTAGCACCGGCATGATGTCGCCGTCGACACGCAAGTGAATGCGCGCGCCCACGCGGGAGACCATGGCCATGTCTTCGCCTTCGCCGGCAGCTACCGAGGCGGCAATGCCGGCGGGCTGATCCCCGGGGGTCGCGTTGTCGGGCACGGTGAGCGTGAAGGGGATGGTCACCGACTCATCTGCGGGCACGGTGACTTCGGAGCGCTCGAGTTCGATCCACTGTCCGGCTGCTTCGTTTTCTTCCCCGGATTGCAAAATGTCAAAGGTACCGGACTCGGAGACCATCCCGTCGGCGGCCTCGAGGGTAAAAGTGGCTTCTTGTGCGGAGAAGTTCGTCAGTTCCACGGCGTCTTCGACGGTTTCGCTCGGTGGCACGTCGAAGCGGAACGAGACGCGGGGTTTGTCTTCGCCGTCTTCGGGCGCAGGGGTCAGCGACCAGACGGTGCTGGGGGCTGATTGTTCGGTATCGGCCACGGCAAAGGGTGTCAGCAGCAGACCGAAGCACACGGTGAGCAGTCCGATCAGAACCGCCCGGACGCGGCCGGTTGCGCGGCGCGGAAGGCAGGTAGAATAACGAGTCATGAGGTGTCTTTCGTGATGCTCAGGCAGACGCCAACGACGCCGACCGCACCGGACCGCTTGCAGCGGGTGGGTGACTGGCCGGCGTCATCGGGTGCACAGTTGGTGTCTGCGGTAGGGCGTTGACTTAAGTGTTAGTCAACTGGGAACAGCGAGACCGACAGGGCGCCCTGGTAGGTGCCAGCTTCGGTATCGACGGGGACTTCGAGGTTCAGGTCGGCTGCCAGTTCGGTCGAGCCAATGCGGTTGTCAGCGTTGGCTGCACCCAGGGTCTGGGGTGCTGCCAGGCCTTCACCGTCGGCCATCACGGTGCGGATGGTCGAACCTGGGATCGGGTTTTCGGCGTCGTCGACCACATAAGGGTTCCAGCCCAGGTGATCTGCGGTGACAGTATCGTTGTCAGCGGTCAGATCCGAGGACTGACCGGCAACCGACCAGCCGTTGGCGTTATAGCGGGTATCGGTCACGGTCACCGATGGCATGGTACCGGTCACGCGCAGGCGGTCACCGGCGTTGCGCTGGTCACCCAGGGTTGCGGTGCCTTCGGAAACGGACAACACCAGGGAGCCTGGTTCGCTGCCGTCGCTGCCATCACCGGGCAAACCATCGATCTGGGCTTCTACCGGGATGTCGCCTTCGGCGGGCTCTTCAGGGCCGGTCTTGTCGGTCCAGAATTGGTCCTTGAACAGGTTGGCCACGGTGGTGTTGTCGATGTAGTCACCACGGACCTCGTCAGTCCCGACGGCCGAGTTCAGGATCGCATCCGAACCGGCACCCTTGAAGAAGTACGGGACCAGGTGGTTCGTGTGGTCACCCGAGGACCAGCCAACGGTTGGCAGTTCGCCGGCTTCTCCGGTCATTTCGGTGAAGTTCGGATCATCATCGGCACCACCCAGGTAACCAGTTTCGTGGTCAGCGGTGACCACGAGCAAGGTTTCATCCCAGCTGGAGTTGGTTTCCACCCAGTCCACCACGGCGTCCACCGCTTTGTTGAAGTCTTGGGTTTCTTCGATGTTGCGAGTGGTCTGGTTGGCGTGACCGGTCCAGTCAATCGCGCCACCTTCGATCATCAGGTGGAAACCGTCGTCGTCCTGGCCCAACACGTTGAGGGCACCTTCGGACATGACCGATAGATCCGGCACGTTGTCGTTGAACGGTACCTCACCTGGCAGTGTGCCTTCGGAGTCACCGCTGCGACCCTGCTGCAGAGTGGTCGCGACCTGAGCCAGGCCGAAGACCTTCTCCGAGGTCACGTCACCGTTGGCCAGGGCTTGGAAGTCGTCTTTGGTTTCCACGTAGTCCCAATCGGTGTTGCCGCTGGAGACGGCGTTGTAGGACTCTTTGGAAATGTAGTCATAAGACGCGGCGCGCTCTTGACCGTTGTCGTTATACATCGGGTGACCTGCACCCATGACGACGTCGAGGTATGCGGCGTCGATCATCGAGGCACCGATGGCCTGGTAGTTATTGCGGTTTTCATTTGCAACCGCATAGGAGGCCGGAGTCGCGTGGCTGTACTGCACCGAGGAGACCACACCTGCCGAACGGCCGGTTCGTGTGCCAGCTCAGACAGGGTTGTCAGCTCGTTGCCTTCTGGATCCATATTCAGTGCGCCGTTGCGGACCTTGGTCCCGGTGGCCATTGCGGTGCCTGCGGCTGCCGAGTCGGTCGGGGTGTTCTTCGCCCAGCCGAAGTCGCCTCAAGCATCCTGGGAATCATATTCGTAACCGGCGGCGATAGTGTTCAGCGAGTCGGTCTTCATGGCCACGTGGTTGAAGTCTTCGTAGACCTGGACGGGGTCACCGGATTTTTCGGTGACCTATCCGGGTTCACCGGCGGTGATGTACTGTGACTGACCGGTTTCATACAGGTTGGTGTTCACGACGTGGTTGTAGCCCATACCGTCACTGATCATCACGATGACGTTTTTTGGAGCTTCGGGGTTCGGAGCAGCGAAAACTGGAGTGATGGTGGCACCGGCCAGCACCGCCAGGGACAGCACCCCGGTGGTCGTGCGGCGGATGATGTTCTTCGACATGTGGAATCTTCCGTTCACAAGGATGAGAGGTTTCCATAAGCGACACGGTTCATACAGTGAGGCTTGTGTGCGTCGTCTTGGGACGACCAGACCTCACCGTAGGCAGCGGGGGTGGCCCCGAAGTCTCGTACGCGTAAACCGCAAGCGAACAGCAGGTTCCGCCGGGTTTTACCGAGCTCAGGTACATCCGCGCGGGCACAACACAGCGCGCTGCAATGTCCTGCTTGACTTCGTGCAATAACGGCACGCAGTACAACCACGGGACGGGGTCGAAGCGAGCTGGGACCTCGCCTGCAACCTCACAACGTGAGGAATATCACGCACAACATGGCTTAGGGGTGGTCGGCATCCGCATGGCGGACGCGCTCTTGGGTAGCCCACGCCATAATGGCCTCGTGGGCCTCACCTTTCGTGTCGAGTTGCTCGAAGTCATTTTCCACCAGGATCACTAAGACCGGACCCCACGGGCAGTCCAGCGCAGACCAGGTGATTCCCGGTTGGTTGAAGGCCGGGCGACGCTGACACACGCCGGCCGGGATGAGGGTCGCATTGCCCGGTTGCAGGCACAATGACGCCAAAATATCTACATGATCGACGACGCGCGTGCGGCGGGGCAGCAGGTCTTGAAGCACCGGCCCGGTCACCCCGGAGTGATCGGTAAAGACCGGATCATCCATCAACAAAAACGTTCTGGTCGTGAAGTACTGACGCAGCGCATCAATCGAGGGCTCAGCCAGACCCTCGTCAATGGCAGGGTGCACCAGGGCCAGGGGCTCGGACCACAGGAGGGTTTCGTGATTACCCCACGTCTTGGGGATCCCGTCAGAATAGGCCACCCCTCGCGCGCAGATCCCGTGGGCTACCATCGAATGCAGTTTGGCCGAATTGGTGACCCGCAAATGCGCATCTGGCACCTGTTCCAATGCGGTCAGCAGCCTGGAGGTCCCCTCACCTACCAACCACTCATCGACCGCAACGGTCTCGGACATCGCGTGGGCATCCATAATGCTGGCCACGCCATTATGGGTCAGGGCTTCCTGGGACATTCGCTTGGCGGTCTGCAACCGGAATAAGTACTCGGCGATCGTTGGCAGAATATGCCCACCCTCCGGTGTCAGATCCACACCCTTCCAGCTGCGCAGCAAGACGGGGAACCCGAGTTCTTGCTCGATCCGTTTGATCCGCAGACTCACGGTGGGTTGGGTAGCGTACAGTTCCTGCGCGGCACGAGAAATACTGCGATGTCTCGCCACGGCGAGAAACGTCCGCATCGATTCGATATCCACTGACCAGGACTCCTGAGGTTCAATCGTTACTGCAACGCTCTGCCTCTATGATGCTGCGAGTGGACACAATACGGAAGCACAAGCGCTTGGCGGGCGACCCAACGGGCGTGCCTAGACCAGCGTGCCCGCGAAAGCTTGCAAGATGTGTTCATTCGATAATACTCGTCCAAAATACGTGTCGATGGTGTTCAGTGTGGCTTCATGGGCGGTATCACAGGCGCCCCCGGTGGCGTCGTTGGCAAAGACAACCTTGAAGTCGCGCATAAAAGCGCTGCGCGCGGTGGAATCACAGCACACTTCCGTGAGCGTTCCGATAATGACCACTGTGTCGACCGTCCGGTAGCCGCGCAGCGTGTGCAACAGGACCTCAAGATTGGTGTTGAAAAACGCGTCATAGCGATGCTTTTGCACCACGTGATCCGTTGGTTGAGGAGCCAGCTGTGGCACAATTTCGATCCCGTCGGTCCCGTCACGCATGCCCTCGGTGAGCAGGCGCGGGTTTTGACTGGTTTCCAATGGGGAGACGTTGAACTGGTCATATAAGACATGCTGGGTGTAGATGATCGGCACTTTTGCCGCACGCGCGCCGTCGACGAGCTCGGACATCTGCGGCAACCGATGCCGTGCCATGGGCACTTCCATCGGGCGGCCGTCTTCCACAAAATCCCGTTGCATATCAATGACTAAAAGGGCGCTTGAATTCACGTCAAACTGCCACATACTGGGGTCCTCCTCAACCAACATGTCGTAGTCTAGGTGAGATCCCGACCACACAGGGTATAAGGAATATTCATACCCGCCGCCCACGCCAGGGCGGGGATTCACTACAGTTGATGCCATGAAGATTTTGCTGTTGGGCTTCGGATCCATTGGTCGTCACATCGTGCGCCTATTAGATGATGACTTCACCGCGATGGTCCGCGATGTTGCCGCCCACCGCGAGCGCGGGACCCTGGGCGTCCGACTCATCACCGCAGCACACTTCGATCAGGCCGTGGCCGAAGCCGATCTGGTGGTCGAAGCCGCTGGAGTAGCAGCCGCCAAGCAGTTCCTACCGCGCGTGCACAAACCTTTTGTCCTCACCTCGGTCGGCGCCCTGGCGGATCCGGAGGTGGCCAAAGCACTCATGACACCGCACCTGCATGTGACCAACGGGGCCATCGGCGGCTTTGATCTGCTCGAAGCCGTAGCCGACCAGTTGGATCATCTTTCCATTACGACGTCGAAAGACCCCACCGGGTTGATTCAGCCGTGGATGTCGGAAGCCGAAGCCACCCGGTTGGAAGAACTCACAGAACCCGAGGTGCTGTTTTCGGGTAATCCCATTGCTGCGATCGAAAAGTTCCCGGGCAATGTGAACGTCTCGGTCGCGCTGGCCTATGCCACCCGCGGCACCAAACCGCTGTCCGAGGCCCTGGATCGCGTGCAGGTCCGGCTGGTTGCCGACCCGCAGCACCCCGAATCGGCCCACGTGATCGAGGCGTCGGGGCCCGCCGGGCGCTTTCGATTCGAATTCGCATCCTCCCCCAGCCCCATCAATCCGGCCACCTCGGGCACCACCGCGCTATCATTGGCTGCCACGATTCGTCGCATTGCACCGCATATTCGTCGCGGCTAACCGCGCACTGCCGGGCATCGGTGACCACATTTAGAATGGGGAGCGTGGACCACCTAACGCCAACACTCGACCAACGTGTCATCTCCGAGCGCGACGGCGCGCGCAAATCTGCGGCCCGGAC
>ERZ1032895.89-NODE-89-length-25534-cov-3.892382_pt1 | contig 25534 bp, 25 predicted proteins | sample MGYA00516687_ERZ1032895 | MGnify/ENA primary metagenome ERZ1032895 (study PRJEB33719, sample SAMN04261600) | wastewater metagenome | biome: rural village; feature: latrine urine exit; material: soil | place: El Salvador | collected 2013-01-14 ... | reverse complement strand
CAATGGCGAAGCGGCAATCCAATTTGAACCATAAAGTAGATGATAAATACCGCAACAAATGGTTTGTGATAGCTTGGGACGATAACTTCTTCCTCATCATAATAGGGTTTCCGCTTCAAAAATATACGGTGTAAGGTTTTGGTCGGAAAAAAGAAGAGAACCAGAGCTAAGGATAAGTAAGGAAAAATGCCAATTTGAAAAACTACCGAATTAAAGAGGTGAAAGATTAAGGATAGAGCAAAACCCAATAGACGCGTTCGCTTATACAACATCAGCGGAACGATGAGAAGGTCGAAAAAGATGCCTGCGTAAACCAAGATCATTTGCAACCATTTTAATTGGAGCAATTCGCCAATGAGTGGGTAGTTGCTTTTTCCTGCCATAAAAGCAGCGATGGCGTCGCCGTTTAACCAACCTGGATACAGCTTATTGACAGCTGCAAACGTATAGACAATCCACACTTGCAAAATCACAACCAATAAAGCCCAACGGGGCATAGAAGCTGATCTAATTTTGGGATTTGTTTTTGCGTCGATGGAAAGCGCACCATTGGCGGGTAAAAATGCCATTAACCAGCACAAGAGCATCATCAGGTAATAGTGATTGTTGTAGTTGGATTTTTGCATCAAGTAGACCGCGCTCCACATAACGGCGTAGGCAAACATGCTAAAGCGATATTTATATCCGAGCATGACCCCTATCCCGAAAATGCCCATGATGGCAAAATGCGCGTACATCCATTCTCCTTGAAGGTGTTGCAAAAAATCGAATCCAATAAAGTTAAAGGTGAAAGGAGGGTCTACTAATGTATAGCGAACCCAGCCTAACGCAATAGCGCCAAAAGCTTCCAGTGTAATCAACATGCCAAATATAGTCCTGAAGAGAACCAGATTGATGTTGTCTATTTTCTTAAAGAGAAAGTTATTCACGCTCCTGTATAAACTGATTTGCGATTTTTTCATCATTTACAATGGCTTGTCGTAGGATTTCGACAGATTCGAAATGTTCTTCGTCTCTGATGAATTTCAGGAATTCGACCGTGATTTTCTTACCATAAAGATCTTGATTAAAATCTAAAAAATGAGTTTCGATAGTTTTTTTATCGCCACCCACCGTCGGATTTGTGCCGATGCTCGTAATTCCAAACACTTCCTTATGATCAAGTTGGGCTTTTACAATGTAAACGCCGTTTTTCGGAATCAATTTATAGGAATTGTCCAATTCCAGATTGGCGGTCGGATAGTCAAGGGTTCTTCCGATAGCTCTTCCTTTGACCACGGTTCCGGAGATCATAAAGTCATAGCCCAAATAACTGTTAGCAGTTGCCACATCTCCTGCGTTAAGTGCTCTTCTGATTTTTGTCGAGCTCACCGCAACATCGTCGATTTCTTTGGCAGAGATTTCTTCAATTTCAAAGTCATAGATTTTGCCGAACTCCTTCAGGTTTTCGATGTTTGCTGTGCGGTTTCTGCCAAAACGGTGGTCGTATCCGATGATAACCTTTTTCACTTTCAGGCGTTCCACCAATATATCTCGAACATATTCCAAAGCTGTTAATCTAGAGAATTGTCTTGTGAAAGGATGTATGATAAGGTGATCCAGTCCGGTTTTTTCCAACAGATAGGTGCGTTCTTCTATGGTGTTGATCAGTTGAATGCCCGAGTCTTGTTGAAGCACCATGCGCGGATGTGGAAAAAATGTGAGTACGGCAGAATCGAGGTTTTCTCGTTTTGCTGTTTCAACCAACCGCTTTAAGATGGCTTTATGGCCAATGTGTACACCATCGAAAGTGCCGATGGTTACCACACTTCTGCGTGGATTATGATATTCGGAAGCTGATGAATAAGTCCTCAAAATTATTTTCCGTTATAGGTGTTCATAGTAATGTCAACTCCTGCAAGTACAAAAGACTCGATAACTTTGCAGCTGGTCTTAAGGCGTTCAGGTAATTTTTCTTGCTCTTCAGCATCCCATTCGCCTAAGACATAATCTACTTGTCTTCTTTTTTCAAAGGCATTGCCTATTCCAAAACGAAACCGATTGTATTTTGTGGTTTGCAAGACATTTTGGGTGTCTTTGAGTCCGTTATGACCGCCATCACTCCCTTTCGTTTTAAGGCGGATGGTTCCAAAATCTAAATTTAGGTCGTCTGTGATTACCAACAAGTTTTCTAAGGGTATTTTTTCTTTTTCCAGCCAATAGCGTATTGCTTTTCCGCTTAGATTCATAAATGTACTGGGTTTAAGCATCACTAAGGTGCGCCCTTTTACTCTATGGGTTGCGATGTCTCCGAGTTTTGCCGACTCCCAAGTAATATTATTCAATTCCGCGTAATAATCGAGAATCTTAAATCCGATATTGTGTCGGGTATGGGCATATTTTGGACCGATATTACCGAGGCCGACAATAAGAAATTTTTTCATGGGATTATCTTCAGTGAGGTTCTGTGCTGGTTTGGTTTTAAATATCTTTTTAAAAATAGATCGCATAGTCATTCAGATTCTAAAGACCGATATGTCGAAAATCTATATTTTAATTGTTTTGTAAAAATAAAAAAAGCACCCTGATTTAGCAGGATGCTTTGTGCAATTCTTTATAAAGACTGGTTTGCGATTATTCAGTAGCTTCTGGGCTCTCTGTGTCTTCACCTTCAACACCCTCTTCAGCTTCGGCCTCATCTTCATCAACCAAGTCGTCCGGATCAACAGTAACAACGAGTGTACGAGATCTTCTAACTTGACAGATAACTGTGTTGTCTGGATGCATAATCTTGAAGTTATCGGTTTCGATATCAGAAACGCTAAGTTTCTGTCCAATTTTTAACTTAGAGATATCTGCTTCGATAACGTCTGGTAGGTTTTGAGGCAATGCCTTTACGTGAAGTTTTCTTGTAATAACACGTAAAACCCCACCGCTCGTCACACCTTTTGGCGTTCCGTGAGTTTGCACCGGGATTTCTAACGTTACCTCTTTGTGGTCGAAGATCTGATAGAAATCGATGTGTAGAATACGATCGGTTACTGGGTGGAATTGAATGTCTTGCATAATAGCATCGACTTTCGTGTCGCCCAGATCGATTACAACCGTGTGCGCATTCGGAGTGTAAACCAGGTTTCTGAACTCTAGTTCGTGTGCTGAAAAGCTGATTGGCTCGTCTCCTCCGTAAACTACGCAAGGAACCATATCAGCATTACGTAAGGCTTTGGTTGCTTTCTTGCCCACGCTTTCTCTTTTTGATCCTTTAATTGTAATTGATTTCATTTTAAATATTGTTTGTTAAATAAAATAACTCCCTTAAGCTTTGTTTTTTAAGGGAGTGCAAAGATAAATTATATTTCGGAAATATCACCTTGCTTTTGAATTTATTCAAAAGGTGCTTACATAAGAAACTTTCCGCTGATCGATTTATTGGCATTTACGCTCAACATCACATCTGCAAATAGTTCGGCACAACTCAAAACTTTAATCTTATCATGTGGAGTACTCGGAATGCTATCGGTAACGATCAATTCTTCTAACTTCGATTTTTCTATGCGTTCGTAGGCATTTCCAGAGAGCAGTGCGTGGGTGCAAACAGCTCTTACGCTAACGGCGCCACGCTCCATTAATAAATCGGCGGCTTTTGTCAAGGTTCCAGCGGTATCGACCATGTCGTCAACCAAGACCACATTTTTTCCCTCGACGTTTCCAATCAATTCCATATAGGATATCACATTGGCTTTTTCGCGTTGTTTGTAACAGATAACAACTTCACAGTCTAAATACTTCGAGTAGGCGTAAGCCCGTTTCGAACCCCCCATGTCTGGAGATGCTATAGTGAGGTTGTCGAGATTTAGACTTTTCACATAAGGCAAGAAAATAGACGATGCATAGAGGTGGTCTACAGGCTTTTCAAAAAATCCTTGAATTTGGTCTGCGTGCAAATCCATCGTGATAATGCGCGTTGCGCCAGCTGATTCTAGCATTTTAGCAACTAATTTAGCTGCAATGGGCACGCGAGGTTTGTCTTTTCTGTCTTGTCTTGCCCAGCCAAAATAAGGGAGTACGGCTGTAATGTGTCGGGCAGATGCTCTTTTTGCCGCATCGATCATAAGCAGTAGTTCCATTAAGTGATCGCTGTTTGGAAAAGTGGATCCGATTAGGAAAACACGACTTCCGCGAACGGACTCTTCAAACGATGGTTGAAATTCGCCATCGCTGTAGTGTGAGGTAATCACATTTCCTATGGGCACTCCGAAGGCTTTGGCAATGGCATTTCCAAGGACTTCACTCTGGGTACACGCAAAAATTTTTGGGTCTGGGGTAATGGTTGGCATGACTATGGGATTTGTTTGTGTAAAATAATACTGCAAAGTTAAGAATTAAAGGTAATGGGATGCATAAAAAGCAGGTTGGTTTTGGAAAAGATGGTTGGAGATTATTATATGAAAACTCTTTGGGGATTGTTTTTAAGGTAAATCTCAGGATGAGGTTTTCCGTAATTCCCCACATTAATATAATTGGTATCTTAGACTAGATATATAACTCATTCGATTTAATGTGAAAGACAAATTATTAATCCAGCAAAAAACAACCATAAAGACAAAACTATCTGTCGTGATAATCAGATAGTTGATAGGAAAACAAGAGTGCTTTTAAAAGAAGGTTAGTAAGACATCGCAGGATGCTATATGTTCGAAAATATAGCGTGAAAATTACACTATCAAGAAAAACTATCCATAGTGTGGGATACTAAAACATAGTGCTATGAGTGATCATCTAAATATTTCTCAACAAAAAATCCAAAGCCTGATTTTCACAATTCGTGGAGAGCAAGTTATGTTGGATAGAGACTTGGCTGCAATGTATCAAGTAGAAACAAGGGTTTTAAATCAAGCAGTAAAACGAAATTTGGAGCGGTTTCCAGAAGGTTTTCGATTTCAATTATCAGAAAGAGAGCTTGAAAATTGGAAATCACAAATTGTGATGTCCAATAGTGAGAAAATGGGGTTAAGAAGAGCTCCTTACGCTTTTACCGAGCAAGGTGTGGCTATGTTGTCGGCAGTTATGAGAAGTGATGTGGCGGTGAAAATAAGCATTGAAATCATTAATGCTTTTGTACAGATGCGCAGGTTGGTTGGACAAAAAACCATCCAACAATTACGGATATCCAATATAGAAGATAAATTAGTAGCACATGACCATAAATTCGATCGACTTTTTAAAGCCTTAGAGCAAGAAGAATCACCAATAAAAGGAATCTTCTATGACGGACAGGTATTCGATGCTTATACGTTTATTGCTAAGCTGATTCGAAAGGCGGATAAATCCCTTATTTTAATAGATAATTATATCGATGACTCTGTATTGACCATGTTTACCAAACGTAAAAAAGGAGTAAACTGCATCTGTTACACTAGAAATCTATCTAAAGCATTAAAACTAGATCTTCAAAAGCACAATGAACAATTCGATCCTATCGAACTTAGGATACTTAGAGAAAGCACACGATCGGTTTTTAATTATTGATGAAAAAGAACTCTATCATATTGGTGCTTCTCTAAAAGACTTGGGAAAGAGGTGGTTCGCTTTTTCCAAAATGGAGTTAGCCTCCTTCAATTTGATGCATGAACTCAAGAAATCGTAATGGAAAAACGAAAAGTATATCATTTGAAAAAACGAGGAATGCTATGCTAAAACACTTCTGTTTTCTATTCCTGAATGAATGTTGCAAGAGGTATTGATTCACTTATAACGAAGAAGAAAGGTACTGATAATTAAAAATCATCGTTGATGTCGGCACCAATCTTTAAGAGAAAAACGCAACACTCTGACGTGCAGCTTGTTGCGTTTTCGAAATGTACCTTGGGTGGGAATCGAACCCACACGTCCGAAGACACTGGATTTTGAATCCAGCGCGTCTACCAATTCCGCCACCAAGGCATTGTGCGAACTTTAGAAGTTCGTTGAAATTGGGCGACAAAAATATATAATTATTATGAATTAAAATAAATTTTTGTTGCAGATTAAAAAAATATTTTCCGAATTTCCAACCTAGTTTTTGCACATAAGCCTTGGAGAGGGCGTACATTTTGCAGATTAAATTCTAACTTTGTGATTCTTAATCGTCTTCCTTATTGAATAATCGCTTATTTCTTTGACAAATAGTTAACGAAACTATTTTTGGAAGTGGTTTAGGTTCAGAGTATTTTCGCAGACATAATGGAAAATATGAATAACAACAAACAACGCAAATACGATGTCGCGTATTTGCGCATGGCTCGGGAGTGGTCTAAACTTTCTTATTGCAAAAGAAAGCAAGTCGGCGCGCTTATTGTAAAAGATAAAATGATTATCAGCGACGGGTATAACGGAACTCCCACAGGATTTGAAAATATCTGTGAAGACGATGAAGGTTATACTAAATGGTATGTGTTGCACGCAGAAGCAAATGCCATCTTAAAAGTGGCCTCATCGACGCAGTCTTGTCAAGGGGCAACACTTTATATAACGATGTCGCCCTGCAAGGAGTGCAGTAAATTGGTCCATCAATCGGGAATTACACGAGTGGTATACCTTTATGAGTATAAAGACAATTCGGGAATTTCATTTTTGGAAAGAGCTGGCGTCGAAATCGAACATATAGAAAATATAGATTAATTAGTTATGGAACGTAAAACACTTTTGCCGTTGTGGATTGGATTGGGGTTGGCCATCGGTGTTTTCGTTGGGTCTAAACTAAATTTCAGTGACACGACCGAGAAAATCTTCGCCACAAATTCAAAAAAAGACAAACTCAATCGGCTTATCGATTATATCGACTATGAATATGTAGACAAAGTCAATACCGATAGCATTGTCGATGTAACCGTCAATCGGATCCTTGAAAATCTAGATCCACACTCTGTCTATATTCCGAAGAGTGAATATGCCCATAATGCAGACGATATGCGGGGTAATTTTATTGGGGTTGGCATTAGTTTTTATATCTACAAAGACACGATAGCCGTTATCAGGCCAGTGAGTGGAGGACCTGCGGAAGGCGCGGGAATTAAGTCCGGCGACCGAATTCTTTATGCAGATGGCAAGCAGCTTTTTGGAGAGTTCACGGAACGCGACAGTATTGTCGATTACTTGAAGGGTGAAAAAAACAGTCGCGTGAAACTTCAAGTGTACAGACCGGATGAAGATCGCATCATAGACATTCAGCTTCGAAGAAAGCAAGTGCCTTTGGTGAGTGTCAATGCGTCGTATAAACTCAGCGATGAATTGGGGTATATCAAACTGAACCGCTTTTCGGAAACGACGTTTAAAGAATTTGAACGTGCGCTTAAAAAGCTTAAAGATCAAGGCATGAAACGATTGGTGCTGGATCTTCGAGACAATCCTGGAGGCTATATTTCCACCGCAGAACGTATTGCCGATGAATTTTTGGAAAACAACAAATTGATCCTGATCACCAAAAATAAAAACGGAGACACTAAAAAGACATACGCCACAAGACGCGGGAAGTTTGAAGATGGCATGTTGTATGTGCTGATGAATGAAAATTCGGCGTCGGCAAGCGAGATCGTCGCAGGGGCGCTACAAGACAATGACAAGGGAATTATTGTAGGAAGGCGTTCTTTTGGAAAAGGATTGGTGCAGCGCGAAATGTCTCTGGGCGATGGGAGTGCTGTTAGGCTTACTGTTGCACGGTATTACACTCCGACAGGAAGATCGATCCAACGACCTTATGGGAAAGGAAACAAAGCCTATTTTGAAGAATACGCCAAGCGATTCCGCAATGGCGAATTGCTTCACGCCGATAGTATTCAAGTTGCCGATTCCTTGCGATTTGTAACGCCAAAAGGAAAAATTGTTTATGGTGGAGGAGGAATTATTCCAGATATTTTCGTTCCGAAGGATACAAGCTTGGAAAATGAAACCCTGCAATATGTCGCGCGAAGTGGGCTTATGAGTTACTTTGCTTTCGAATATTTAGACAATCACCGCGACGTTTTTAAAGGGATGAAATTCGAAAGTTTTAGAGATGATTATGAAGTAAGCGATGCATTTGCGAACGAATTTATGGCTTATTCTCGATTGGCCGAAGCTCATATCGACCTGTCGACGCACGCAGGCGAATTGAAAAAAGCACTTAAAGCAGCACTTGCATACCAACTTTTTGGCACGGACGAGCAAGAGATCATCTTCAATCAAGACGATCCAATTATTCTAAAGGTCTTAGAACTCGAAGCTGTGAATTATCCCGAAGATATATAAGCAATTACTTGTTGAGATTCGACTTGATTTTTTGTGAAACCATCAAGATAGACAGCAGTAAGAAGGCACAAAAACCAGATAGAATACTGATTACTGCCACAGCACTGTCTCCTTCAAAAATATTGCTGAAATCTAATTTAAAAGCATTGATAATTACAAGGATTCCAATCAGGGCCATTAAAATGTAAATGAGAATTTTCATAAAAGGTGTTTTTTAATTGCTTCTCCGCGTTCAACATGGAGAAGATTTTTTTTATATGATGCTTGTCTTTTCCCCGTCTGTTTAATTGCCAAAGAGAACTTGGATATTCGACGTGAATAACTTGACGGCTATGGCTAACAAAATTACACCAAATATTTTTTGAATAATCACAATTCCGTTTTTTCCTAAGAATCGTTCCAATCGAGATGAGGATTTGAGGATAACGTAGATGATGACGGTGTTGATCAATATCGCTACGATGATATTTTCAACGAAATACTCCGCCCGCAGGAAAATCAGCGTACTCAAACTTCCAGGACCAGCCAATAACGGAAAAGCCAAAGGGAAAACCGTGGCCACTTTAGGCGATGTGTCTGCGTCTTTAAATAGCGATACACCGAGGATCATTTCTAAGGCAATGGCAAAGAGAATAAAAGAACCCGCAACAGCAAATTCGCTGAGGTTAACACCGATAAGACTCAAAATGCGCTCTCCGAGGAAAAGAAAGATAATCATAACCACAGCTGCAATAATCGATGCGCGTCTCGAATTCAGGTGGCCCGCTTTTTCGCGTAATCCGATGATTATCGGAATATTACCGATAATATCAATTACGGCAAAGAGCACCATAGAGGCGGTGAGTATTTCTTGGAAATTCAAATTCATAACTATTGTTTTTTCGGGCGGCAAAATTATACCATTTATTCTAAAGAAAATGCTAATTGTCAAATCTTTATTCTTATTGAAAAAGAAGGCTTTAATCTTCAAAAAAGTATAATTTTGCAGGTATGTTTCAATTAGGAAAAACCATAGTGTCAGAAGAGATCATCGAGTGTGATTTTGTCTGTAATCTCAGCGCTTGTAAAGGAGCTTGCTGTGTGGAAGGAGATGCTGGAGCACCCTTGACGGAAGAAGAGGTGGATATCTTACGCGATATCTATCCAAAAGTGAAACCTTTTTTGCGTGAAGAAGGAATCGCGGCAATAGAAAAACAAGGAACCCATATCGAAACGGTGCTGGGCGAATTGGAAACACCCTTGGTCGACGGGAATGAATGCGCCTATGTTACTTTTGACGAAAAGGGAATTGCAGGTTGCGGTATAGAAAACGCTTATAACGATGGCGCAATCGATTTTCAAAAGCCGATTTCCTGTCATTTATATCCTGTTCGAATTACGGAATACAGCGAGTTTTCAGCATTGAATTACGACCGATGGCCGATTTGCGACCCCGCTTGTGCTTTAGGTAAAGAATTGCAGGTGCCTGTTTATAAGTTTGTGAAAACAGCACTCATTCGAAAATACGGTGAAAACTGGTATGCCGAATTGGAGAAAATTGCTTCCAGAAAATAAATTCATTGAAAAATTTACGGGATCAAAACTAGGGTTCTCGAAAGAATCGAGCTTTGGATAAACTGGCTAAAAACTTCTTGGCTGTTATCCATTTTGCTATCTTTACAACATGCGAATTTTCATTTGTATTATGGTGTTTCTCGTCACGGCATCGGGCTTTTCACAAAGTGCGGCGCTGGCGCGAAACTATTTCCAACAAGGAGAATTTGAAAAATCCTTACACATCTACGAAAGGCTTCGAGAGCAGCAACCAAGGCGATTGGACTTTTTAAAAGGACAGGTTGAAAATCTTCAAGAATTGGAGCGCTACCAGGAAGCGGAAATAGAAATAAACAAACTGTTAAAGATCACAGGTAGTTATCCGCAACTCTATGTGGATCTAGGATACAATTTCGCTTTACAAAACAAACCTGAAGCAGCAGAAGAGAACTACCAACGAGCGATCGAAGAAGTAGAGGCAAATGTGCAGCTGGCTTATAATGTGGGGCGAGCTTTTCGCGATTATAACCTGTTGGACCACGCCGTCCACGTTTATGAAACGGCCATGGCGACAAACGACAAAATGAATTTCAATACCCAACTCGCGCAGATTTATGGCGAACAGGGAAATCTTGAAAAAATGTTTGGGAGCTACCTCGATATTCTGGAACAGAACCACGCGTTTAAATCCAGTGCGCAACGGTATTTTAGTCAGTATATAACCGAAGATCCGTCCAACGAAGCCAACATTATCTTTAGGCGAACCGTCTTGCAACGCTCTCAAAAATCGCCCGATATTATTTACAACGAACTGCTCAGCTGGGTTTTTATTCAACAGAAGGAATTCGATAAAGCTTTTGCACAGGAAAAAGCCATTTTCAGACGTTCCGATGATCATAATCTGAATGGAATTATTGGCTTGGCAAACATCGCTATTTCTGAAAAGGATTATGAAATTGGTCGGAAGATCGTCAATTACGTCATCGAAAATGCTTTTACAAAAGAAACACGTTTGCAGGCGAGTCAGGTCTTGATGGAAATAGAGGTGATAACGGCAAAGCCAAAGGATTATCCTAAAGTGGAATTGATGTTTGAAAAGTTAGTCGAAACGTATGGTTTTGGAAAAGAAACCTATCTGCTGCAAATAGATTACAACCATTTTCTAGCCTTTAAACAAAATAAAAAGAGCGAAGCAATTTCAAACCTGCGATCCTTGATGGCCAATGTGCCCTTAACTATTTATGAGGAAGCTCGCGTTAAAATGGAATTGGCAGATATTCTAGTGGTTGATGAAAAATTCAATCAGGCTTTGATTTATTATTCCCAAATACAAAACAAGGTTCAGAATGACGCCTTGGCACAAGAAGCGCGTTTTAAAGTGGCGCGAACAAGCTATTTTAAAGGTGATTTTGAATGGGCACAAACCCAGTTGGATGTGTTGAAAAAATCAACCTCTCAACTGATTGCCAATGACGCCATGCAGCTCAGTCTTTTAGTAAAAGACAACTCCTTAGAAGATAGCACACAAACAGCACTCAAAAAATATGCCCGTGCCGATTTGTTGGAATTGCAAGGAAAACATCAAGAGGCTATCGGATTGCTAGAAGAAATTCTAGTGGAACACCAGGGAGAGTCCATCGAGGATGAAGCCTTGTTGAAACAGGGGATGATTTATGAGGAAATTGAAAATTACGAACAGGCAGAGCGCAATTATTTAAAAATCGTCCAATTTTTTGGCCACGATATTCTTGCTGATGACGCGTTGTATTACCTGGCGCGATTATACGAAACCAAATTGGATAATCCGGCAAAAGCAAAGGAGTACTACGAGCGGATTTTGTTCAATCATCAAGACAGTATTTACTTTGTGGAAGCGCGACGAAAATACAGGATGTTGCGCGGCGATGCAATCAATTGATGATGCTGTGCGATTACGCTAGGAGCGAAAATCGTCGAACAGCGAAATCAAGTAAAAAAAATATGAAACTATGTATATCCATAACGTAACTATTAATATAGATGAAAGCGTCCACGACCGCTGGTTGGAGTGGATGAAGTCTGAACATATTCCCGCAATGCTCGCTACAGGAAAGTTTGCCAAGGCTTTAATGACTAAAGTTATGGTAGATGAAGAAATGGGCGGCCAGACCTATTCTGTTCAATATACCGCTTATAGCAAAGAAACTTTAGAGCGGTATTACTCCGAAGATGCGGAAAAACTGCGAGCTCAAAACAACCCTTTTGAAGGTAAATTTGTCGCCTTTAGAACAGAGCTCGAAATTATTAGCGAGCATTGATAATCCATTCAAGACGAAGAAAAGACACCGATGTCCAAACACAAATCGAAGTTTAGGAATCAGAATTGGGATTCAAAAGAGAAAGTGCGTCCAAAGAAATATTTGGGGCAGCATTTCCTCAAAGACGAAAACATCGCTCGAAAAATTGGAGACACGCTGACTTTAGAAGGCTACGACAGCGTTTTGGAAATCGGTCCCGGAATGGGCGTGCTCACAAAATATCTCATCGAAAAAGAGGTGGATGTCGTGGCGATGGATTTAGACTCAGAATCGATTGTTTATCTGAATGCCAATTATGATGCTTCGAATTTAAAAATTGTAGAAGACGATTTTCTGAAATGCGATTTGTCAAAATTTTTCCGCGAAAAGCAATTTGCCATCACCGGTAATTTTCCTTACAATATTTCTTCGCAGATCGTTTTTAAAATGCTCGAATGGAAGTCGCAAGTTCCCGAACTCACCGGCATGTTTCAAAAGGAAGTCGCACAGCGTATCTGTGAAAAGGAAGGGTCTAAAACTTATGGAATTCTCTCCGTGTTAACACAAGCCTTTTACGACGCCGAATATTTGTTTACGGTTCCACCTTCTGTTTTTAACCCGCCTCCAAAAGTAGACAGTGGTGTTATCCGATTGCGACGAAAAAAAGACTTTACGTTGCCTTGCGATGAGAAGTTGTTTTTTAGAGTAGTAAAAACGGGATTCCAACAACGCAGAAAAACCCTGCGCAACAGTTTAAAAGTATTTAACCTGTCTGATAAAATAAAAGAAGACCCTATCTTTGGTCTTCGTCCAGAACAGCTGTCAATCGAGCAATTTATTACACTTACTCAAATTTTAGCCAACGATGCAATCAATACTTAGTCCCGAAACCATAAAGCAAGTTGCTGAGTTGATTGCCAATCGTGAAGATGATGCAATCATCGCATTTTTGAGCGACTTTCACTTTGCCGACATTGCCGAAATGCTCGATGAACTCGATATAGAAGAGTCGACTTATATTCTGAAGTTGTTAGATAGTGAGGTGACGAGTGAGATCTTCATTGAGATTGATGAAGAACTACGGAAAAAGATTCTCAAGAATTTTTCTCCTTCTGAGATTGCTGAGGAAATTGAAGAAATGGATACGGATGATGCTACCGACATCATCACAGAGTTGGATGACGATATCCAACAAGATGTAATCCGCCATATTGAAGACCCAGAGCACGCTGAAGACATCCTCGAGTTGATGGGTTATGGCGAAGATACGGCAGGAGGTCTGATGGCGAAAGAATTGGTCAAGGTTAAAGAAACTTGGACCGTGGCACGATGTGTTCGAGAAATGCGAAGACAAGCCGAATATGTAACGCGGGTTCATTCGATTTATGTGACCGATGACGCTGGAGTGTTAAAAGGAAGATTGTCGTTAAAGGATTTGTTGACAACCTCGCCAAGAACGCATATTAGCGAGGTGTATATCCCTAAAGTGGATTTCGTGAGTGTGCACACTGAAGCCGAAGAAGTAGCGCGTATTATGCGAAAATATGACCTTGAAGCTATTCCTGTAGTAGACGGCAATCATATATTAGTGGGGCGTATTACTATAGACGATATCATTGATTTTATCGAAGAAGAAGCCGAAAAAGACTATCAGCTTGCGGCGGGGATTACTGAGGATGTTGAAGCCGACGACGGATTGTTCAAACAAACACGAGCACGCCTTCCTTGGTTGCTGATCGGGATGATGGGTGGATTGGGAGCGGCAACCATTATTTCTGGATTTGAAGTCATTATGACGCAATACCCAAAACTGCTCATTTTTGTGCCGCTAATTCAAGCAACTGCAGGAAATGTTGGGGTTCAATCGAGTGCCATCATCGTTCAAGGATTGGCTAATAATTCCTTGAAAGGCCATTTGTTGGCGAGGATAATTCGCGAGACAACGGTAGCGTTGGTGAATGGTATTTCTCTCGCACTGATTGTTCTCTTGGTCAGCCATTTTATCTTTTTCACCAGTTATCTTGAATCCATCAGTATTGGCATCGCCTTGGTAACGGTTATCATCTTGGCAGCTATTGTGGGCAATTTGATTCCGATATTTTTGAATAATCGAGGAATCGATCCAGCTGTTGCAACAGGCCCGTTTATTACAACCAGCAATGATGTTCTGGGTATTTTTACTTATTTTCTAATTGCTAAAACAATATTAGGATTTTGAAATCTGAAGTATTCACATACGAATTGACTGTCCCATCTTCAGCCATAGACGAATTAAATCACGTCAATAACGTAGTTTATTTACAATGGTGTTTAGAAGCAGCCGAGGCCCATTGGCTTGAAAATACGTCCGAGGACATTCGCGAGAAGTATGTTTGGGTTGTGCTAAACCATTTTATATCCTATAAAAACCCATCGTTTAAAGGCGATAAACTACAAGTGAACACGTGGATTGCTTCCTACGACGGCGTAAAGAGCGAGCGCGAATACCGTATCATTCGTCCAAAAGATGGGAAGACCATTATAGAAGCAAAAACTTTGTGGTGTTTTATCGATGCCAAATCCCATCGACCGACCAAAATAACAAAAGAAATAGGCGACCTGTTTTAAAACAAATCGCCTATTTCTCGAAGTACTTCAGTTAATCTCGTTAGTTTTTCTTGTAACTTATCTGATATTCTTCTAAGAGATTCATCAAAGCAGTTACTAAATCTTTGGTTTCCAATAGCAGACTAAAATAAAGTGTCGTGTTTTTCGGACTCGACTCTTCGGTTCGTGTGCGAGCCACTTGTTTGTTTATTTTCTCGGCTATAATCTGGGATATCTCATCTTTTCGCGAGAGGATGTCTTCAATCCGGTCAAATTCCTTATTGTGGAACATCAGCTCAATATCGTCGAACAGTGTTTTTAGATATTGGTTGATTTCCTGTAAGTCTTTGATCTGATTAAAGCGCAACGCTCGGTGGTTGTTGTTTACGTGTTTATGACTTGCCTTGGAAATGTAATCCAGGCTCTGCACCATATCTGTTAAATAACCTAAAACGATGATGTAGAAGTTACTACCGCGAACACTTTTTTCGTCGAGATTTTTAATGAAATAAAAGATGTTTTCACGAAGCGACTCTACTTCATTGTTAAGTTTTTTGACACCTTTTTTGCTTTTCTTCAGACGTTTTGTTTCTTGTTTTGCCAAACCGCGCAATACATCCGAATAGATTTTGTTGGCCCTAGAAACCACGTTACTTATATTTTCGGCACTTTCTTGAATAATACCTTGAACGGTTTTACTTTCTGTTTTCTTTAAACCAGTTGTATCGAGTTTTAATCGCAGTTGATTTTTATGCGTGATGTAGCTTCTCACTAACAAAATGACGACCAACAATAACAGCACTGCTATCATAGAAGGTCCACCTATATAGATGAGATACGTAAGTATTCCCGCAGCCGTAAAGGCAACAAAAGCTGTGAAGAACCAACCGCCAATTACTTTGAGCACACCTGCCACGCGGTATACGGCACTTTCACGCCCCCAAGCTCTATCGGCAAGCGATGTACCCATAGCAACCATAAAAGTAACATAGGTAGTAGACAACGGAAGCTTCATCGACGTAGCTGTTGCAATCAAAATCCCGGCAACCATCAGGTTTACGGATGCGCGAATCATATCGAAAGCGGGCAACTCATACGATTTGTGTTTCGGAAGTTCGATTACGGGCTTCTCAAAACGCTTGTCCAGTTTTTGTTGAATAGATTTAGGTGTTAGGTATTCAACTAAGAGGCCCATCTGGGTGCTTGTTCTCACTAAAAATCTAGAAAGTATGGTAGGATTGAATTTTTCGTGACCTTCGCCTTGGCGAGAAAGGTTTATTTCTGTTTGCGAAACGGTTCGGGCTTTTTTAGAGAACCAAATCGTAAGCACCATAACCAAACCAGCTCCAAATAGTAACATTGGTTCGGTGGGAACAGATCCTTCTAGACCACCCATACTGTAATCGCCTGGTGCAACGCCCGAAGCAGCCCAATCGATATAACTGTGGTAAGCTGCCATAGGAACTCCTATGAAGTTTACTAAGTCGTTCCCTGCAAACGCCAAGGCCAGACCGAAGGTTCCTGCGCCAATCACTACTATATCGACGCTCTTTTTAAAGAGTTTTAAATATACGTGTCCCACCCCCGTCCATAAAAAAAACGCGACTCCAACAATAAGGAAAGTGTTGTTTTGGATGAATGTTCCCGAATTCGAGTAGAATGGTGTGTCTTTCAGACCTTTAATGAAAATGAAATAACTTATGGAAGTCAAGGCGATACCGCCAAAAATCCCACCAAAGCGCTTCATTTGTCTTTCCGAATTGAAAGTGAAAATCAATCGACTAATGTACTGTACAATGGCCCCGCAAGTGAATGCGATAACGACCGAAAGCAGGATTCCGGAAATAATAACAGGGACTTTTTCTGCGTTGATATAATTTATAATAGATGAAAACGACTCGTTGTCGTTGCCAGCAATTTTTATCAATCCCATAATTACTGCGGCTCCGAGCAACTCAAATACAATCGAAACTGTAGTAGAGGTGGGAAGTCCGACACTGTTAAAAAAATCGAGCAGCAAGATATCGGTTATCATTACTGCCATAAAAATGATCATTATTTCACTGAAGTAGTACTGAGAAGGGTGGAAGATTCCGCTTCTAGCGACCTCCATCATCCCACTGGAAAAGCTGGCGCCAATAAAAATCCCGACGCTCGCTATAATGAGAATCCCTTTGAAAGGAATTGCTTTCGAACCGATAGCAGAGTTTAAAAAGTTCACCGCATCATTGCTCACACCGACTACTAAATCTGCAACGGCTAATACCACAAGGGCAACAATCATCAATAAGTAAATATTCTCCATTAATTAAGTATAGTTTGTAACTAGGGCAAAGGTGGTTATTTAAATCGTGGGCAATGTTACCTCAATATTAATTATCGGTTACAAGTCAACTTGCAGTCGTGCTTGGATGACATCCATTTTGTTGTTGTCTTCGAGGTCGGTGTGTATATAGTCAATCATCAACCGGGTGTAAGGATTTAAGTACCAGTTTAAACCCAGCAGAAATTCAGATTGAATGCCGCCTTGGACCATACCGTCGGTTAAATCGGTTTTGGAGTAACGACCTGCAATTTCCCATGCGCCAGTGCCGTTTTTGTCAGATCCAAAATTGCGATTTGGCTTTAATCTAGAAAAACCTTTATAACCTCCTGAATAGTTTTTGCTTTCCCCAGTTAAAAACCAGCTTACTTCAGCGTAGTAATTCCAGAATTGAAAGTTATGCAAATCTGTATGGACATTGGCAATAATATATTCTGTTTGGAAAGCCACGGCCTTGTGAATATAAACTGCTTCAAGATTCAAAAGGTTGATGTTGTTGACATCTGATAAAACTTCGGCTTTCAGCTTTTTATCAGATAGATAAGAACCAATAGCAGAAGGAATTACATATTCTTTGCTGTCGGGTTTTCTATAACTGAAACCAGCTCCTAAGTGGAGTAGTTTTTGCTCACCAACATAAGGAAGACCAACGACTCTCGATGTGATTGCATAGCCATCATTGTCTTGTAAATTATCTTTCGAATTGCTGCCGTTGTGAAATACACCTGCCTGTGCCGATAGCCGATCGTTTAAAAAATCATTAAAAACTACCGCTCCTAAATTATTTTTTGGCGAGAAGCCATGGTTTTTAGACCGCTCCATAAACGAGGAATATTTACTGCTTGAAAGTGAAGAAAACCGAAGCGGTTCATAAATATATCCGACACGTAAGGTCCCGACGCCGGGAAGGTTTTTAAAACCTACAAAACCTTCCCTGACAGAAACCTTGTTTCCTGCAAATTCGGCTTTAAATTTGAACTCCGTATTTTGAAACAACGTTCCCGAAACATTAAATTCAGCCGACTTTAACCGCAGCAGATTGCTATCTTCCAAAGCGCCATAGTTTTCTTGAAACGTCGTGTTTTCCGAAAGGTATCCGTAATCTATAAACAATCTCCCGCTTCCTTTTACGGTAAAATCTTTATTGCTGGTTTCGTATTTCGCAATATCTTCCAAGCTAGATTTGGCCGGTTTTGGTATCGAATCTTGCGCAAAGCCCACGATCGGAGCTGTGAAGATTAGAAGAAGTAGGGTTAGGTGTCGCATAATTAGAGGTAAATGATAGGTTGTACAACAAAAACACCTTCCAATCAGGTGTCGATGTTTTAAATGTTTTCGAATAAGCGGTCAACATCTTCTGCTTGTAGCTGAAGAAATCAATTATTTTCCGCTCGTCTCATAAATTCTTCAGCCTTTTCCACCATTTTTATGGATCCACAAAAGAATGGAACACGTTGGTGCAGCGTTGTAGGCTGTATTTCTAAAATTCTTCGGAACCCATCGCTGGCTTTTCCTCCCGCTTGCTCGGCAATCATCGCCATTGGGTTGCATTCATACAGCAGTCTGAGTTTTCCGTTTGGATCTTTTGATGTGCTCGGATAAATATAAATGCCGCCTTTGATCATATTTCTGTGAAAGTCGGAAACCAAAGATCCGATATATCGCGAAGTGTACGGGCGGTCTTCACTTTCTTCTTGACAGTACTTGATATACTCTTTAACTCCTTTTGGAAATTGCAAGTAATTTCCTTCATTTATCGAATAGATATTCCCTTCCTCAGGAAACTTCATCAGCGGGTTAGAAAGATAATAGGTGCCAATAGGAGGGTTTAGCGTAAAGCCATTTACACCGTGACCTGTTGTGTAAACCAACATCGTAGAGGTGCCATAGACAATATATCCCGCGGCTACTTGATTGATTCCAGGCTGCAGAAAATCGTCGATTGTAACGGGAGTGCCCGAAGGTGAAATGCGTCGATAAACAGAAAAGATGGTTCCCACAGATACGTTGACATCGATATTCGAAGAGCCGTCTAACGGGTCGATCAGAACGACATACTTGTTGTCGTTTTTGGCATTGAGGCCTTTAATGGTGATGAAGTGATCTTCTTCTTCACTCGCAATCCCACAAACAATTTCACGGTTTGTAAGGGTTTTAATAAAAGTTTCGTTGGCAAAAACATCGAGTTTCTGCTGGGCTTCTCCTTGTATATTGGTTTCGCCTGCCGTGCCTAAAATGTCGACTAATCCAGCCTTATTAACCTCGTGATTAACCACTTTTGCGGCCAATCGGATGGAATTGATTAATCGGGAAAGCTCTCCCGAAGAATATTTAAACTCGTCCTGATTCTCGATAATAAATTCTCCGAGGGTTTGATTGATTTTTGGCATGTTGGATTTTATAGTGAAATTGCTGCAAATATCGGCATTTTTAAGAAATTGAACCGATATTTGTATTCAAATTCCACAAGAAGCAAGTTTGACTTGGTAAAGCTCATATCAGATTTGCCAAAAACGTATAAATTGTGAAGATTAGAGAAGTAGAAAAAGAAGACTTACCAAAAGTTCTAGACCTCATTCACGAGTTGGCCGTGTTTGAAAACGAACCCGATGCCGTTGAGGTTACCGTGGCAGATCTCGAGCGAGAAGGATTGGGCGAAAATCCGCTCTTTCATTGTTTGGTAGCTGAAGTAGATGATAAAATTGTGGGCACAGCCTTGTTTTATTACCGATTCTCAACTTGGAAAGGGCGCAGCCTGCATCTAGAGGATCTGATTGTCAAAGCATCGGAAAGAGGGAAGGGATACGGCGAAGCACTGTATAAAAAAGTGATGGAATTTGCTTATAATCGGGGCATAAAACGCGTAGCTTGGGAAGTGTTGGATTGGAATGAAGGCGCCATCAGGCTTTATGAACGAAGTGGAGCCAAAGTGATGGGCGAGTGGCGCGTAGTGCATTTTACTCGTGAAAACATAAAAAAGTATTTGAATAAATAATTATAAAGAGGCTGAGGTTTTAGATACGTATGAAAATTTTCAAATTTGGTGGCGCATCGACTAAGGATGCGGAAAACGTTAAGAATGTGCTCTCGGTTGTTCAGCAGTCGGGTGAAACGGATTTGCTCATTGTCATTTCCGCGATGGGAAAAATGACCAACGCATTAGAGGTGGTTGTCCATGATTATTTTCAGATAGATACTTTTGAAGAGCCGTTGCAGTACGTATATGATTTTCATCTCGACATTGTTAAAAAACTATTTCCGAACACACATCCTATATACGACGAAATCGATGGCTTTTTTGAAAAGCTAAGAGGATTTCTGGTTGGAAATAAATCGAAAAATCACGCTTTTGTTTACGATCAAGTGGTTTCTTATGGCGAATTGATTGCTTCCACAATTATAGTGCGTTATTTTCAAAGCCAAGGAATCGACTCGGAATGGTTAGACGTTCGCAAGTGTATCAAAACCGATAGTAATTATCGCGATGCCAGTGTGAATTGGGAAGTATCTGAAGAACGCATTTCAGCATTGGTGAAAAAAACTGGGATTACGATTACGCAAGGATTCCTCGGAGCAGAACACGCCAATAATTTCACGACAACTTTAGGTCGTGAAGGAAGTGATTATACGGCAGCGATTTTCGGATATTGTTTAAACGCAAAGAGTGTCACCATTTGGAAAGATGTGCCTGGAGTACTCAATGCCGATCCACGATATTTTTCGAAAACCCAACTGCTAAAGAAAATATCGTATAAAGAAGCTATCGAATTGGCGTTTTATGGTGCCTCGGTGATTCACCCAAAAACCTTGCAGCCACTTCAAAGAAAGGAAATTCCGCTTTATGTGAAATCTTTTTTAGAACCAGAGAAAGAAGGCACTTGCGTGGGGAAAGGAGTAGCTATTGAACCCGAAGTATCGTGTTTTATGTTGAAAAAAAACCTCACACTTATTTCGCTCGCTTCCCTCGATTTTAGTTTTATGATGGAAGACCATATTGGCGATGTGTTCAAGTGGTTGCACGAATATAAAATGAAAGTAGAACTCATTCAGAATTCGGCCATTAGCTTTTCGGTATGTGTCAGTGATAAATTCAATAATTTAGAGGCTTTCCTGCAAAAAATGCGCGAGAACTTCAGTGTAAAATGGAACGAAAACGTCACTTTATACACCATCCGCCATTTTGACCCGATAGAAGTCGAAGCCTTTCGGGAGAATAAACGTGTGCTGCTGAAACAAGAAACCCAAGAAACAGTGCAGCTCGTCGTCTACGAGTAGCATCCGTTTGGTTTCATTATCTTTGATTTACTAACCAACCAACCTGAATTGCTATGGGATTTGTGAGTGCTAAAGAAATTGCGAAAGTTCTTAAAGTCGATTCGTTTGGATTTCTCGGACAATTTCTTGGCTGGTCTGTCCTACAAGTGATGGGGGTAGGCTCGCTCAATAGATTTTACGATAAAAACAAACATTTACCCGCTTTAGAATTTATTGACAGCCTATTGGACGAGTTCGACATCGAATTTGAAATCCATGATGAAGATTTAAAACGAATCCCGAAAACGGGCCCTTTTATTACGATTTCTAACCATCCGCTTGGAGCTATTGATGGTGTCCTTCTCTTGAAAATATTATCTGAAAAACGTCGTGATTTTAAAGTGATGGGTAATTTTCTGCTCCATCGTGTGGAGCCGCTAAAGCCTTTGGTAATGCCGGTGAATCCTTTCGAATCACGCAAAGATGCTAAGTCGAGTATTGCCGGATTCAGAGAAGCGCTCACGCATTTGCGAGATGGCCATCCGCTCGGAATTTTTCCTGCAGGAGAAGTCTCTACAGAAAAGGAAGGTAAATTGTTAGTGGATCGCCCGTGGGAAGAAGCAGCGATGAAACTGATTAGAAAAGCTGAAGTCCCAGTAGTTCCTGTGTATTTCCACTCTAGAAATGGCAAGTTGTTTTATCGCTTGGCAAAGATTAGCGATACACTTCGTACGGCAAAATTGCCATCGGAAATGAAAACCCAAGGTGAGCGTTCCATAAAAATCAGAATCGGGCATCCAATTTCAGTAGATGCCCAAAGGGAAATAGAATCTATTTCGTTATTCACCCAATTTCTTCGAAGAAAGACATACATACTTTCTAATGCATTCCAGAAAAAGAATATCCTGGATAGCATCCCGAAAACTTTAAAACTGCCGAAACCTCCGAAAAAGATTACAGGTCCTATCTCTACAGAGAAAATGCTTGTGGAAATTGAAAATTTGCGGAAGAAAGATAGGCGACTTCTCATCAGCAAGAATTATGAGGTCTTTTTGGCGCGGGCCGAATTGATGCCGTATGTGCTACAAGAGATAGGCCGACTGCGAGAAGTTACGTTTAGAGAAGTGGGAGAAGGCACGAATAAAAGTACCGATTTGGATAAATTCGACAGCTATTATCACCATATGTTTCTTTGGGATAGTGATGAGAATAAACTCGCTGGTGCCTATCGGATGGGTCTAGGGGCTGAGATATTTCCTCGGTATGGTATCAACGGATTCTACCTTCAGGACCTTTTCCGATTTGAACCGGAATTGTATCAGATGATGAGCGAATCTATCGAGATGGGACGGGCTTTTATCATAAAAGAATACCAACAGCGCCCGATGCCTTTGTTCTTACTGTGGAAAGGAATCGTGCATACAACACTGCGGTATCCAGATCACAAATACTTGATTGGGGGAGTGAGTATCAGCAATAAATTCTCTGAATTTTCGAAGAGTTTGATGATTGAATTCATGAAGTCTAATTACTACGATCCGTATGTAGCGCAATACATTAAACCAAAAAAGGAGTACCGCGTTCGATTGAAAGATGCCGACAAGGATTTTATTTTCGATGAAAGTGAAGCGGATTTGAATAAATTCGATCGGATTATCGACGAAGTAGAACCAGGAAGTCTTCGTATTCCAGTTTTGATAAAAAAATACATCAAGCAAAATGCTAAGGTCGTTGCGTTTAATGTGGATCCTCTTTTTAATAATGCGGTGGATGGTCTGATGTATATTCGCATTGCTGACTTGCCCGAAAGTACTGTAAAACCTGTAATGGAAGAATTTCAAGCGATGATGGAATTGGATTATCCGAGAGCGGGAGATACGGAAAACAACCCTTCTCCTGAAGGTAAAAAAGACGCTGATGCTTCAGAATAATTTTCGAAACTAAGCGGGGCTAATTAGAAAAATGAGCAAGTATTTTCTCAGCGATAACTTCCGCCAAACGACGCTTGCTTTCCACGGTCCAGCCCGCTATGTGTGGGGTTAACAATACATTGTCCATAGCAAACAACTCGGTTAAGGCTTCGGGAATCGTATTGGAGTCAAATAGTGATTCGAAAGACAGTTTTTCAAATTCCAAAACATCCAATCCAGCCCCTAATATTTTTCCTGTTTTCAACGCTTCGACCAAATCGGCGGTGACCACACTTTTCCCGCGCGCTGTATTGATAAACCAAAAAGGCTTGGCAAAAGAATGAATAAAATTCGCATTGACCATTTTATCAGTCAAAGGAGTCCAAGGTGTGTGGAGACTTAAAACATCAACTTTTTCTTGAAGTGTTTCGAGGGTAACTTGCTTTGCATTTGCATCTTCAACGCCATCTTTTATGTCGTAGCAAAGAACCTCACAGTCGAATCCTCGCAATTTTTTGGCAAACGCTTTTCCCATGTTGCCATACCCAATCAAACCCACGGTTTTTCCGTCTAATTCCGTCCCTCGATTGGACTCTCGATTCCATTGACCGTTTTTCACTTCCCTATTGGCACTGTTGATTTTGTTGAATAAAGAGAGCAGCATTCCAAGGGCATGTTCACCAACCGCATTTCTATTGCCTTCGGGTGCAGAAAATAATTCAATACCTAATTTTTCTGCATAATCGATGTCGATGCTTTCCAATCCTGCGCCAACACGGGCAATAAATTTGAGGTTTTTTGCAGCATCCAGAAATTGTTTGTCGATGTTAAACCGACTGCGGATTACAATGCCATCATAGCCATTGATTATTTTTTCCACTTCAGTTTTCGACGCCGTGTAATTCTCTTCATTTTCAAACCCAGCGTTAGCAAGCGTTTCGATAAGGATAGGATGATTATTGTCTAAATGAAGGACTTTCATAGGATGTGCATTTTCTGATCACCGCGGATAGGCGATGGGATTCTTTTCGGTCAAACCTGTGATTTTGTAGTATTTCACCTCCTCTTGGTGGCGATATTTGATAACGGCTTCTTGTGCTTCCATTTGAAATATTGGTTTTTGACGTGGTGTATTTGCGGCTTATTCTAATGGGTCGCTGTGCATCACAAAATCTGGTTTTTCATCAGGGAAATTGGCCATATACCGATTAGGGAATTTGGCGTTGCTTCGAAGTTCCGCAGTATGGTCTCTGAAGAAAACTTCTTCCATAGTCACGGTTGGCTCGATTTCCTCAAAAACCACAAAGAGATTCCATCCCGACTTATGAGTGTTGTTTGCTGTAGTCCAACGTTGAAATTGGGCTTCGGCAATGATAAACGGTGGGTTTTTATCGAATAGAATCGCAGTTTCCTGTTTTTGTGATTTGCAACCTATCAGGAACAGCCAGCACCATAAAACAGGGATGCCATAAAGTAACGTAACATTACTTTTCATGTTACATCATTCCGTTAGGCTCAACCCATTTAAAAATATGGGTGTCTTGAGGAATGCGCGTCCGATCGGCAATCCTGCTTAGACGGTCTGGGAGTTTTACAAGATAATCCCTCGCCCTTTCGGCATCGTCCGTAAGATTACTGATTTTAGCGATATCCCAGTAATCATTCAGCCTTCTCAATATGTCGATATAATCGTGGGTTGTGTATACGCCTAAACGTTGTGCCGCATTGCTGAAATCGTCGAAAGCAGAAGCCATTTTGCCGCCACTTTGTCGTAGGTTTTGAGCCGGCATGACAATTTTCTTTTTCATCATATCGGCAAACGCTAGCATCATTTCACTGGGGTCATATTCGAGGATCATTTTAACAAATTCGCGATACGCCAGATGATGGCGCATTTCGTCGCCAGCAATGATATTACACATTCTGGCAAGCATTCTGTTTCCTTTTTTCCTAGCTATTTGGCCAACGCGTTTGTGTGAAATATTGGTTGCCAATTCCTGAAAACTGGTATAGACAAAATTTCTGTATGGATCGCGTCCTGTTCCTACTTCAAATCCGTCATTGATCAGGTGGTGGGTGGTTATTTCCACTTCCCTCATGTTTACGCGGCCTGATAAGTATAAATATTTATTGAGAGTGTCTCCGTGACGATTTTCTTCGCCCGTCCAATGTCTGATCCATTTGCTCCAGCTATTTCTGCCGTGTTGGTCAATACCTTCCATGTCCATCAACCAGCTTTCGTACGTAGGAAGGGCTTCTTCAGTAACCATATCGCCAACCAAAACAATCCAAAAATCATAACCCAATTCCTTGGATTCTTCCCGAATTTGATGGACTTCTTCCATATAGTTTTCCTTTTGGAAATCCGGAAGCAGATCTGTGGGCTGCCAAATCTCCTCCACAGGAAT
>ERZ1032895.88-NODE-88-length-25808-cov-5.533491_pt1 | contig 25808 bp, 24 predicted proteins | sample MGYA00516687_ERZ1032895 | MGnify/ENA primary metagenome ERZ1032895 (study PRJEB33719, sample SAMN04261600) | wastewater metagenome | biome: rural village; feature: latrine urine exit; material: soil | place: El Salvador | collected 2013-01-14 ... | reverse complement strand
CTACACGACGCTCTTCCGATCTAAGGTTTTGTTGAAGTACCCAAAGAATGGGCCAATGGTTTGGCCGGGGGTTGGGGTCAGGTCATTAGTGGTCATGGTCTTCGTCCTCCATCCAGGTACGCTGCGAACCGGTCAAAACGATGTCAAAGGTGTAGCCGGTGTTCCATTCGTGGCTGGTTACCGAGTGGTCATAGGTTGCCACCAGGCGGTCACGGGCCTTCTGATCGGTGATGCCCTGGTAGATCGGGTCCAGCGCGAACAGTGGATCGCCTGGGAAATACATTTGTGTGATCATCCGCTGGGTGAAGTCAGTGCCGAACAACGAAAAGTGAATATGGGCTGGACGCCACGCGTTGTGGTGGTTCTTCCACGGATAGGGGGCCGGTTTGATCGTGGTGAACTCATATGAACCATCGTCACCGGTGAGCGCACGGCCAACACCTGAGAAGTTCGGATCGATGGGAGCCGGGTGCTGGTCGCGTTTGTGGATGTAACGACCAGCAGCATTGGCCTGCCAGATTTCAATGAGCTGATTGCGGACTGGACGACCGTTACCGTCCAAGATCTTGCCACGAACCTTAATGCGTTCACCAATGGGCTCGCCATTGTGCTGGATGGTCAGATCCGATTCCAAAATGTGCACATCGCGGTGACCGAAAGCCGGTGAGTACAGCTCAATGGTCTCCGGGTCAGTGTGATGTAAATCCTTGGTTGGGTGACGCAGCAGTGAGGACCGGTACGGGGGGTAGTTCAAGCGCGGCTGAGTTTCCTCGTTGGAAGCGTCAGCCTCGACACCTGCGCGGTAGTCCGCTTGGATCTGGGCAATTTCAGCGTCGATGGTTTCCTGGGGGTCTGTTGTGGCCTGCGGATCAAGGCGGGCGGTATTTTGTTCAGACACTTCGCACATCCTTTCGTATCGGTGGGTTATTCGTGGGGCCAGCCGCAATATGATTCGGCTAGATATTGACGGCCATATTTGGAACCGACCACGGTTTGGAGTTCACCGATGGCGCGACGGGCTTCAAATGAGGTGGCGTCGTTACGGGTGTGTAGCATGCTGGTCATCCAGTACGAGAAGTTCTGGGCTTTCCAAACACGTTTTAACGCAGTTTCTGAGTAGTTATCAATTCCGGTGGTATTGCCGGATTTGAAGAATTCCTCCAAAGCGTTGAAGAGCACTTTGACGTCAGCAAACGCCAAGTTGAGTCCTTTTGCCCCGGTGGGCGGGACGGTGTGACCGGCATCTCCGGCTAAGAACAGGTTACCCCAGCGCATGGGTTCGGCGACGAATGAGCGGAATTTCAAAACGGTCTTATCAAAGATCGGGCCGCGCTTGAGTTGGAAGCCATCTGGGCCATCAACACGGGCTTGAAGTTCCTCCCAGATTTGTTCTTCGGTCCAGTCATCTGGATTTTCGTCCGGGTCACACTGGAAGTAGTGGCGCTGGACGGTTTCGTTGCGCTGGGAAATCAACGCGAATCCACGAGGCGAGTTCGCATACACGAGTTCTTCGGCGCTAGGTGGGGCCTCGGTGAGAATGCCAAACCAAGCAAATGGATACTCGATCTTGTGCTCTTGGCGGGTCTCCGATGGTATAGCACGACGACAAAACGACCGAGAACCATCGGTACCGACAATAATGCTGGCCTGGATGACGCCCTCGTTGCCTTCAGCGTCGGTGTAACGGATCTTTGGCTGATCGGACTCGGCATCTTCAATGCCGGTGACGGTGTGTTCATAGCGCACATCGCCGCCGTCACGCGCGCGGGCCGCGGCTAAGTCAACAAAGACCTCGTTTTGAGGATATAGCCACACGGATGCATCGATGAGCTCTTTGAAGTTGATGCGGTGTGATTCACCGTTAAACCGCAAATCGATACCGTGGTGCTCATAGCCGATGTCTTTAATGCGGGAGTCCACACCGTAATCGGTGAGCATCTCAACCGCACCAGTTTCTAAAATCCCGGCGCGGTGGGTGTTTTTGATCGTCTCATGGTCACGGGTTTCCAGCACGATGTTGTCAATACCAGCTCGGGCCAGCAGGTGCGACAGCATCAGTCCAGCCGGGCCGCCGCCTACAATGCCAACCTGTGTGGTTTCGCTTGGTGTGGTCATTCAAACTCCTGTCGATTCAACCTCAAGGTGTTTTCTCATTCATCCAAGTGTCCGACATCGCAGGTGGTGTGCGCCACTGCATTCTCACTCGGTGAGAATTACTAGGTTTTGGTGACAGGCTGCAGTGCCCGGGTCAGTCCGCGTGAGGCTGCCATTAAGACCGGAATGACTGCGGAGCGCTGCTCAAATTCGTTAGGGATCACCACGGAGACCGCAGCGATTGCTATGCGATGCCGTCCTGAGGGTTTATCGAATACCGGCACCGCGGCGCCGGTTGTGCCGTCGTCAAGCATGCCCTCGAGCATCACGAAACCGTCACGTCGGATCTTCGCCAAAGTGTTGGTGATACTACCGGTCGTGGAGTAGGTCATGTCTCGTGCGGCGGGATACATAGCGAAGTACTCCTCGACGACGTGGTCTGGTTGGAAGGCAAGCTGCGCCAGCCCCATCGATACGGTGTGAATGGGCATACGAGTGGCCACGGTTGCCTGGTTCACCACGGAGTTACGGGACGATAGCCGTTCAACTACCAGAACCTCAAGGTCGTCCAGAACCGATAGTTGGGTGTGTTGTCGGAAGATCGATTGGACGTCGTCGAGAAAAGGCATAGCTGCAGTTCGCAGGCTCACGGCCGGGGAAGATCGTGCAGCCAATTCCCACAGCCGCATTCCTAGTCCTATGCTGCCATCTGGATAACGCGCCAAGATATCTTCTTGCGCCAATTGGCCAACCAACCGATACGCCGAAGCCAGCGGGATAGTAGTCAGCCGGGATAATTCGGCCACAGATAATTGTGGGCGCCGGGCGTCGAAAGCCGACAGGATTCTTAAGACGCGATCCAGCACAGTATCTTTATCGGGTGTAGTCATTCTTCCATTGAGTGTAACGCTTCGTGAAGAGTAAGAAACTCTACAGCTCAGGAGCGTTGGCGCCCTGAGTCGAGGCTCGCCAACACGATCGCTGGTTTTCACGGTAGATAGGCGCGGGGCAAACGGTATCGCTCATAGGCTATTCGCACGTTGGATCGCCAGTCTAATCTGACTAATAGGCAATGCCGAAGACCCAGACCAACAAGGTCATAGCCGTGATGGTGATCAAGATAGCTGCGAGCACATTAATCAGCGCCCCACCTTTGACCATCTGGCCAATCGTGACATAGCCCGAACCGAAAGCGATCGCATTCGGTGGGGTCGCCACCGGCAGCATGAACGCACACGTGGCTGCCAAGGCAACCGGTGCGGTGAGCATCAACGGCTCGACACCGGTACCTAATGCAATACCGGAGGCCACTGGCAAGAACGTCGCTGCGGTCGCGGTATTTGAAGTCATTTCTGTCAGGAGGAGGATCCCGACAGCACACAAAGCAACCAACACCCAGACCGGCACTCCAGCTAGTCCTTCTACTTGTGTCCCTAACCATTCGGATAACCCGGAATCAGAAAACTGCGACGATAGTGCTAAACCGCCGCCAAACAGCAACAGCACACCCCAAGGCAGACTCAGTGCAGTATTCCAATTTAACAGCCGAACACCTTTGGCGGCACCGCCCGGTAGTAAGAACATTGCCAGTCCAACAACCATGGCAATACCGGCGTCGGAGATCAGAGGCTTGTCGAGGCCTAAGATGTATTCGGAGATTAACGGAATAAGCACCCAGGAAATGGCCGCGATGATGAAGACAATTAACACTGTTAATTCGCCTCGGGACATCGGCCCCAGTTTTCTGAACTCATTGCGAATGAGTTCAGCGCCGCCGGGGATTTCATCGAGTTCAGGTTTGAACATGATCTTTGTCAAAATAAACCACGCACCGAACATCAGCACGATCGATAAAGGTACACCTACCAGCATCCAGCGCCCAAATCCTAGTTCCAGATCATGGTTGGCGGCCATGTGCGCTGCCAGCAGGGCATTCGGCGGGGTACCAATAATGGTGCCGAGAGATCCGATGGATGCAGCGTAGGCGATGGCAAGCATCAAACCGGTGCCGAAGTTTGTTTTTGCGACTTGCTGAGTCTCTTCCACGGTGGCATGGGTCTCTGCGCCTGCATTAATAACTTGTTGGGTGTCCTCGCCATCGGCCATGCGCTTGACCAAGAGCAGCACCGAAATGCCAATGGGCAGCATCATCACTGCGGTCGCTGTATTCGATACCCACATCGATAGAAATCCGGTGGCAATCATAAACCCGGCGATCAATGCTTTCGTGTTGGAGCCCATCCAGCGTAAAACCAGCAGTGCGATACGTCGGTGTAGATTCCACCGTTGCATACCTAACGCAAGTAAGAAACCTCCCATAAATAAGAAGATTACGTCGTTGCCATAGTTGGCGCCGATCTCTGAGACCGTGACACCGCCCTCGGATTCATCGGTCGGGACCGCCAATGGGAAGATAATGAGCGGTAACAATGCCGTTGCGGGAATCGGGATGGCCTCGGTCATCCACCACACCGCCATGAGTACTGCCGTAGCGGCTGTGAGCCTGGGCCAAACCGCCAGATCGGTTGGCATAATCAAGAAGATTAACGCCGCCGCGACCACGCCACCGATCAAACCAATAATGCGACGCCGATGTTCTCGTCGCTCTACAGCTTCGGCTCGCATCCCGTCGGAGATTTCTTGTTCCGTCGATGTTTGCTCTGTTTGGCTGTGGTGATTGGCACGTGTGGCGGCTTGGCTTGAATGCTCGTCGTCGGTCACGGTGGTCCCTCCAAGACTGGGTGTGGCAGTCGGGTGACTTAACTGACTGGGTCTACATCCATGGTAGCCAGACTATGGGAGCCTAGGACACGACTCAAAAGCCACGGAGCGAAACTGAACGGCCGCCTGGAATATCGCTGAGGGGGACGTTCTGGACTTCGGTGGTTCAGCCGGGGCGTCCAGTACGTCACGGGGTGCCGTTTCGTTGAGTCAGTTAGTAAATGCCAGAGCGAGATACAAAAATTGCCTCATGCCCTTGGCCTCTGGAGACAGTGTTTAGGAGATACTGACCATATCTCTCTTCGAGTGTGCGCGTTGGGCGAGCACATGTTCTCTTGCACGAGCAATCGCCTTGAGTGGGATGCGAGATTCTTTAGCCATGAAGATCCCGAGGATACTCAGAGCAGATAGGCCAGCGATTAACCACCAGCCCACTGCGGAGCTGCCCAGCTGGGTACCCAGAGTATAAACATATGGGAAGACCACAGCACCCAGGTTGCCAAGGGTGAGAACCAGCCCCAGTGCGGTTGCAAAATCCTGACGAGAAACCTCTTCAGGGTATTCAGAAGGTGACACACTAGCAGGGGAGAGATACATCATGCCAAACACACCGATGAGCGACAATACGATCCATAGCATCACGCTGTTGACCAGCGGGATCAGTGTTAGCAGTGCAACGATAATGACGGCAGGAATCCACAGGGTGGAGAGGAATCGCTGGGCGCGGTCAGCAAAGATACCACCCAGGATTGAACCAGGGATACCAATGAGCAGCATGACGAGACCCAGGAGACTTGCGTTGGCCGGGCTGAAACCGTGTTCGGACTCGGCAAAGCCAGGGCCCAATTGCGAGACGGTGAAGAATGCGCCGTAGGCGGCTACGGAAACAATCCCGATACCCCACATGGTCTTGGATTTGAGGACCTGCATGGTGGAGTGCCAGCTAAATTCGTCCCCTTCGAGTTCGTCCATATGAGATGGAACTTCGATGAGCGCAGCGGCTGCGATAGCGATGATCAAGCCGATAGCTGTCGCGACCCACAAGCTGCTTCTCCAGCCCATGCTCTCCAAGAGTAGGGTCCAAACGTACAAACCGATTGCAGAGCCACCCGTTAGACCAAGGCCGTTGAGGATGCCTGCGACAAGTTTGCCGTTTTCTGGTTTCGACCAGTAATTACCGAGTGGGAAGATCGCTGCGACGACGAATGACATGCCGACGCCGCCGATGAACCGGGAGGTGAGCATGAAGCCGTAAGAGCCTGACAATGCGATGAGTCCACTCGACAGTGCAGTGACGATACCGCCCCAAACTGCGACTCGCTTCAAGCCCCATGCGGCGGCAGCGAACCCAGCCGGGATATGGGCCAAGGCATAGCCGAGGAACCACAGCGATACCATCAGACCGACCTGGGAGTAACTCAAATCAAACTCGGCGGTCAGCGTGGAGTAGGCAGGAACCACTGCATACATCTGAAGCCCGTACGAGAATGCCAGGAGCGTCGAGATCGTGATGACTATGCCACCTGTGCGTCGCCTCGGCTTCTTGTTTACCGTGTTTACTATCGTTTCAGTCTTCAAAAAATAATCCTCCAGAAGTCGGGTGAGTATCGGCGCAGATCAGAATCGTCGCTGGCGTACTTCCCTTCGTACTCACTCGGCCTGGGCCGAAAAGCGCATTACAAATAACCGCATCAAGATTGCGCTTCTTGACGCGGTCGAAGTCTCGTTGTTGAAACTTACAAAGCGGCTTCTTCCCCCGCCATGACGCGGGTCATCCCAGCCTGCTTATTACTGCCACTCGCATCGGATTTGTCGGTGAGCGAGGTGGCTTAACCTATTTTCAACCATAACGATTCAGACCGATTTGTAAACTCGGTGGTCATACTTCCGGCGGTTTTGAGGTGTGAACTTGCAATTTGCGAGAAGAGTTCTCTGAGGTCACTAAGCGGCACAAGTATGCGCATGATGACTAGTTCAGGTAATGCGCTGAAAGGTAGTGCCCACTTAGGCATTAGCATTCCGCAGAGCTGGCTGAAAGTTGTGGATGAGAATGCTGGGGATTGCAGTGAAAAGTGTGCTCATAGCCCCTCCTGGTTAAGATCTTTCAGCTGGTTCATTGCGGGCTGAATTCTCGTAACATTCGCCGAAGCGTTCATCTAGAGAGGTCAAAGCATACCCTCATGTGACCCAGATGTTTTTCAGCAGCGGTCGGTTGTGGGCTCAAATAGCCTCGGGAAATCCGACATCCGCGACATGATGCAGCTTCAAGCTAGGTGGTGTCTGCTTGGGATATGAGGATCTGTACTCCAGCTTGAAAAGATGTAGGACGGCTCACAGCTGACGAAATGGATCCGACGCCTGATGCACTGCTCGCGACATAAGCGCAACATCGTGTCGCGGTCTATACGATCTCTGCTCTCGGTGGCGTGAAATCACAGCTGATAAAAGTCTGGCTCCGGAATCCTTGAGATTCCGGAGCCAAATTCCGCGGATGGTGGGGGATTTGAACCCCCGGGACGGGATCGCCGCCCTCTGGTTTTCAAGACCAGTTCCTTCGGCCGCTCGGACAACCATCCAGACGAGGATTGATTGTACCTGGTTGCGGTAGTTGAAGCATAATCGCGCCTGCAGCGCCGAAATATACCACCTGTTGACCTGGGCGTCAGATAGTAGCCAAGATGAAGGCATGTCATTACCTTCACAGATGCAAGCCATCCGATTCATCCCTCAGGCAGGGACCGAAAAAGCCACGAAGGACGCTCCAGCCGATATTCAGATGATGGAGCACGAAGTGCCCACCCCGCAAGCCGGTGAAGTTCTCATCAAAGTCGAAGCAGCGGGCATCAATAACGCCGATCTGCTCCAACGCATAGGAGGGTATAACGTCCCTGAGGGCGCTAGCGACATCCCTGGGCTTGAAGTGGCAGGAAAAATTGCCGCACTCGGTGAAGGTGTTACCGCTTGGGACATCGATGATCGGGTGTGCGCCTTGCTCGCTGGTGGCGGCTATGCCGAATACGTAGCAGTCGATGCTCGACAGGCTGCCCCAGTTCCGGAACAACTCGATGTGACAGAAGCCGCCGGCATCGTCGAGACTGCTGCCACGGTGTGGTTCAACGTGTTTATGACCGCGCAGTTTCAGCCGGGAGACTGGGTGCTCATTCACGGTGGCGCCGGCGGTATTGGCACAACAGCGATTCAAATGGTCAAAGCCATGGGTGGCAAACCCATTGCGACCGCCGGCTCAGATACCAAAGTTGAGTACACCGAATTTCTGGGTGCCCACGGGATTAATTATCGGACCGAGAATTTTGTCGATCGCGTCCACGAGATCACCCACGGACACGGCGTCGACATTATTCTGGACATCATCGCTGGCCACTATGCCGACGACAATATGAAGGCGCTGGCTCATCGTGGTCGCTGGGTGGTGATCGGTACCCAAGGAGGCATCAAGGGTGAGGTGAACTTCCTGCGCATGATGGCAAAGCAAGCCGTGCTGACAGGCAATCTGTTGCGGCCGCGCACCGCTGCGGAAAAAGGTGAGATTCTGGCCGGCGTCGTCGAACATATCTGGCCACTATTAGCTGACGGGAGCATCGATCCACTCATTGCCCAAAGCTTCCCGCTGGCCGAGACCGCTGCAGCGTATGAGCGGTTTAGCGAGTCGGACCGGGTCGGGAAAATTGTGTTGACAATGTGAGACACTAATACATGATGAGACCCCGTCCGTTTGCACGCCGTCGCGAGGCGAAAACCTTAGATAAGGAGCTTGGCACCCAGTTATGGCGCCAGGCTCATGATCGTTTCGCCCGATCCCTGGACCGGTATTGGCAAGTCATCGATCCTGATCGTCCCGGGGGCCTCACGCAAGAAGAACTCAACGGGCTCATCAACGCCGGCAACATCTTGACCGAAGCATTGGTCACGGTGCGTACGATCTGCATGCTAGCCCGTCGTCGCTATGGTGAACACGACCTAGATATCCCTGCCGGGGCAGATGACATCCATCGCTTGTTGTCTCGAGCCGCAAACGATTTGGCTGCCACTGCCCAGGCAGCTGCGATGTATAAACGCGATCAAGCCAGCATCGACACGGTTGGGCGCCGCGCCGAGAAAGTTCTCGATTCAGTGCGAGCCGCCGCACAGTTGACCCACCCCGAGGACTGAAGCCAAGCGAGACCATGCGCGGCACGGGTCTGACAGGACTACAGTAAAATCATGGCTTCTGAACATGAAGGGCGAACGCAGCCGGAGACGGATAGTGCCGCCGAAGACAGTGGAATCCACTGGGACTCAATCATCCGCAACACTGCATTGATTATCGTGCTGCTGGTTCTATTGTGGTTGGCGTTCAATGTTCGCCTACCCTCTGCCGATTCGCTGCAGCAGATGATCGCGTCCTGGGGCTGGGCTGCCTGGTTGGTGTTTATTGGAACATATGCCCTCGTGGCTCTGACCCCCATCCCTGTGACGGTTATGGCGGTCACCGGTGGCCTGCTATTTGGCACCCTCGAAGGAAGTATCCTGTCGATGATCGGTGTCTTTATTGGCTGCTGGGGCGCTTATTGGATTGCCCGGGGGTTAGGGAGACAAGCCACCGCCCGACTACTGGGATCGCATTACCGCACGGCGGAACGACATTTGAACCATGCCGGCTTTCAAGCTGTGGTGATGCTGCGCCTGTTACCGGGCTTTCCATATTGGCCGGTGAACTATGGCAGTGGAGCGTTTGGGGTGAGTCAACGCGATTTTCTGCTGGCAAGCGCGCTCGCGATCATTCCCGGCCAGGTCTCACTAGTGGCCATCGGCAGTTTCATCTCCAACCCCAACGTGGCAAATGGTGTGGTCGTTGGTATCGGCTGGGCGGTTGTGCTGGTGATGACGTGGTGGGCGTACCGACGGTGGAGGATTGTCAAAGACCAATCACCGAAACCCGTGAACGACTAGTTGCTGGAATAGCGTCTCGCATATGCTGAGAGACGATCCAGAATAAAAACTTGCAGAGTGTGCAAGATTTTGTTTAGCGTTGAAATCTATGACAGAGCATGCAGCAGGATTAGGACGTCGACAACAGAAAAAACGCGAAACTCGTCGCGCTATCCGGGACGCTGCACTCGACCTCGCGCTAGAAAATGGCCTCGAAAACCTCACGGTTGATGCCATTGCACAAACCGCAGGCGTTTCGTCGAGGACATTTTTCAACTACTTCGCCTCCAAAGAAGACGCTTTGGTCACGCAAGCTGCCGAAGGTGCAGACGAGGTCTGCAAGTTGCTGTTGGAGCGCCCCAGCGACGAACCGCCTTTGGAAGCGTTTCGCAATGCGGTGATATACAGCAACTATTTCGGCGCCGATCCGGTGAACCGTGAACGGGTGCTGGCCAGACAGCGGCTCACCCAGTGCCATCCGTCACTGATGGCACATCACCTAGGCAAGATCGCCATGGTCGAGCGCACGTTTGCTGACGCGCTCGCAGAACGCATGGGCGTGGATGCCGAGGGCGATATGACGCCGCAATTGCTGGCCGCCGTGGCGTTGAGCGCCATTCGAGTGGCGGTTCGCCAGTGGGTTCGCAAAGGTGACCTGCCGCTGTATGACTTGCTCGAGACGGCATTTAAACAATTAGAACACCTTGGACTTGCGACCCAACACCCCGAGCCAGCCGGTTAATGGTGGAACAGGCAAATAACAACACGACATCGCAGAATTCCCAGGAGAAGGACCCTCTATTGGCTAGTGAAATCACCGGATCTATTCCGACCGTGGAAGCACGGTATAACACGGCGCAGCACGAACACACCAACGTCACAGCTGACAAGTCACGCCGCCGAAAACCGGTGAACCGCAATGTTGTCCTGGCCACGTTGGTTTCTGGAGCATTCGTGGTCATTCTCAACCAGACGTTAATGAACACGGCGTTGCCCGCGTTGATGGAAGACTTCGGCATCACCGCCAATTCAGCTCAGTGGGTCACCACGATGTTCATGCTGGTCAACGGGATCATGATTCCGGTGACTGCATTTTTGATTCAGAAGTTCACCACGCGAAGCCTGTTTTTCGCCGCCATGGGACTGTTTACCCTGGGCACGTTATTAGCCATGCTGTCACCGACCTATCCGGTCTTGTTAGCTGGACGATTCATTCAGGCAGCCGGTGGCGGCATTATTATGCCCCTGATGCAAACCATTTTGTTTGCCATCTTCCCGATGGATAAGCGCGGCCAAGCAATGGGTACGTTCGGGCTGGTCATCTCCTTTGCACCGGCCATAGGACCGACCATGTCGGGTTGGATCGTTGAGCATTTCCCATGGCAGACGCTCTTTGCGATCATGCTGCCTATTGCGATCATCGTCATGATCATTGCCTATTTCATTCTCGATAACGTCACTGAATCAACGAACCCTCGGCTCGATGTTTTGTCTATCGTGCTGTCCACCTTCGCCTTTGGCGGGATGCTCTTGGGATTTGGGAACGCAGGAAATACTGGGTGGGACAGTGTCGAAGTGTTGGCGCCGTTGATTATCGGGTTTGTTAGCCTCGGACTATTCATCTGGCGTCAGTTGATTCTGCCCGAGCCAATGCTGGAGCTTCGGATTTTGAAAAATCCGATGTTTACTCTCAACACCCTGCTGGGCATGGCGGTATTTATCGCCATGATTGGTGGGATGATCATCCTGCCGCTCTACATGCAGAATATGGCTGGGTTTACGGCCACTGAATCCGGTTTGATGTTGTTACCGGGTGCGGTGATCATGGGGCTGATGTCGCCGGTGACCGGTCGGGTCTTCGACCGGTTTGGCGCCAAGTGGCTGGCCGTCATCGGTTTTGGTTTGCTCGCGGCCTCGACCCTGATGTTTACCGTTCTGACACCGACGACGTCGTTTGCATACCTGGCAATCTTCAATGCGATTCGGATGTTTGGCACCGCGATGGTCATTATGCCTGTTACCACCGCGGCTTTGAACCAATTGCCACAGCGGATGATTCCGCACGGTACCGCACTCAATAACACGATGCGCCAGGTGGCTGCCTCGGTCGGGACCGCCGTGTTAGTCACGGTCATGACCGGCACTGCCCTGGATCCTGCGGTACACGGCGCAGAAGGGCTGGTGCACGGCGTTAACATTGCTTTCATTGTGGCAGGTGTTGTCGCAGTGGTCGGATTCGTTGGCGCGTTCTTTATTCGAGGTTCTCGCCCCGTAGCGCAGCAAACCGTAGAAGACGCCGCCAGCACGGACGAATCCAAATAACCTCTGGGGAGAAAAATACCCCGGAACCCACAAAGCGTTGGGGTTCCGGGGTGGTTACCTCTTCAAGGGACCAGAGCCGACTACCGGATTTGAACCGGTGACCTGCTCTTTACGAGGGAGCTGCTCTACCAGCTGAGCTAAGTCGGCGCGGATGCTGTTGGTACAACGTCCGATAAGCGATCATAGCTAGTTTAGAGGCGGTTGGTCAAAATACGCCAAACATTACTGGCACACGAGGCCGTCTTCGGGTAGCTCGTCATCCAGGATGTAGCTATCGATCGCCTCGACAATGCAGTCATTATTCGGAGAGTAGGCGCCGTGTCCTTCACCCTCGACGGTGATGTGGAGGCTGTTGTCGAGTTCCTTGGCCAACTGACGAGAAAAGTGGATCGGGGTGGCCGGATCGGATGTCAGGCTGGCCACGACAATCGGATCGGAACCTTCCGCCACGGTGGGACCGATTGGCTCTGCGGGTTCTACAGGCCACCCATTACATCCGGTAGAATACGACATCGCCGGACCGAAGATCGGCGCATTCTCGGCGAGTTCTTCGGCTTCGACAGTTGCCTGGTCCAGGGTCTTCTCGGTGGCCGTGTAGTCTAAGCAGTTGATGGCGTTGAACGCGTCCATATTATTGGAGTATTCCCCGTTGGGTTCGCGACCGTGGTAGGCATCAGCCAGGAATAGGAACAGCGGCTGATAATCCGAGTTCGCGAAATCGTTTTCGATGCCCTGTTCAAAAGCCATAGCCAACATCTCCCAGCCTTCTCTGGAATATAGCGGTGTGACAATCCCGAAGAACAAATCTGATGCCGGTTGAATACGACCATTGGGGTATCGCAGGGGTTCTTCTTCCACCTGGGCGATGAAATCCTTGACCGCCGTGAGGACAGAATCGGCATCGCCTGGCTGACCAACGTTGCATTCGCTGTTGTCTGCACACCACTGCGCCCACTCGTGTAAGGATTGTTCGAAACCGGCCGACTGGGCTTTTGTGACTTCGAACGTTTGCGCACTGGGCGCTAACACCGAGTCCAAAACAAACTTGCCGACCTGCTCTGGGAACTGTTCGGCATATGTCGCCCCGAGTTTCGTGCCGTAAGAAATGCCAAAATAATCCAGTTTCGGCAGCTCGAGTGCAGCCCGGATAATGTCCATATCTTTGGCTGCAGAGACGGTATCTGCGAATTTTACGATATCGCCGGAGCGCTCCAGACAGTTTTCGCCCAGCTCGCGGGTCAGTTCGATTGAGGCTTCCCAACCTTCTGGTGTTGAGGAGTCGTGGCTGGTCTCTCGAGACTCATCAAATTCTTCACCCGTCAGACACACGACGGGTTCTGATGCACCCACCCCGCGAGGATCAAAACCAATCGCCGAAATGTTTTCAGCCAGCCGGTCCGACAGCATCAGCTCGACCCGATCTTGGACAAAAGAGATACCGGAAGCCCCAGGCCCACCCGGGTTAAACAGCACCGGCTGCAGGTCTGCGCTGTCGGCAGCCCGCGTGAGATGAATTTGAATCGTCTCGGCTTCCGGGTGGTCGTAATCCAGGGGAACATCCACCGTGGCGCACTCAAAATCGGAAACGTCGTCACAGTCATCCCACGTCACCGTCTGGTCATAGAAGGCTGCCATCTCGTCTGAGACGGAGTCTGGCATGCTCACTGCGCGCTCGGCGTCGTCACTGGCACAGCCGGTGGCCACCAACGCGACAATGGCGCCCAGTGCGGCTAGGGTTCGAGTGGATTTGGACACGAGGTTTCCTTTGCGTGGTTATAACGGGGCATGGCGGCGGGTGCGCGGAATGAAGGCTAACAGCATAGCCTCCAACGCCAACAGTGGCGGGACGTTACCGGCCAGACGACGACGCGCCTGGGTAATCGCTTCAAGTGCACTGAGACAGTGCTCGGCGCTGACCGTTTGAGAATACTCGGTCAGCTTGGCTCGCAGGTGTTCATTAATGAGTGCTGTATCCGGTGCGACGTGCAACAGCAGCACATCCCGGTAGATGCTGGACAGATCGATCATCGCACGGTCTAGCGCATCGTGGATGGCCCGCCGGTTGCGTGCGGTCTGGTTGTCTTCCATTCGACGAATGTGGACGCGCAGCTTCGGTGGAATGGTTTCGTCTTCGGTGAGTCCCAGCGAGCGCAACAAGCGGGCGCGTTCTGCCGCATTGCGATCCGACGACGAGGCTTCCGCCTCATCTTGGACGAGCTGGTGTAAGTCTTCGGCGGCTTTGACTGCGGCCGAAGCCGAGCGAATAGTCAGCGGCAGGTGAGCAATCATATCCCGGCGCTCGCGGGCCTCGGGGGAGCGGGCCAACCAGCGGGCCACGCCAACGTGAGATTGCGATGCCCGAGCACAGACTTCGGCCAGCTGCGGGTCAATGTCATCGCGCTCGGTGAGTAGCTTGGCGACATCTTCCACCGACGGGATCACCAGATTGACGTGGCGGGTACGGGACCGGATGGTCACCAACACGTCAGCGGGGGAGGGTGCCGAGAGCATCCAAATGGTGCGCTCAGGCGGTTCTTCGATCGCTTTGAGTAAAACGTTGGTGGCCCGTTCGGTCATGCGGTCGGCGTCTTCGATGATGATGATGCGCCAGCGTCCGGTCGCCGGCCGATCATGCGCGGTGGCTACCAGGTCGCGCACATCCTCAATCGCGTATGACACTTTCTCGGTGGTCACGATGTTGACATCGGCGTGAGTGCCGGCGGCAATCGTGACGCACGCCTGGCAGGAGCCGCATCCGCGATCGGCGGGCTCGGGTTGTTCACACTGCAAGGTTTGGGCGAAGGCGCGAGCAGCCAGCGAGCGCCCCGAACCCGGCGGGCCGGTAAATAACCACGCGTGCGTGGGGGCGGTAATAGTTTGGTGGCCGGTGAGTTGTTCGATGACTGCGTGCTGACCGGCAAGAGACTGCCATACCGGATTGCTCATGATACTGACACCCCGTATTTGGTCGACAGATGGGTGACGATCTGATCGGTGATCGCCTCGGGTGTTTGGGCTGCATCCACGACTAGATGCCGCTCCGGGGCAGCTTGCGCCTGGGCTAAAAAGGAAGCGCGCACCGCATCCTGGAAACCCTCGGGGGCTGATTCCATTCGATCGGTGAGCTCGGCGCGTTCCACGCGACGACGACCTGCCACGGATTCGTCAAGATCTAGTACGACCGTGACATCCGGGGTGAGCCCATTGGTGGCATAGGCATTGATCCTGACGATTGTTTCTTGATTGAGTCCGCGACCGGCACTTTGATAGGCAATGGACGAACCCACAAACCGGTCCGAGATCACGATCTGACCGACAGCCAAGGCAGGGGCAATAGTTTTATCGATGTGATCGGCACGCGCCGCCGCAAAGATTAAGGCCTCAGTAATGGGGGTAATCTCGTGCGCGGGGTCCAACACGAGACTGCGCAATTTTTCAGCGACGACGGATCCACCGGGTTCGCGGGTGACCACCACGTCACGCCCTGCGGCGCGCAATGCTGCGGAAACAGCGCTCACCTGGGTGGACTTTCCCGTCCCGTCGGCGCCTTCAAACACCACAAATAGACCCGTCACGACACAACCTTTCAAATTCTGACCCTCTCTAGCCTAATACCCCGGCGCACAGTCGCTAGACTAGGTCCATGGACTTATTGCGCATGGTGTTGATGATCGAATATGGGCTGCAAGCCGGATTGGCTCTTGTGGGCGCCGGCATGGTGATCTGGGCAATGTTCGATGCGGTCCGCCGCCCGGCGTCGTCGTTTGAGAATCATTCCAAACAGACCAAAACCACCTGGCTGCTCATCCTGGGTGCGGCCCTGATTTTTGGCTTGGGCTCGGCATCGCTGACCATTTTATATGGCGGACGGATGGGACTGTTCGGTCTCGCCTCGATTGTGGCCGCCGGCGTCTACCTGGCCGGTCCCAAGCGTGAATTCCAAATGTGGTCCTACTAAACCAGGTAAACTCATCGCTATGGCTACAACATCAAAACTGGTCTTACTGCGTCACGGACAGTCCACCTGGAATGAACTCAACCAATTCACCGGTTGGGTCGATGTTCCGCTGACCGATCGAGGCCGCACAGAAGCAGCTCGCGCCGGGGAGCTGTTAAAAGAACAAAATATTCTGCCCGACGTCGTCCACACCTCGCTGCTGCGTCGTGCCATTACTACGGCAAACTTGGCCCTGGAAGCCGCTGACCGGCAGTGGATCCCAGCCCAGCGCAGCTGGCGCCTCAACGAGCGCCACTACGGTGCACTGCAGGGGATGAACAAAGCCGAAGTTCGTGAAGCCCATGGTGAAGAAAAGTTCATGGAGTGGCGTCGCTCATTTGACACCCCACCTCCGGCGCTGGCGGATGATCACGAATACTCCCAGTTCGGCGATGAACGCTATGCACTGTTGGGCGAAGACCTGCCGCGCACTGAATGCCTCAAAGACGTCGTGACCCGCCTGGTCCCATACTGGTATGACAATATTGTGCCGCAACTGGCCCAGGGCAAAACGGTCCTCATGGTGGCCCACGGCAACTCGTTGCGAGCACTGGTCAAACACCTCGAGGGTATTTCTGATGAGGACATCGCCCAGTTGAACCTGCCCACCGGGGTGCCGTTCATGTACGAACTGGACGAGGCGTTGAAACCCGTGGGTGAGGCCCGCTTCCTGGATCCAGAAGCCGCTGCCGCAGGTGCCGCAGCCGTTGCCGCCCAAGGAAAATAATGCACCGACGTGTGGAGACACCCGCATGATACTTGTCGTCGACAATGGCGGGTTCACCACGAATATTTTGGCCCACCAGCTCGGGGCGGTACACCTTGTGCCCGCTGCCGAGCTGGTGGCGTTCAACGTCACGGACTACACCCACATTGTGATCCCGCACGGCACCGAAACCCCGGACCTCTCCGGGATACTTGCACACCCCGAGTTGCCGGTATTAGCAATTGGCTCTGGATATCAACACCTTGCCGCAGCCTATGGCCACGACACAGTGGCCCCGGCCCAGCCCATCTATGGCCAGGCCGTAGCCCATCAGCATCACGCCGCAGGGATCCTCGCCAGCATTGAGAACCCGGTTGAGCTCATTAGCTATCACGCCTGGCGAGTGACGGACATGGATCCAGCAGTCTTTGAAATCCACGCCGTGGACGCCGCTGACGCCGCGTTGGTATATCGCGTCAAAGGGACCAACCACTGGGGTATGCATTGCGATCCTGCCGCATTGCAATCGACAGCTGGCCCGCAGATACTGAAAAATTTCCTCGCACTTGTGCCAGGAACCTCAACACCGGCCCCCTCACAGGCCACGACGGCGCCCGCAGCGCGCCGTCTGCCCGTATTTACTCGACAGGTTTCCGGCCAGCTCGATACTGCAGCCACCTTTCGAACACTGCAACGCGATACCTCAGCGGCATTTTGGCTGGACTCCGCCGCAGCGCACCTTGGGCAGGGGAACACCACCATTCTGGGTACCAACCACGGTGCGTTGGCCCAAATCATACGCTGGGATGTGGCCACCAACCGGTTGGACATTGATCAAGCCGGTCAACACACCACAACGACCCACAGTGTATTTGACTACCTCCAAGACCACGCATGGCAGCCCGAACAGCCACTTGATCTCGAAGGCTTCACCGGAGGTTGGGTGGGCTACCTAGGGTATGAAGCCCACCAGGCCAGTTCGGTTGGACAGACCCATGCGCATCAGGCCACTACGCCCGATGCGTATTGGATCAAACCTCAAGCCTTTATCCGTTACGACCACCGCGCACGGATCACCACGCTGGTGGCGTATGCCGAACCCGACCTGTTGGAAACACTCCAGGCCGCTTTGGTCTTTGGAACAGGTGAACCACCGACCTCCCAACGCCCGAGGAAAGTAGCAGGACGTTGGCGGTTAACGACTGAAGAATATCAACACCGCGCCAGCAGCATTCAAACGATGCTCAATAGTGGCGAGGCTGCGGGCATCTGTCTGACAGATACCTATTGTCTGGATGATTATCGCGGTGACACGCTCGACCTGTATAACCGTTTGCGCACTAAGAATCCGGCACCATATGCCGGGTATTTACGCTTCAACACGTTCGGCGATGAACTGGAAGTCTTATGCGCCTCACCGGAAAAGTTTTTGAAAGTCGATGGCGATGGCCTGGTGGAATCCAAACCCATTAAAGGCACGGTAGCTCGTAGTAACGATCCGGCCCAGGACGCACAACTGGCCCAGCAGATGGCCGATGATCCCAAAATCCAATCGGAAAATCTGATGATCACGGACCTGCTCCGAGACGACTTAGCCAAAATCACCGAGCCCGGCTCCGTCCGGGTCCCCAACCTTATGGCCGTCGAGAGCTTTGCCACGGTGCACCAATTGGTCACCACGGTGAGCGGTCACCTTCGACCGAACACCCCGATAATGGATGTCGTACAAGCGGTGTTTCCCGGTGGCTCGATGACCGGGGCACCAAAACTGTTCAGCGTCCAAGCCCTTGAAACATTGGAGGCTGGGCCACGAGGAATCTACTCCGGGGCCATGGGATGGGTGGGCGATGACAATACCGCCGAGCTCAATGTCGTGATACGCAGCATCATTGTGAACTCTGGTCAATTGAGCATTGGGGCCGGGGGAGCCGTCGTCGTTGGGTCCGATCCGGTGGCTGAAGAACTCGAAAAACATCTCAAAGCCCAAGCTCTGTTGAACAGCATCGCAGAGCAATCATGACCTGCCTTCCGCAGCACTATATCTGGACCGGCCACGACTTCGAGCCCACTGAACCGGTCGGCGGTCGTGAAATCCTGGTCGCAGACTCATGGCGTGTCCGTGAGGGTCAAGTATGGGGGTTGGCGGATCATCTACGCCGGTTCTTCACCGGCATGACAGCTCAAACAGCAGCACTTGGGGACATGGCGCCCATTGATCCAGCAGCCTTTGAGCGCGCGCTGCGTGATCGTCTGGCGATAGTCGCTGAGCAGTATCCAACAACCGATCTGTTTCCGCGCATCAGCATTGACACTGACGGCAATGTGCGACGACTCATCCTGGTCGCACGCAAGGCACCGGCGCCGCGGGCCACCACGAGTTTATGGGTTCCGCACTACACCGACCCGCGCATCAGGCCCACGGTCAAAGGACCAGACATTGACCTGATGCGCAGGTTGGTGTCCGAAGCGCCCACTAATGATGTGGTCCTACATGACGGCACCAACGTCATTGAAACGACCACCGGGACGCTGCTGGTCTGGCAAACACCAGATGAACTGGTGTTCTGCCAAGCTTCGCAGCAGCTCGCTTCGATATCCGCTCAACGCATTGCCAAGTTTGCAAAGTCACAAAGTCTCAAAGTGACTCACCGACCGGTGACTATCCAACAGATAGCCTCCGGGGAGTACCCGGTGTGGTTTGCCAATACGTTGCACGGGATCTCTCCGGTGACCACCATTGGTAGCTCCGCCGGAGAAAAACTTCTTCCCAACCACCCAAACACTGCACGGTGGCAGGTCGCATGGTGGTCAGAATTCACTGAGATCTCGCCAGACGAATACGCCTAAGCGATGACCGGTGGCTCCCATTCGCCAGTCACCAGATAGGCAATCTTGCGGCTAATGGACACTGCGTGATCGCCAAAGCGTTCCAGCCGCATAGTCAACAGCGTGAGATCTTGAGCCTGCGGGGCGGTAAGATTCCACACGTTGTCGGTGACGTTATTCATGATCTGCGAGTGCAAAATGTCGACGTCGTTGTTGAGCTTGACGATCTCACGGCCTTCGGACAGGTCGTAACTGGTCATCAACCGCTGTAAGTGTTCACCCACGGTAACGGTCAGCTCGGCCATCTCGGCCACCTGTGGGCGGCTCGGTTCTGGTATGACAGAAATTGGATCTCGCAGACGAACCAGAGCCGCAACGTGACGCGCCAGGTCGCCCATGCGTTCCATGGACGACGACACCCGAAGCGCAGCAACGAGCAGGCGAAGATCGGTGGCCACCGGGTTCTGCAACAGTAACAGCTCGATGGTGCGCTCATCCAAGGTGTTTTGAAGATAGTCGATACGAGCGTCTTGTGCGATGACCGTTTCGGCTAGGCCGACGTCCTGGGCTTCTAGGGCAACCCGTGCTTGCTTCATAGCTCGATTTACTAAGGTGGCCATTTCGACGAGATCGTCGCCGACGGCCTCCATTTCGGCCATAAAGAGTTTGCGCATGTGATGAGTCCTTGTAGATACGTTCAGTGATTGCAAGCCAATATACCTGCCCAACGCTGTCTACTGTCTCTAAACAAAGTAAACGAGCGGTGAATTCTGCCAGACAAATACGTGTATTAGGCCCCAAATGACGAAATCGGGACACTGGGTCAGTAAAAGTATGGGTACTGTTACAACTGTGGATAGTCTAGTTTCTGTGGCCGTTCTTTTTGGACTGGCCGGTGTTATTGTGACGGTAGGTGCTATGGTCGCCTTCCGGATCTCGTCGCGTTCACGAATTGAACGACTGGCGGATCACGAACAATCCATCCCCGAAGGCGCCCTTGATGTGTTAGCTGTAGTCGGACAAGCGTATGTGATTGTCGACGCCGCCGACACCGTGGTCCGAGCCAACCCATCGGCCTATGCTTTTGGTCTAGTCCGGGGCAACCAGCTGGGGCACAAGCAACTTGCCGAACTGACAACCCGCGTGCGCACCGCCGGGCAACTCTACGATTATCGTTTTGAAATTCCTGCCGGGTCATCGCCAGAAGGCCACTGGCTGGTGCACTTAAGGGCCGCGTCGATTGGTGATCAATATGTTGTGATCATGGCTGAAGACCGTTCTCAACAGCATCGCACCGAAGCCATTCGGCATGATTTCGTGGCTAACGTTTCTCACGAATTAAAAACCCCGGTCGGTGCGATGAGTCTGCTAGCCGAAGCCATTGAAGATGCCGCAGATGACCCTGACGCAGTACGCCACTTTGCCAGCCGCCTGACCATCGAATCGATGCGCCTCGCCGCGCTGGTCCAGGATGTCATTTCGCTGTCTCGACTCCAAGGCCGCGACATCGTCGAAACTGCCGAACCGCTTGATATTACCCGGTTGGTCTCTGAAGCCATCGACCGGGTCCGCACCGAAGCCTCGGCTCGCGATATCTCCATTCACAGCCGCCAACCCGAGCCGCTCTCAGTCTACGGTGACCACGATCAGCTCATGGCAGCAATCCGCAATCTCATTGATAACGCCGTGACCTATTCGCCCGATGGTTCCACGGTCTGGGTCGAAGTGACCAAGCACGACGACGTCGTCCATATCGCGGTCTCTGATCAAGGCAGCGGTATTGCCGAGGAAGATCGCGAGCGCATATTTGAAAGATTCTATCGAGTTGACTCAGCCAGATCTCGTTCCACCGGTGGAACGGGACTGGGGTTGAGCATCGTCAAACACACCGTGTCGAATCACGGTGGTGAAGTCATGGTGGAATCGGTTGTTGATGAGGGCTCTACGTTCCTCATCCGTCTTCCAGCATTGGATCCCGAAGCGCATGAAGCCGCCACCGAAGGCACAGAACCAGACATGACAATTGTGGACAACGGTCCACAAACACAACACCCTGCTCAGGGAAAGGGAAAACACTGATGACCCGGATTCTTGTCGTTGAAGACGAACCGTCAATCTCTGACCCGCTGTCGTATTTATTACAACGGGAAGGATATGAGGTTACCGTCGTAGAAGACGGCGTAGAAGCCGTAGACGAGTTTGAACGCAATGGTGCCGACCTGGTGCTGTTAGACCTTATGCTGCCAGGTCAGCCTGGTACGGACGTGATCCGCCAGATCCGCCAGGAATCCCAGGTGCCGGTCATCATGCTCACCGCCAAGGATAGCGAGGTGGATAAGGTTGTTGGTTTGGAGCTGGGCGCTGATGATTATGTGACCAAGCCATATTCTGCGCGCGAGCTGATTGCTCGGATCCGGGCGGTCATGCGGCGCAATGCTGAATCTGATGAGCTCATCCCGGATACGGTATCGGCCGGTCCGGTGCGTATGGACGTCGAGCGTCACGTCGTCTCCGTTGATGGCGCAGAAATCACCATGCCACTCAAAGAGTTTGATCTGCTGGAAATGCTGTTGCGCAATGCCGGCCGGGTGATGACCCGCGGTCAGCTGATCGACCGCGTTTGGGGACCCGGCTACGTGGGTGACACAAAAACCCTCGATGTGCACATCAAGCGGCTGCGCTCCAAGATCGAACCTGATCCATCTTCACCGCGTTATCTGCTGACCGTGCGCGGTCTCGGTTATAAATTCGAAGCTTAAGCACCCGATGTGCAGTTAAACGTTTGGGGGCCGGTCAGCTGACCGGCCCCCAAACGTTTAAAGTCTAGTGATTATTCGTCACGGTGATACTGACCCTGGAAGTCGTACAGGTGCTCGCTTTGTTCGCGTTCATCGAGATCGCCAGGGTAGAGCTCTCGGTATTCTTCCAGCGTTGGTGGCAACACCGAGACGTTGAACTCAGTGGAGTTCCCAAATGCGGTGGCCACGCCGTCAGCCAGGCCGCCCGGTTCTGTACCGACCGATTCGAGGATGAGCTCTTCGTCTTCCAACATCAGCTGCTCATTGCCGTCCAGCGTGAACTCGAAAGCTTTATTGTTGTTGATCTTGAGTTCAACAGACTGTCGCTGAGTGGACTTATTGTGGATGGTGCCCATTACGCGGCCAGCATCGTTTGCGTCATTGGTGATGACGCCGATGTTCAAGAAATCCACGGTGTCACTGTTGGCGGTGTCATCAGCAGAGACAGTGGTCTGGGTCCCGTCGGAGGGTGCATACTCGAACGTTGTTGCCTGCGGGTTAATAGCCGAGCAACCGGTAGTGCCCAGAATGGCAGCCAATGCCAAGCCGGCAAATACGTTCCGGCGAGTTTTGTTGACCTTCACGATGGTTCTCCTCGTAAAAATAAGGTGCGCTAGAGGTGATGTTCTACCTTGCCCCGGGTCGAATTCGCCCGCACAGCAAGAAGCTTTCGTTCCGAGGTTATCGCATTTGACTAAATATAGGCCACTTTGCGACAACATATCTCGCAGCCGGGTGGCCCACGATTGTCCCGCAGTGACCTCCTAGATAGGAGCATGCGGTGCAGATTACCTTGTCGACAGTGTCCTGAGCTAAAATCAGGCAGCGTGGGACAACGATTTTATGATACGGCCACCGGTGCAATCCGGGACTTCACTCCAATTGTTGATGGTGAGGTCTCCATTTATTACTGTGGCGCAACCGTGCAAGGTAAACCGCACGTCGGGCATATTCGCTCAGCGGTCGTCTTTGACATTCTGGCGCGCTGGTTGGAATACGCAGGTTACCGGGTCACCTTGGTGCGCAATGTGACCGACATCGACGACAAAATCTTGACCCGCTCTGCCGAGTCTTTTGCCGCAGATTTCACACCGACCGATGATTATCCGGCGTCTGAGCCGTGGTGGGCGTTGGCCTATCGTTTTGAAAACGCATTCGCACAAGCTTATGCAGCCCTCGGGGTGCGCCGTCCGACATATGAGCCACGCGCAACCGGACACATTCCCGAGATGATCCAGCTGATCCAACGACTTATCGACGCCGGACATGCCTACCAGGCGCTCGACGGTTCGGCAGATGTGTATTTCGATGTGACCTCCTGGCCAGACTACGGAGCGCTCACCCACCAATCGGCAGACAATATGCAAGATGCCGAAGACGCCCCGACGCGCGGGAAGAAAGACCCTCGAGACTTCACTCTGTGGAAATCCACTCAGGAGTCGGATCCGGCGGGCGCTTCGTGGGAGGCCCCCTGGGGAGCTGGGCGACCCGGCTGGCATATTGAATGCTCGGCAATGGCCACCAAGTATCTGGGCAGACATTTCGATATTCACGGCGGGGGATTGGACCTACGATTCCCACACCACGAAAATGAGCTCGCCCAATCCAGTGCAGCCGGCGATCAGTTCGCGAACTTCTGGATGCATAACGGACTGGTCACCGCGCAGGGCGAGAAGATGTCCAAATCGGTCGGCAACACGGTTTCCCCGGAAGAAATGTTATCCATGGCCCGGGCCGGTGCCGTCCGGTATTTCTTGGGCCAGGCGCATTATCGTTCTCAACTGGACTACCACCCCGCAGCGCTGCAAGAAGCCCAAAGCGCATTGGGACGGATTGAAGCGTTTCAGACCCGTGCCGCCGCGCTATCTGCCACCCCGGTCGGTACTGACACCGTGCCGGAGCAGTTTTCCTGGGCCATGGAAGATGACCTCAATGTGCCAGAAGCGCTAGCCGTGCTCCACGCAACCGTACGAGCGGGGAATTCGGCGCTTGATGCCGGCGATAGCCAAGCGGTCAAGACCTACCTCGGCCAGGTCAACACCATGGTCGAAGTTCTCGGATTGAACTCGGCCGCAGAGCATGACGGCGCCGACTCAGCCGCTCACCGGGCACTTGAAGCCCTGGTAGAAGCCCAGATCGCAGCCCGAGCTCACGCTCGACAACAACGCGATTGGGCGACCGCTGATGCCATCAGAGATCAGCTCGCGACGGCGGGCGTCGTCGTCGAAGATGCGGCGGATGGCGCCACCTGGTCGATTACAGAACCCAAAGCATAAGTTTTTCACAGCAGAAAGGACGAGCAGATGAGTACTCGTCGCGGTGGCTCTCCACGTAAGAAGAAGGGCCCAACCAAAGGTTCCGGCGGTCAAGGACGCCGGAAATTAGAAGGTCGCGGGCCCACACCCAAAGCTTCTGATCGGACGTGGCACAAAAGCTACCGTCCACCGGCACCGAAAAAGAAATCGGAGCGCACGACCGATGCCGTGGCGGGCCGTAATCCGGTCGTCGAAGCACTGGAAGCCGAGGTCCCAGCCAGTACGCTCTACGTGGCGGCCGGGGCCGAAATGGATGACCGGATTCGTAAATCTGTTCGTCTGGCAGCTGACCGTGGTATCCCGGTACTTGAAGCCACCGAAGCTCAACTGGCACGCATCACCGATAATGCCCGCCATCAAGGCATCGCGCTGCAAGTGCCACCGTATGAATACGAAAACGGTATTGATCTCGTTGTTGAATTGATGGACGACTGGGGTAAAGGCTACCGGCACAATCCACCGCTGGTAGTTGCTCTGGACTCGATCACCGACCCGCATAACCTGGGTGCGATCTTGCGCTCGGCGTCAGCATTCAAAGCAGACGCAGTCATTATTCCTTCGCGCCGTTCGGTTGGGGTCACCTCCACCGTATGGAAAACCTCTGCCGGAGCCGCAGCCCGCGTTCCGGTGGGGCAAGTGAGTAATCTCAATAACGCCCTGACCGAATATAAAAAAGTCGGCATGTTTACCATCGGTCTGGATGGTGACGGCGATCAGGCCCTACCCGGTCTGCCGTTGGCGACCGAACCACTGTGCGTTGTCGTCGGTTCTGAAGGCACCGGTTTGTCCCGCTTAGTTTCTGAAAACGTCGACCAGATCGTGTCAATTCCTATCGCTTCTGAACTGGAATCACTCAACGCATCATTAGCAGCAGGAATTACCCTGTACGAAATTGCCCGACTTCGGGCTAAGATTGACTGAGATACGCCCATGTGGCGTGCGACACAATCCATCACTCACATCAGTACAGAGCTGGAGTAGGAATGAAAAAATCTACCCTATTGAAAACCGCAGCAACCGCTGCAACCATGGGCTTGCTGCTCACCGCGTGCGGGTCCGATAATGGCGGAGGTAACGGTGAGGGCGGCGGCGAAGGCGAG
>ERZ1032895.87-NODE-87-length-26368-cov-5.827804_pt1 | contig 26368 bp, 23 predicted proteins | sample MGYA00516687_ERZ1032895 | MGnify/ENA primary metagenome ERZ1032895 (study PRJEB33719, sample SAMN04261600) | wastewater metagenome | biome: rural village; feature: latrine urine exit; material: soil | place: El Salvador | collected 2013-01-14 ... | reverse complement strand
TTATGATCCCCGCCCTGCTGGAGGGCGGTCCACCATTTTGGGTCGGTTTGATCGGCAGCATGCTCATCATGCTGGTGGTGCTGTATTTTGCCCATGGAATTTCTTTGAGAACCACCACGGCACTGCTGGGCACATTCATCGGTTTGCTGTTGACCGCAGCGCTTGCGGCATGGGCTTCGGATACCGCATATCTGATGGGTTTGGGTGAAGAGTATTCCTATATGCTGGCCTCTGTGGTCCCGGAGATCCGGCTATCAGGGATCGTGCTGACCGGTTTACTGGTCGCTGGGCTTGGCGTCTTGAACGACGTGACGATCACCCAGTCTTCGGCGGTGTGGGAGATTAAAGCCGCCCAACCCAATATCTCGCCGCGTGATCTATTTGCCGCTGGCATGCGCATCGGTCGTGATCATATCGCCTCGACGGTCTATACCATCGCGTTTGCCTACGCGGGCGCTGCCTTACCGATGCTCATGATCGTCTCATTGTATGACCGGTCCCTGGTGGATTCCCTCATGTCCGCCGAAATGGTGGAAGAAGTTGTACGTATTCTCGTCGGATCCGTCGGCTTGGTGCTGGCGATTCCCATTACCACTGGTATCGCGGTTGCTGTTGCCAACGCTGTGGCGGAACCGAAAGATCAGCCCAAACCCACTCAGGCCGTGAGTCACGGTCACTGAACCCGGCGTTGCCGCCTGAAGAACCAGGCAAAGGCCAGGGTCGTGATGACTAAGACGACTGCGCATGCCAGATAAGTAGTCTGTGCGCCCCAGTAGGTGAAACCGATGCCGCCCACCAAACCGGCAAAACCTAAACCGATATCGAAGGTCATATTCCAGGCCACGCTGCCGCGATTTGCGCTGCCGGACTGCTGGAACGCCATCAGTAAGCTTGCTGCCTGTACAGTACCGGTGCCAAAACCCAGCACCGCCATGGCCAAACCCAACATCCAGCCTGCTGATAAAACACCGGCAAATACCAACCCGATCAGGGCAGCTGCCAAACCGATCAGCATGACCACCACGGGGGAGTAGCGGTCTAAGGATGCACTCGCCAGGAATCGGCCGATAATCACACACACCTGCATTGCCGCAATGTACAAGGCCGGGGAGGCCCCCTGAGCGGCTGGCCCGAAGGCCAACACCAAACCGAAGACGGTCAGAACCAGTGCCGTTGGCAACAGCACCGACAGCAGCCCGGTCAGCTGCAATTGGTGGCGGGGTGGCGTATGGCGTTGTTGGCTAGAGTGTGGCCCGGCGTGTTCGGTGACTTCGCGTTTCGGTACCGTCAAAATAGCGGGAAGCGCGAGCAAGACCAGGGCGAAGTTCAACCATCGAAAACCCGGTGCAGAAACCAGCGTGATGAGCCATAACCCTACAGGCGCGGCGATCGCTGTGGCGGTCGCCGTCGTAGCACCATAAAACCCCAGGGCGCGGCCAAGGCGACCGGGCGTCACCGTGGAGGGGACCACGGCGGTGCCGATGACCACCAGGATGCCAAAACCCAACCCGCCCACGACGCTTCCGAGGAGCAACGCCACGAGCGGGGTCAGCGGCAACAGGCTCAGTAGATGCCCAGCTGCCTGGCAGCCTAACGCCAACAAAAATGTGAAGCGTGAGCCCACCCGGTTATTCAGTAACGGCACGATGGGTTGGACGGCGACCACCGCAACCATCATGATGGTCAGAACCGTGCCGGCGGTTACAGCAGTCAGGCCCATGTGCTGACCGGTGGTGATCAGTGTTGCATAGTTAATAAAAAACGTGCCAAACCCAAAGAGCACCATCCACATAACCCCCAGGAGTCCTGGGGTGAGAGTGCGCTGCGGGTGTGGTTGAGCAACGGAGGCTGACGTGGGCATACCACGACCATAGAGGATCGTGGTGAGTTGGGAACAGGTCTAGGCCTTCAAGCGCAGCACGGCCAGCATAAACTCGCCGTCCTCGACGAATGGGTCAAACTGCCAGGTGGCAAACCGCTGGTAGACCTCAAGCCCGACCGCTTCGGCGTCGGCGGTGAACTGGGCGTTGGAATAGCCACGGGCCAACTGGAAACCGGCGACAAAACGGGACGCTGTGTGCATGTGCTTGGCAATGTTTTCCAACGCAGGAAGACGTTCCCAGTCCGCTAAGAACGTTTGCACATTGCCCGCCGATACGATGATATCGAAAGACATCAGCGTCCCGGTCTTATCGCGCAACTCGAAGTCGGCTAAATCTGCGACCTCATACCGAGCCTGCGGATATTTCGCTTTTGCAACGTCCACCAGGTGAGGATCCAGATCAACACCCAGGACGTCGTGTCCGGCGGCCGCTAAGTAGCCTGCTAGCCGACCGTTGCCCGAGCCTGCATCCAAGATCGTTGAGCCGCGCTGTGCCATGGCGTCAATAGCCCGAGCCTCACCATTGATGTCATCGCCTTCAGCCTCGATCCGCTCCCAGCGTTCTGCGTAGCGCTGGGAATGTGTCGGGTCCTGCATTGCCTGGCGCCACTTATTCAGTTCAGCAACAGTATCATCGGGCTGAGTCGCCGGGCCTTGGGGAGATGCAGACAACGAGAACGTCTGCGCAGATTCGGGAGTAGGAAGAAAACCATCGTTAGCCATGGTCCCCATTGTAGAAGTAACCGTTGGATGTCCGCGGTCTTTCCACGGTCGGCTAGATTCGCGCACACTCTTGCGATGACCTCGGGGCAGTATTAGGTTGGTTGCACCATCTAATCACGACCGATGGGGTCGACATGGCACGAATCATCGCATGGGAAGTCATTTCCTTGGACGGATTCTTTGAAGGCGATCACCCCTGGGATCTACGACATCATGAATCCATCTGGGGCGATGATCTACGTGATGTGAGCCTACGCATCGGCGCTGAGGCCGGTCTGTTGGTCTTCGGTAGGAAAACGTATGACGGTATGGTCCAATACTGGCCAACAGACACCACCGAGCCAGCGATCGCGCACTATATGAACACGATGCCTAAACTCGTTGCGAGTCGAACCATGACCTCGGCTTCCTGGCAGAATACCGAAGTGACTGACGATATCGTGACCGAATTGCTGCGTCGTCGTGACAACCAGGAACGGCCCATCTTTATCTTTGGTAGCGCCACACTGGTTCGTTTCCTCTTGGACGTTGGTTTGATCGACGAACTCATGATCGGGTTGGCACCAATAGTGTTAGGAAGTGGTAATCCGTTATTCCCCTCGCCCCAAGCCAAACGCGCTCTGAGCCTGGTAGATGCCCAAGTCATCGATACCGGTGGTGTGGTTCTGCGCTATGCCGTGACCTGAGGCCACCTGAGGCAACGTATTGCACAACGCAGACAGTAAAAACATCTTCCCGCGGTTCATCCCACACATCCTAGAACCAGCATCGCTCGCACCATTGAACTGTGGCTTGCGACACCATAAGCTGACATATTGGGCTTTAACATCACAGCACGCTGTTGCCTGTGACACGCTGATCCTTGCTGAACCGTAGGGTTTCCCTACGGTATGAGGTTATGTCGGAAGGGACAAAATGAAACAAACTTTGACACAAACCCTGACCCATTTCATTGATGGTCAACCCGCCGAAGGCACCTCGGGCCGCTTTGCTGATGTTTACCACCCCGCGACCGGTGAGATCGCTGCACGAGTACCGCTAGCTTCCGTCGAAGAAGTCCACCGTGCCGTGGAAATTGCCAAGACTGCGCAAGTTCAATGGGAAGAACTCAACGCGCAGCGTCGAGCACGGATTCTTGGCCGATTCGTTGATCTGGCACACGAAAATATGGACGAGTTGGCCACCGCCTTGTCAAATGAACACGGCAAAACTTTCGAAGATGCCAAAGGCGATGTCCAGCGTGGCTTGGAAGTCATCGAATTTTGCATGGGCGCACCCCACTTACTCAAAGGGGAGTTCTCTGACCAGAGCGGGACCGGCATCGACACGTATTCCATGCGTCAGCCACTTGGTGTGACTGTGGGCATTTCGCCGTTCAACTTTCCGGCCATGATCCCGATGTGGCAGGCAGGACCGTCCTTGGCCGCTGGCAATGCATTCATTCTCAAACCCTCCGAACGCGACCCCTCCGTACCCTTGATGCTGGCCGACCTGTTCAAACAAGCTGGGATGCCCGACGGCGTCTTCCAAGTCCTCAACGGTGATAAAACAGCCGTCGATGCCCTCATCGAACACCCCGATACTCAAGCCGTGGGGTTTGTCGGTTCTACCCCAATCGCTCAGGCGATCTACACTGCGGCTGCCCAGCACGGCAAACGCGCGCAATGTTTCGGCGGTGCTAAAAACCACGCGATCATCATGCCCGATGCCGACCTTGATCAAGCCGCAGATGCACTGATCGGGGCAGCATTCGGTGCGGCCGGCGAGCGGTGTATGGCCATCTCGGTTGCTGTGCCGGTGGGCCAAGAAACCGCCGATGCCCTGGTGAAAAAGCTGGTCGAAAAAGCTCGCGACCTCAAAGTCGGCCCATCGCTGGACCCAACGTCAGATTTCGGTCCGGTCGTCACCCCGGAGGCCAAGCAACGCATCGAAGCTGCGATTGCAGCAGGCGTTGAAGAAGGTGCAGAATTGGTGCTCGATGGCCGCGGTGTCACTGTTGAAGGCCATGAAGACGGCTTCTATGTTGGTGCGACCATTTTCGATCGGGCGACCAAAGATATGTCGATCTACTTACAAGAGATCTTCGGTCCGGTGCTCACGGTGGTGCGCGCCGAGAACTTCGAAGAGGCCCTGGACCTGCCCTCGGACCACGAGTACGGCAACGGTGTGGCTATCTTCACCCGGGACGGCGACACCGCCCGCGAGTTCACCCGGCGAGTGGATGTGGGCATGGTCGGCGTCAACGTCCCCATCCCCGTACCCATCGCCTATTACACCTTCGGCGGCTGGAAAGCGTCAGGTTTCGGTGATCTCAACCAACACGGCCCGGATGCGTTCCGGTTTGTTACACGAACCAAAACCGTCACTGAACGCTGGCCTTCCGGGGTAAAAGAACACGCCAGTTTTACCATGCCGATTCAGTAAAGGAACCCATGCCACAACCGGAGATTTTGACAGCTACCCAGGGTCGCCTCGGCGTTATAACGCTCAACCGTCCCAAGGCGGTCAATGCGCTGTCGTACAACATGATCGGGCTCCTCGACGACGCGTTGACGCGGTTCGAGCAGGACGACGCCGTGCACGCCGTGCTCATTCGCGGCGCGGGGGACCGGGGTTTTTGTTCTGGTGGTGACGTCGTGACGCTGCATCAATATGCCGTCAACAACGACCTCGAGTCAGCCGCACCCTTTTTCCGAGATGAATATCAACTAGACCACCGGATCTCCGTTTATCCCAAACCGTATATCGCTGTGATGAATGGCCTGGTGCTAGGTGGCGGCGTGGGGATCTCTGCGCCGGCATCCCACCGGGTGGTCACCGATTCAACCCGGTTTGGCATGCCGGAAGTCGGGATCGGTTTCAGCCCGGATGTGGGTGGTGCGTACTACCTCGCCAATGCTCCAGCCGGGATTGGTAATTATCTGGGGCTGACCGGAGCGCATATCTCGGGTGCCGACGCCGTATACGCCGGATTAGCAGATGTTCGAGTCCCAGATGATCGCATCGAAGCTCTGATACAGCGGTTCGAAACCATCGAAGATCGTCACCAGATCGATGAGATCTTGACCGAATTCGACACCCCGGTTCCTTCAGAGCTGGCACGCGAGGCCGCATGGATCGAAGACGTCTTTTGTGCTGACACTGTCGAAGCCATCCTGACAGGCGTCCAAGATGTCGCAAACCGGGGCAATGACCTCGCTCAAAAAGCCCTCAAAGCGATGCAACGTCACTCACCTGTGGGCATGAAAGTCACCCTCGAGGCCATCAAACGCGCCCGCAACCTGACCCTGGCCGAAACACTGACCCAGGACCTTCGGACCACCATGAACGCCGTTGCGGGTACTGAACTGGCCGAAGGCATCCGAGCACAGCTCATCGACAAGGACCGTAATCCACAATGGACGCCGGCCAGATTAGAGGACGTGACCCAAGAGGATGTGGAAGCGTTTTTTGCACCCGTGGACGGCGTCGACGACTTGGGCATCCAAACCTAAGGATTCACTATGCGTATCGCCTTTCTAGGACTGGGCAATATGGGTTCCCATATGGCTCGTAACTTGGCCGCAGCTGGTTATCACGTCACGTGTTATGACATCGTGCAGCAAGCAGTGGACTCCGCCGCCCAAGACGGGCTTGCCACAGCGGACTCCGGCGTGGAAGCTGTGCGAGACGCCAACATGGTTATTACGATGTTCCCGGCAGGAGAGCATGTATTGGCTGCGTATCGCGACGGGCTTCTTGAAGCAGCACCGGACGACACGCTATTTATCGATTGCTCCACGATAGCTATAGAAGACGCTGTGGAAGCAGCACGTTTAGCCACCGAAGCAGGCCATCGGGCCCTCGACGCTCCGGTTTCGGGTGGCACAGTCGGTGCAGAGCAAGGCACTCTGACGATTATGGTCGGTGGGAGCGTAGCAAACTTCGAGCAAGCCAAACCGTTATTTGATGTTATGGGTCGCAAGATTGTGCACGCTGGAGACACTGGTTCAGGCCAAGCAGTGAAAGTCGTCAACAATATGGCCCTGGCGATTAACACCATTGGTGCTGCTGAAGCGTTTAGCCTCGGCGCAAATCTCGGGCTGGACCCACAAGTGCTCTACGATGTGATGTCGAGTTCGGCTGCACAATCCTGGTCAGTCAGTACCAACTGCCCAGTCCCAGGGCCGGTACCGGGATCTCCCGCGTCCAATGATTATCGCCCAGGTTTTGCTACGGCGCTGATGGCAAAAGATCTGGGGCTGGCAAAAGCTGCGATTGAATCGACCGGAACGCCCGCGACCTTCGGCATGGCAGCCTATGAGGCGTACACTGAGTTCAATACTGGGGACAATGCGACTAAAGACTTCTCCGCTATCATCGAGACCAAACAAAAGAAAGGCTAACTGTGTCCGAGCACGTTATTCTTACTGAGATCGTAGACCGTGTTGGCGTGATCCGCCTCAACCGACCAGAAGCGCTCAACGCCTTGAATCTTGCGATCCTGAACACGGTGGTAGAAGCCGCAGAAGCATTCCAAGATGATCCCAATATTATGGCTCTGGTGATCACCGGCAATGAGAAAGCGTTTGCCGCCGGAGCTGACATCAAAGAGATGGCAGACAAGTCCTATATTGAAATGCATCAGTCTGACTGGTTCTCCCGATGGGCCAGATTCACCGACATCCGGTTGCCTATCGTTGCTGCCGTCAATGGGTTTGCGCTTGGTGGTGGGTGTGAGCTGGCTATGATGGCAGATCTGATCATCGCCGGACCCAACACCAAGTTTGGCCAACCGGAAATTAATCTTGGCGTTATCCCCGGTATGGGCGGCTCTCAGCGGCTGACCCGCGCGGTTGGGAAATCCAAGGCCATGGACATGGTGCTCACCGGTCGCATGATGGACGGCGAAGAAGCAGAACGCGCCGGTCTGGTGGCTCGACTCGTGGAGGACGACAAAGTATTCGACACAGCTATGGAAGTAGCCCACACGATCGCCTCGAAGTCACGGCCCGTCGTCATGGCCGCCAAAGAGGCCGTTGACACTGCCTTTGAAACCACCCTGACACAGGGGCTGCTCTTCGAACGCCGTGCCTTCCACGCGCTGTTTGCCCTTGAAGACCAAAAAGAAGGCATGGATGCGTTCAGCAATAAACGCCAAGCACAATTCCAAGACCGCTAAGAGCCGTTAGCACGTGCATACGATGTGATGGGCCGCCGGAGGCTACCGATGGGCCATTTGGTCGCAAACACCCATCATGTCTGTAGGCCGGTTTCTTCGATGACAGACCATGGTTTGGCATCCTAAGGCGATGCCATTGGAAAGGATGCCTGGTCTTACTGACCTGAGGTGCCGGGCTCGACATACCCCCAAACGGCGGCGTAAATATCGTTGTCAGTTACGAAGCCGCAACGATTCTCAATCACGCCAAATGCATTCATACTTACCAGACAACCCACAAGATCACCTCGCTGATCGTAGCTCCCACGGTCACCGGTGTGGTGGCGTTGACGTAGAGAGGACAACTGCGTGGAAATTCAAGGACAAGCAGCAATCATCACCGGAGGGGCTTCAGGACTCGGAGCGGCCACCGCACAACTCTTGGCACAGCGAGGGATGAAAGTCTATGCCTTCGATCTTGCACCCAGTATTGCAAAGGCCCCGGCCGTTGATCATGTTGAGTATCTGGAAGTTGATGTCACAGATCATGATTCGATTCGCCAAGGGATCGCAGCGGTCAAAGACGGTAAGGAGCCTTTGCGTGTTGTCGTCAATTGCGCTGGTATTGGAACTCCGGGACGCATTCTGTCTCGCCGCGGCCCACATGATCTGCACCAATTCGCCCAGGTGATTAACGTAAATCTGGTCGGTACTTTTAACGTCATGACCCTCGGCGCTGAACTCATCGCCGAACAACAACCCGTGGATGACGACGGTCAACGCGGTATTGTCATCAACACCGCGTCCGTGGCAGCATTTGAAGGACAAATCGGTCAGGCCGCGTATGCAGCTTCCAAAGGTGGTGTTCACTCGCTTACTATTTCGGCAGCACGTGATCTGGCTTCATATGGTATCCGTGTCAACACGGTGGCACCCGGCATCGTAGAAACTCCCATGATGGCAGGCATCACTCCAGAATTTCGTGAAAGTCTAGAAGCCTCCGTGCCATTCCCAGCCCGATTGGCTCGCCCAGCAGAATACGCCCAACTCGTCCTGGATCTCATCAGCCACGATTACATCAACGGTCACACCGCACGAATGGATGGCGCTCTTCGGATGGGCCCCCGATAACCCCGCACCACTGCACAACTTGAGGAACCGTCCCCGGAAGGAACACGATGTCAGAAGCATATATTGTGGATGCACTCCGCACTCCCGTCGGTCGTCGCAATGGCGCTCTGGCAGAGATCCACTCTGCAGATATGGCTGCAGTCCCGCTGGCAGCCATTTTCGACCGGGTGGCAATAGATACCGCTGAATACGACGAAATTATCCTAGGCTGCATCGACCAAATTGGACCGCAATCTTTTGATATCGCCCGCACAGCGTGGTTGGCGGCTGGCGGCTCCGAAGCTGTTCCAGGAACGACGATTGATCGACAGTGTGGTTCTGGTCAGCAGGCTGTCCATTATGCAGCGCAGGCTGTCATGTCCGGCACCTCGGATCTGGTGATTGCCGGCGGAGTCCAGAACATGTCGACCATCCCCATTGGCACGGCCAACACCATCATGAAAGACCAGGGGTTTCCGAATCCTTTCGCAGGTTCGAAAGGTTGGGCAGATCGCTACGGCGACCAACAAATTTCCCAGTTTGTGGGAGCTGAAATGATGGCTAACCGTTGGGGCATCACCCGGGAACAGGCTGAAGCCTTCGCAGCTGAATCGCACCGCAGGGCCCTCGCAGCGCAAGAATCCGGATTCTTCGCCGAAGAGATCATGCCTCTTGGTGGGCTTCGTGATGACGAAGGTCCACGCACCCCTAACCGTGCCAAGATGCGTGAGCTGCCTACCCTACAACCTCTTGGCATCCATACGGCCGCCACGGCTTCACAGATCAGTGATGCGGCAGCCGTGTTAGCGATTGCCTCCGAACGAGCCGTCAAAGAATTTGGGCTGGTACCGCGCGCTCGCATCCACCACATTTCGGCTCGCGCTGATGATCCGGTCATGATGTTATCGGCTCCCATCCGTGCAACTCGATATGCATTAGAACGTACCGGCATGGACATCGATGATTTTGATGCCATCGAAATCAATGAAGCTTTTGCATCAGTGGTGCTGGCGTGGGAGAAAGAACTTCGCCCAGACATGTCAAAAGTCAACATCCACGGCGGTGCAATCGCCCTTGGCCACCCCATTGGTGCAACCGGAGCGCGACTCATGACGACCCTGTTGCACACCCTGGAAGATAACGGTGGCCGGTTCGGCCTCCAAACCATGTGTGAAGGCGGAGGCCAAGCCAATGTCACCATCATTGAACGGCTCGAGAGCTAGCCACCGCATACCACACTCATCCTGGCGACCCGGAGAATAGTAGTGAACACCCACGAGACAACGGACCGCTCGATCGAGGACCACATCAAAGCTAGCCAGCGCAACTCAGTGTCGCTGCAGCTTGCTCGAGTGGCCGCCACACAACGCGATCACCTCGCACTGAAGTATCAAGACCGCACCTGGACGTATACGAAATTCAATCAGGCTGTGACCGTGGCGGCGGTACGATTGCGCGAACTAGGATTGCACCACGGTGACCGAGTCGCCGTGATGGGCAAGAACTCAGATACCTTCTTGATCTTGTTTTTCGCTGCCGCACGCGCCGGACTGGTGCACGTCCCCATCAACTTCGCACTCACCGGACCCGAGCTGCACTACCTGATTTCGGACAGCGAAGCTTCGGTGCTGATTGCCGACGACGAATATTTAGAAGCCGTTGAAAGCATCACCGACTCCACTCCACTGGATCAAATAGTGGCCATGTCATCCCTCGTGGAACATATCCAAACGGTACTGGAAAATACACCAGCCCTCACGGCTGCGCTTGCCGAAAAGGACCTGGATCCCGCAGAAGAAACCGATCTGGTGCAACTGCTCTACACCTCGGGTACGACCTCAGCCCCCAAAGGCGTGATGTTGACCCATCGGGCTTTGCTAGCACACTATAACGGCGCGATCCCTGCGCTGGATATGACGCGGTCTGACAACCCGCTCATCGCCATGCCGCTGTATCATTCGGCCGCCTTGCATGTTTTCATCACACCCTATTTGTTCCTGGGTGCCACCATCCGGCTGCTACGGACACCAGATATTGCAGAAATGCTGCGCCGAATCGAACAAGAACGCATTGGTTCATTGTTCTTAGCTCCCACGGTCTGGGTACCGTTAGCACAGCACCCAGATCTTGCAACCCGTGACTTAGCATCGTTGAAGAAAGCCCAATACGGTGCCTCGATTATGCCAGTGACCGTCCTGCAGCGCTTACGTGAGCAATACCCCAACATCGGTTTTTATAACTGCTTTGGTCAAAGCGAGATGTCGCCGCTGTGCACCGTGTTACGTCCCGAAGAACACGAACAGCGGCCGGCGTCGGCAGGCCGCCCGATACCCACGGTCGAGTTGCGCGTTGCCGATCCCACCACCGGAGAGCCTGTATCGCCAGGGACGCCCGGAGAAGTGCAGTACCGATCACCCCAGCTCTTTTCCGGTTACTGGAACAAACCAGAACAAACCCAAGACGCCTTTATCGACGGGTGGTTTCGTTCCGGAGATCTGGTCACGATGGACGAGAACGGGTACATCGAAGTAGTCGACCGAATCAAAGACGTCATCAACTCCGGGGGAGAACTGGTTGCTTCGCGCGAAGTAGAGGATGTCCTCTACCGCCACCACGCGGTTGCCGAAGTCGCCGTCGTTGGCCGTCCTCACGCTCGATGGATTGAACAAGTCACCGCGGTGATCGTCCTGAAAGAAAGTCACCCAAATATCTCGGCTGAAGAGATTCGAGACTTTTCGCGGCAATATCTCGCCCGACATAAAGTCCCAGGCCACATCGAATTTGTCACTGAGCTGCCAAGAAATCAGTCGGGCAAACTGCTCAAACGCGAACTCAAATAACTGCTCGGCTAGGCGGCGGTGAGCAGATGACGCCGCTGAGAGACAACCGATCGGTTCGGGGTCAGGATGCTCAAGACCCGCACGAATGTCGTCATCCACAGTAAGGATAGTCCCACGACGATGCTTTCCAGGGCGGTAACCGTTAGCTCCGGGATAAAAAACGTCAAGACGAAACAACCGGCGATGAGAACCACCAAGAGGCCGGTGACAAAGCGCAAGACGAAGGGGCGGCCAGGTAAGACGTACTGGGTGTAGCCGGCGGCAAGAACCAACAGGCCCAAGGCGCCAAAGGCTGCGATAGCATGCGCACCCGGTTGTTGATTCAGCGGAAACCATCCGACACCGGCGAGCGCGAGTCCGGCCAACACCCAGATGCTCACCACCACGGTGATGCGTGGGACGGCCTCATCGTCCAACAGGCGGTGCAGATCTCGACCGATATACGAGCCGATCGTGGCAACCAGCAGGCCGGCTCCAATGATGGTCCCGTTAAAGGCCCAGGCACTGGCGCCGATGCCCAGTTGGGAAAAGTTACGCTGCCACCAGGTGGGATCAGCCTCGGTTAGCATCGCAAAGACCGTGCCGACGATCAAAAATGTGAATAACAGTGCGGCGAGATTGCGCGGACTCAAGTCGATACCGGCCTGAAAGGAGAGTCTGCCCGCAAGTGCTGCTGCAACACCGGTAAGCAGGCCCCCGCCGATCGCGCCGAGCTCTAGCCCCGGAAGCGCTGAGCCCAACAGCTGGCCGACCAACAGGACGCTCAGGCCCGTGACCCCACCAAAGGCGATCGTGACGGCGACAAACGAACCGTGCGAAATCAAGGTCTGCCACAGGGGCATGAATCGGGTTTCACCGGCCCGGTGCAGATACGAACTGACGATAAATGCCGCAGCAGCGACCAGGGCTGCAATCAGCGCCATCGGAAAGATCAACGAGCCCTCACCGGCAACTGGGCGAACCTGGTTCCACAAGACGAAGCCAGCGGCAACAAAGCCGACAACGAAGGAACCTACGGTGGCCCACAACGCCAAGGTTTGTTCCGCTAAAGCCCGTTCAACCGTCTGCATGGTTCCATCAAACCATATGAGGGAGGCCAGCTGAGATGAACTGAAAGTCAGCGACGGAACTGGGCGTCGGTATATTCGTGCCCGTATCCTTCGGTGGTCGTGCGCGCGGCAAGGACACGGCTGGTGTGTTGTCCTTGATCGCCGTGGGTGTGGATTTCGTCTTCTCGGAGCACGACCCGTCGGATCTTACCGGAGACGGTCTTGGGGAGTTCGGTGACAAATTCCAGCCGGCGAATTCGGCCGTAGGGTGGGAGCACGGTGCGGGCGTGCGCGAAGATCGCCTGGGCAGTATGTGGGGTGGGCAGGTGGCCGGGCGCCAGGACGACGTAGGCCTTGGGTACGGCGGTCCGGATCGGATCAGGACTCGGAACGACGGCGACTTCCGAAATCGAAGGATAACCCATGAGGCCGTTTTCCAACTCGAATGGGGACAGTTTATAATCCGAGGCCTTGAACAGATCATCGGCGCGACCAACGTAGGTGTAGACACCCTCGGCATCACGTGACATGAGGTCCCCGGTTAGATAAAGATCTTTGCCGAAGACTTTCAGGTTGCGATCCTCATCTCGGTAATATCCGGGAGTCAAACCCACTGGACCAGGGTCTAAGCGCAATGCGACCTGGCCGGAACCGGGACCAATAATGAGTTCCTCGGTGACCTCATCGACGAGTTCGACGGCGAAGCCAGGCAGCGGTTTGCCGAGGGCTCCAGCCGGCACATCCAGGCCTGGCGTCGTGGCGATCTGCAAGGTCGTTTCGGTCTGCCCATAGCCATCACGAATCGTGACACCCCAGGCATCGCGGACCTTCTCCAGAGTCGACAGGTTGAGCGGTTCGCCGGCGGAGACCGCATTGCGAGGCGGATTCTTGATGCGTCCCATATCGGCGTGGATGAGCATGCGCCATACGGTCGGGGGAGCACACAGGCTGGTGACATCAAATTCTTCGATCACCTTGAGCATGGTGGCCGCATCGAAGCGAGCGTAATTCACGGACAGGACGGTCGCCTCACCAATCCACGGCCCGAAGAAGGATGACCAGGCGTGTTTTCCCCATCCCGGAGAAGAGATATTCAGGTGCACATCGTGGCTGTCGACGCCTAACCAGTACAGGGTCGAAAAATGACCCACCGAATACGACTGCTGGGTGTGTAACACCATTTTTGGTTCACTCGTGGTGCCCGAGGTGAAGTACACCAACATCTCGGCATCGGCTGGTGTTGGCCCGTCAATCACAAATTGTGCCGACGAAGTCTCGGCATCAGTAAACGCGTGGGTGCCGGCAACGGGTTGAGCCCCGGTGACGACGAGCGCAATAGTAGACATGTCGATCCCGTGGGAGTGTAGGTCGGCAAATTTTTGGATGTTCTGCTGGTTGGTCAACACCCAGTTCACCCCGGCGCGCTGGATGCGTGATGCCAGTGCCTCGGAGTTCAACATAACCGTTGTCGGCAGAATGACCGCGCCGATTTTAATGGCAGCCAGCATGGCTTCCCACAGCTCGACCTCGTTATCCAACATCATCATGAACTTATCGCCACGGGCCACACCCAGTGACTGGAACCAACCGGCGACCTGGGTTGAGCGTGCCGAAAGTTCGGCAAACGTCAACCGGGTGGTCCCGGTATCACCGGTGACGATCAGCGCAGGCTGGTTCCCTCGGACAGGGTCCTTGGCCAGAGCATCAAACCAATCCAAACCGAAGTTGAAGCGCTCAAAGCTTGGCCAGACGAACTTCTCGGCGGCCTCGGCCGGGTCCAGCGACATCAGCCGGTCACGAGCCGCGCGATATTGTTCGGTTACGTTCATGGATCGATCCTTTACCCCTCAGCGTGCACAACGTGCCCAGTCTAGTTGCCCTCTTGGACGGCACCGGCTGGTCGGTGTCTTATTTCCATCCCAGGAGTTTGAACACTTCAACCCATCCGGCGAAAATCTCGCGGTTGCGTTCTGGGCCAAGCTGCGCGGGGTTTGCAAAGAGCACGTAGTCGGCTTCCAGCACGGCCTGATCGTTGGATAACATCTCGGCCAATTGTTCGGTGTGTCCCACATAGGTTGGCCCCGACCGTGCCGGGCCGCCCTCAAGCCGTCCGGCCTGATCGTGGGTACTGCCGGCGTGTCCGAACATGCGTTCATCCTGAACCGACCGTAACGCGAACATCGAACGAGTGACCGCCGTCTGTCCGCCGGTTTCGTATCCTGAGTCGTGGTAGGCGTCGAGGTAGTGTTTGATCTGATCGGCCTGCTGGATGTGGAATGGACGACCATCGTCCTGCAGCAGCAGGGTCGAGGATAACAAGTTATATCCTTGGTTACCGGCAGTTATGCCCGATGACGTCGAACCCGATCCCCACCACAGGCGATTGATCAGACCGGGGGATTGTGGTTGGACCACCAGTTCTGTTGCGCCGCCCGGAGACCATGGCGAATTCGGATCGCCGGTTGCTACGGGCTTGCCTCCAACGGCATCGCGGATACGCTGGCCGCGCTGTTGGGCAAGCTCGCTCCACGTCTGCCCGGGCTCTAGGGTGTATCCAAACTGCTCTTGGCCATCCAGCGCTGCTTCTGGTGAGCCACGGGAGATACCCAGTTGCAGGCGACCTCCCGAGATGAGATCGGTTGTGGCGGATTCCTCGGCGAAATATAGCGGGTTCTCGTAGCGCAGATCAATGACACCGGTGCCCAGTTCAATGGTTGATGTCTTGGCTTTTAGACCGGTAAAGCGTTGCCACCCGGTGAGGTGTCGGGTGCTTAATTCTCGGCTGACGGCGGGGCGGGCACCCGCACCTGCAATGACCGGGGGATGGCCTCGGCCATAATCTCTTTGGTCTTTGGGATGGGATCCCCGTCAATTTGGGCCACCAGTGGCTCTTCGAACACCATCTTGCAGGTACGCGTCGGGAACGTCGTCACCCGCGTAGTTTTTTGCTTCGGGACCAGGGCAGCCGCGGCGACTTGAAGCCAATCCACCAGGTTGCGCGGATCTAATAGCGCCACATCTAACAGTCCGTCGTCGATGACGGCTTCGGGCACCATATTGAACCCTCCGGTCAAAATCCCGCAATTGGCTAACATGGCTGAACGCACCCGATACCGTCTGGGTTCGCCGTCTTGGGCAGTGACCGTCACGGTGTGGTGCTTGCCGCGTAGCTTCCGCACGCCCGCTTCGGTGTAGGCCAGCCAACCGGCAGCAGCTTTTAGCCGATCCGAGGTGGAGTGCATGATCTCGGCATCGAATCCGGCCCCGGCAATCACCGTCGACACCAGATTATCTTGCGTATTATCCTCATAGACCACGTCCAAGGAGACCACATCGATCGGGCGCACCGTGCCGTTAAAAGCAATGTAAATACATTCTTGAACGTCGTTGAACGGCAAATCCAGATTGCGGGCCAATAAATTGCCGGTCCCCGTGGGAATGATCGCCATCTGGACATCGGTATTGACCAGGACTTTTGCAGCCGCTCGCACCGTGCCGTCACCCCCGGCGATCAACACCAGCTGAGCGCCGTCATCCACCGCCTGCTGCACGGCTGACAAACCGGAATCTTCCAAGATGGTCTCATAAAATTTCGGCTCCGGCAGCCCAAAGAGTCGACATGCTTGAGCCACCAACGGCAGAGCCTGATCCGAGGCCGCCTTGGACGGGTTATAGACCAGAGCGACTCGATTTGGCACCCCTAATCTCGAGGCGACCTGCGGCAACTCATACGCTTGCGACAACTGTTCCGACAAATCCCGGCTAACTGCCTCCGCACGGTGTGCGCGGTCGCGGGCCTTGCGCCATGCCACCAGCGCGACGATTGCTCCGGCCACGGCGCACACGGCTACCACCAGCAGCACAATCGTTAACGGGGTCATGTCAACAAGTGTAGGTTACAGCCGGCTCGGGTAGGCTGAAGCATGTGATTGACGTAAAGCATCTTGCCGAAAACCCTGACCTATACCGCGCCTCGCAGCGAGCTCGTGGAGCCGACGAGTCGCTAGTTGATCAGATCATCGCCGCTGATACCGAACGCCGTGCCGCCCTGCAGGCTTTCGAGAACCTGCGCGCCGAGCAGAAAGTCTTCTCCAAGAAGATTGGTCCGGCCACAGGCGACGAGAAAAAAGCCCTGCTGGACCAGGCCAAAGAGCTTGCCGCCAACGTCAAAGCTGCCGAAGCCGAAGCGGATGCCAAAAACCAGTTGCTCGAGGACCTCAACAACGTCTTTCCCAACCTCATCATCGAGGGCATCCCGTCGGGTGGGGAAGAGAACTTCGAAGTACTCAAGACCGTAGGCGACGCCCCAGCATTTGATTTTCAGCCCCGCGATCACCTGGAATTAGGCGAAATGTTGGGTGCCATCGACATGGAGCGCGGCGCTAAAGTCTCCGGATCGCGCTTCTATTTCCTCAAAGGCGTTGGCGCCCAGTTAGAGATGGCGCTCACCCAGATGGGAATGGTCCAAGCCGCTGAAGCCGGATTTATCCCGATCATCACTCCCACCCTGGTGCGCCCAGAAATCATGAACGGCACCGGATTTAACGTCGAACACGACGACGAAATCTATCGGATTGAAAAAGACGACCTGTATCTGGTCGGCACCTCCGAAGTCGCACTGGCCGGCTATTATGCCGACGAAATTATCGACCTTTCTAACGGGCCGGTCCGTTTTGCCGGGTATTCGACCTGCTACCGCCGCGAAGCCGGTGCTGCCGGGAAAGACACCCGCGGCATCATTCGGGTCCACCAGTTCAATAAACTGGAAATGTTCATCTACGCCACCCCGGAAGAGGCCGAAGCAGAACACGAACGCCTGTTGGCTTGGGAAGAAGAGATGCTCGCCAAAATCGAGGTCCCCTACCGGGTCATCGATACGGCCGCTGGCGACCTCGGGCCCTCGGCTGCACGGAAATTTGACTGCGAAGCCTGGGTCCCGACCCAAGATGCTTACCGTGAGCTCACCTCGACATCCAACTGCACAACCTTCCAAGCTCGCCGTCACAATGTGCGCGAACGCTTATACACCGACGACGGTTCCAGAGCCGGTACCCGGATTGCGGCAACCCTCAATGGTACCCTGGCCACAACCCGCTGGCTGGTCGCCATTTTGGAAAACCACCAAAATGAAGACGGCTCGGTCAACGTACCCAAAGCCCTACAGCCCTACATGGGCGGTAAGACCGTGCTGGAGCCCATCGCCTAGAGAGCTCCGACAACAACAAGCCTTCAACCACGTCACAGCCCAATTCTGCTATTTCAGAATTGGGCTGTTGGGCATTCGGATCGGTGCAGTGGTTACAGAATATCCGGGGATTTACCGTCAAGTTCGGCTGAATTTGTCACTGGTTCATCACAGCGTTGCTCGACATGGTTGACTAGTGGGCATGAAGAAAAAGATGGTCTGTTTAGACGTAGACGGCACGATCGTGGACTTCGATGGCCACATGTACCCAGAAGTGCGCGCCGAAATCATTAATGTCATGGAAGCCGGTCACCACGTGCTGATCGCCACCGGCCGGGCTTTTCACGCTACCTTGCCCATTATTCGCGACATCGGCCTGCACTGCGGTTACTCAGTGTGTTCAAACGGTGGGGTCGCCTTGCGCTTGGACCCAGAACTCGACGAAGGCTTTGAGGTCGTCGCCCGCAGTACGTTCGACCCGTCATCGGTGTTAGAGAAACTGCGCGACCGCGTCCCGACAGCTCGATTCGCTATCGAGGACGACGAGGGGAACTACCTGTCTACCGAGCGTTTCCAAGACTTCAGCTTCGGCGTCCAAGCTACCGGTGTGACGTTCGAAGAACTCCAAGAAACCACTGCAGTCCGTCTCGTGGTCTTCTCGCAGGGCGCTTCGACCCGCGAATTCGCCTCAGCCATCGAATCTCTGGGCCTGCAGGGCATTACCTACTCCGTAGGGTATAACGCCTGGTTGGACGTCGCCGGTGCCGGCGTGACCAAAGCCTCGGGTCTTGAAGCACTACGCCAGGTGTTGCACGTGGATCGAGAAGATACCGTTGCGATCGGTGACGGCTTCAACGACGTTGAAATGCTGGAATGGGCGGGCCGTGGCGTCGCAATGGGTCAGGCGCCAGCCGAGGTCAAACACGTAGCGGACGAAGTTACCGGTACCGTGCACGAGGGCGGCTTGGCCACCGTGCTGCGCACCCTGCACTAAGGGCCAGTCTTGGGCGGCGGGCCGGAGGGCCGCAATGAGCGTTATGACATGCCGCTATTGGATTGGATGTTCACAGCGGCGTCGGCCTGATCTAACAGCAGGCTGACCGCACTGCGCACGTCGTGTTCGGTGTTATACAAGGATCGTTTAATGGCTTGCGATACCGCCTGTACCGTCATACCCAGTTCTTGAGCTACCCGACGTTGTTGGCCGCGGACTCCCGGATTGAGTCGATCCAAGACCGCCCATTCAGCGTCCGAACGGCGGGACACCACATGCCCAAGTAACTGCAAGACGCTTTGGGCATGTTTGCCCAGCTGGGTTTGTTCGACACCGCGCGGAGGCTTGGCCGCTTCAACGCGCAACGGCACCAACTGGCCTTGTTTGGCAGCCAACGAAACAGCCAAGTCGGCGGCTCGGACCCCGGAGCCGGTCAGCTGATCTTCATGTTCGGTTGCAGACCCTACACCGATTCCCACGTTCCACGTGCCTAACCGCATCGCATACAACGCGGTTGCTACCACCTGGGGGGCTGCAGAAAACACTTGGCGATACGTCATTGGATCTGCAGAGCGCGGACCGGACAGTTCTACCCCAAGGTGCTGTTGAATATCCTGGTGGAAATCTGCGGCACGCTGTTCACTGGGTTCCACAGATCGCTGGGTCATGGTCACAACAAACATATTTCCATCCTTGCACGCAAACCGGACCGAATGCGAGACAACTCAAGTGAATGTGGGTGACATAGGGCAGAATAATCGTTGTGGAAGATGACGAAACGCCGCAAGAAGGGATTCTCACGGCGTTCGACGACTTCTCAGATGCGCGAAAGTTTTTGAATTACCTGGTGGCGAAATTGCTCAAAAACTTTGCGATTTTCAACAGATAGCAGCAGATTTCGACCCGCTTTAGCCTTTAAAGCGCTCGATCGAAGCTTGAAGCTCAGCTTCGGCCGCCGGACGAGCCTTCCACCCCTCGGCCTTGACCCATTTGCCGGGCTCTAGATCCTTGTAACGAGTAAAGAAGTGCTCGATTTCTTTAATCAGGTATTCATCGACATCTTCAAGTTCCTGAATGTGTTCATAGCGTGGATCATTTGGCACACACAGAACCTTGTCGTCGCCGCCGCCGTCGTCGGTCATTGAAAAAATCCCGATGGGGCGAACTTCGACAACCACACCGGGCAACAGATCAAAACCTGGCAGGTAGACCAGCGCATCCAAGGGGTCACCATCTTCACCCAGGGTGTTATCGAAAAACCCGTAGTGGGTTGGGTATTCCATGGCGGTAAACAGGATGCGATCCAGGTGCAACCGGCCGGTTTCTTCGTTAATTTCGTACTTGACCCGTGAACCGGCAGGGATCTCAATGGTGACGTCGTGATGCATTATTTCTCCATCTAATTGGCGGTAAGACTTGCCGCACGCAATGACTTGGGGCAAGCGTATGCTTGATCTAAGGTTATTACGTCCGCGGGTGAATAACCCAAAATGTGCCCAAAGGGTGCAGAACATTAAACAGGCTAACGCGAAACCAGTTGTTCAGGTGAAACCATGATGGCAGCGAAATCTTCCGGACGGCGTGCCAGAATCGCCGCTTCCGGGCGTCGTCGCTGGTTCCCCTGGATCCTGGGAATCGTGCTCGGACTCGTCGCCGGTGGTGGCATGACCTTGGTCTATGCGCCTCCGAATGCGGATGTCATCCGGGTGCAGTCCGCCGAGTGGGTGCACCACATGCGTGACCTGGTCACCCCGGGGGCCAGCCCATCATCGACCAAAACCTCGGTCGATGACCCCAAGATTTATGCCCCTGTGCCCATGGCGCTCCCGCCTGAAAACACCAGCGATCACGACCTTGTAGCCGATGATCTAGACAAACTCATTAACGTCAATGCGCCCCTCCCGGATCCAGGCCAGCTAGCTACTGCCCTTGACGGAGCGGCTGCGGGACTCGCCTTGAATCACCGAATGCTGGTCGTCGATGCCGCGACGGGCCGTGCCTTATATGACACCGGGGGCCAGGATCCGATAGTGCCCGCTTCTACCCTGAAACTGTTCACTGCTCTCAGCGCATTGCATCACCTGGACACGCACCATCGGTTTACTACCTCGGCGAGTTACGATCCGGCCCACGGGGTGACCCTGGTCGGTGGGGGAGACGGGCTGTTATCTAACGGCACCAGTACTGGTGAAACCGTTGGTTATGCCGGGTTGGCAGATTTGGCCAATGCAACGTGGGAGGCCATTGAACACGAGGTACCGCACAGCGGCGTCGTCGATGTCCGAGTGGACGTCTCTCGATACGCTGAGCCATTCGTTCACCCTAGTTGGACCGAAGGATTGATGACCAGCGGCTGGGTTTCTCCTGTTTACCCGCTCAACACCTGGGGCGGATTTGTAGCCGACCCACAACTCACCAGCGATGCAGTAGCCGACGGGGCTGCCTACGCCGGTGCCGCCTTCGCCCAGCGCCTGACCGAAGCAGCCGCCCACGCCGGCTACGACGTCGAGTTTTCCAATGCTGGACGCACCAGGGAGCCCTCCGAGGCAGAACCGGTCGCCAGTGTCCGTTCGGCAACGCTAGGTGAACAGCTGCAATTTGCCATGAAACAATCCAACAACATGCTGTTTGAGATGTTTGGCCGAGAAGCAGCACTTGCAGCCGGAACAAGTCCCGACTTCACAGGCTCCACAACCACTACCCTCAACACGCTGCAAGAGCTGGGACTCAACGTCGAACACCTGCATTTTGTCGATAACAGCGGACTGTCGCCGAATAGTCGTGCCACCCTGGACGCGACCGTTCAACTGTACGAACACATGCTGACCGATGAACAGTTCCGCCCGATGTTCCAAACTCTCACGATCGCCGGCTACGACGGGACCATGCGCAACCGGATGATTGAAGCACCATATTCGGGCGTGGTGCGTTCGAAAACCGGCACGCTTGAGGTGGCAAGTTCCAACGCCGGGCTCACCGTCACCGCAGACGGTCGCACCCTGTGGTTTGCCATCAATACCACCGGAGCCGACGGAGAGTATGCCGCAGCCCGAGCAGAACAAGACCACCTTGCCGAGGTAGTAACCGACTGCGGATGCAGCAAGTGAGCAACGACATCGTTGATCCAGTAGGGTTCAACATGAAGGGACACAGTCATGCAAATTTTTAGCCAAAAGGTGGCAGCATCCACCGGACGCAACCTCGTGCCACCCGGACCACGAGTTCCTGCCACCGACGCGATCATTGAAGCCGAGGGGCTGCGCGCCGCGGCATACTCCGCCGCTGAGCACGTGGCGACGCTGAGTAAGCTGTCTGCCGTTGAACACTGGGCCACCGAGTCTGTCGATGCCGACGTCGAAGTCCTCGTGGTAGATCGCCCCGGTTGGATCACCGCAAACTCGCACTCGCTGCAGGTCATGCTCGAACCAGCTTTTCAGCGGCTCAGCAAAGTCAGCGAAAGCCTCATGAAAAGCCTCGGCTCAGATGCCACCGCAGGTTTCTCCGGCGCCCAAGTCGGTGCGGTCCTAGCGTTCCTGTCCACCAAGATTTTGGGCCAGTTCGAGCCCTATGCTGCCCAAGCTGCGGGTGGGGACGCCAAACCCCGACTCATGCTTGTGGCACCCAACGTTATGATGATCCGGGACGAGCTCAAGCTCGACCCCGAAGACTTCAGATTCTGGGTTAGCCTGCACGAACTGACACACGTGGCGCAATTCGCCCAAGCCCCGTGGCTGTCGCAGCACATCTTAAATATCGCGACCGATTTTTTGCTGACCAGCATCCTGCCGGAATCCGAAAACCAGCTCACCGCACAGCAAAAAGCTGTCAAGGCAAAGAAACTCGAATCCCAAATCACCGGGGTCATGTCACTGCTGGAAGGTCATGCCAACGTCATCATGGACGCCGTTGATCGGAAGCTGGTGCCCAGCGTGCGTGTGATCCGTAAGCGCTTCGACGAACGCTCAGCGAACCACAACTGGCTAGCGCACTTATTGCGCAAGCTCTTTGGACTGGACGCCAAGGCGAAGCAGTACAAGCAGGGCCAAGCATTCGTTGCAGCGGTGATTGACCGCATAGGGATGGAGCAATTTAACGTCGTCTGGGATGCATCCGAGAACCTTCCGTCTATGGATGAACTGACCAATGCTGATGCTTGGGTTGCCCGCGTCTTCAAGTAGGCCATACCGTGAGCACCTCACCACCTGTTGACCCTCCACTGAGCGGGCCGGATACCTGGCCGCCGAGCAGCGCATGGCCGGCTGCAGTCCATTCAGGTGTCAAGGCGTTAAGAGCCCTGGTGGAAGGTTGGAGCGCCTCGCAGGACCAACCTATCCTGGTGGGGGTTTCTGGTGGGGCAGATTCGATGGCCCTGGCGGCGCTTGCAGCCGAAACCCAACGCACTACCGGGCTTACCTTCGGAGCCCTGATTTTTGATCACCAGCTGCAAGATGTCACAGCACAGGTAGCCCGCCAAGCTGCCCGCAGTTGTACGGTGATGGGTTTACACCCCGTTGTGCTTCGGAAACTGACGGTAACACCCGGTGGGGATGGCCTTGAAGCGGCAGCTCGGCTGGCACGCTACGACGCGTTCGTCCACTGTGCCCACGAAGTTCAGGCGGCGGGCGTCCTAACAGCACACACCGCTAATGACCAAGCCGAGCAAGTGCTTTTAGGGCTTGCCCGGGGTTCCGGATTGCGCTCCATTGCGGGCATTCGCAAACAACGCACCCATGACGCACCCGGTTATGGGCCGGTACGCATCGGGCGACCGTTGCTGGAGCTGACCCGCGAAGCTACAGAACGTATTTGCGCTTGGGCCGGCATCCGGTATTTCGAAGATCCCATGAATCGAGATGACGCTATCGTCAGGATTCGGGTGCGGAGGCATCTGCTGCCGGCACTTGTGAATCCCAGCACTGGGCTGGGGCCGGGAGTGTTTTCCGGTTTGGTTACCACAGCAAGCTTGGCAGCCGATGATGCCGCAGTTTTAGAAGACATCGCGCAGGAAACCTACCGCGAGCTAGTCACTGAAGAACCGCATCAGCTGAGCTTCCCTTTGAAAGCCCTGCAACGGTTGCCACCCGCTATCTTGCGACGGGTCATCGCTATTGCAGTACAACATTTTGGGGCGCCTCAACCCAGTTTTGAGCGGTTAGCAGCCATCCAGGAACTGGTGTTCCCACCGCTGGGCAGGTCTTCGTCTTCCGGCCCGATCCAACTGGAGGGTCATGTGAGTCTTTACCGCAAAAAAGGCGATGAAGAATATGCAAAACTATTAGTCATCCCCTCATACCCGAGGGACTAACCTGACCTAACGAGGAGTGACCATGAAGGCCGAAGACGTTGCAGGCGATTTGGAGTCAGTATTACTGACTCGCGAAGAGATTGATGACATTGTCCAGGACCTGGCGGTGCAGATCGATCGCGATTACGAAGGCAAAGATATTCTGCTGGTGGGCGTACTGAAAGGTGCGTTGATGATCATGGCGGATCTCTCTCGAGCGCTGCGCTCCAACGTCACCATCGATTTCATGGCCGTCTCCTCCTACGGGTCAGGAACCAAGTCTTCTGGCGTTGTCCGAATCCTGAAAGACCTTGAAGAAGATCTCATGGGGCGTCATGTGCTGATTGTGGAAGATATTGTCGATTCGGGTCTGACCTTGTCTTGGTTGAAGACTAATTTGGAATCGCGTGGTCCGGCCTCCGTTGAGATTGTCACGTTGTTCCGCAAACCTGAGGCACTTGCTGTCGACATTGATGTCAAATACATTGGGCGCGACATTCCTAACAAGTTTGTCGTTGGGTACGGTCTGGACTTCGGCCAGAAATATCGCAACCTGGATGTCTTGGCCACCTTGGCACCCCACGTCTACGAATAAAACAACTTTCTCGTGTTCCCGGTGATGCCGTTCGGTGTGGCACCACCGGGATGAGGGTTTCGAGGTGTACTACCCGCGATGCATATAATTGCGAATCCATTTGGCTTCTGGCGTTGAAGGGTGCAGTAAAAATTCCGGAAACTGGTCGTCATTAAGGCGAACCAACACCTCGGTCTCGTGGAGGACCAAGTGGTGGAAGCGACATAACATCACCGCATTGTCCAATGAGGTCATTCCACCGTTTTGCCAGTGCTGGATGTGGTGCACTTCGGAGTAAATGTGCGGCATTTTACAACCTGGATATGCGCACCCGCCGTCGCGCAGAATGACTGCGCGACGAACGCTGGTTGGAAATCCTCGTTGGCTGCGGCCGACGTCCAATGGTTCTCCTCTGGAACTGAGTACCGCGGGAATAATGGAAGCGTCGCATGCCATCATGCGCAGCTGTGCCCAGTCGAGCTCCATCGCATCATAGTCGTATAATTCCGGAAACGGTTTGTTTCCTTCGATCAATGCGGCGATTTCACGTTGCACATTTAGATCATCAGAATCGAAATCCAAATACTTGCCAGCCAGATCGGCGTATTGCAGTCCCACTGTCACATTGGGTACCACATTGACCAACCGTCCCAGTCCAGGAATGACCGCACCCGATGGTGCGATATCTTCTGGATGAGTGCTCTCATGCGCTTCATCTGAATGTTGGTTTATCTGGTCTTGCGCCTTGCCTGCTGGCAAACTGGTCAGCACGATCCCTGTTTCGAGGATGTCTAACAGAAAATGTGACCACCGTTGAGCAGGTGTGCGGTTGTCATACAGCATTGGAATCTCATATTCATCATCGGCTGGCGTGATGCGCTCGGCCCCTGACTTCCGAGATCCACCCGGATTCAACTGATCTTCATCATTGATACGCGATATCTCATTGCGCAGGTTATTGACTTGTCTTCGCAATCGTTCTAATACGTTGCGATACTGCCATTTGGTGAGCACCCAATCGAGCCGAATATGATTATCACCTAGCGGAGAGACAAATCGCAGACCTTCCTCATACTGGCGCTGTTTGGGGGTGAGCCGCGTCCCGGGTTTGGTGAATTGTCGGTTCGTGCAGCGCTTGATGCGGTCAGCAAACTTTCGGACCTCATCAGGTCCGGCGTGAAGTGCCTTGGCTAAGAGTTCGCCTTCCTTGGTAGCCACCAAGCGATCGGCTTGTTCATCGGTGGCACCTGCACGTTTCGACGCGGCACGGATCGATCGCAGCCGATCAACAATGTAATTGGCAGATGCCGGATCAATTTTTCCCTCGGCCATGGCTTGCTGGATTTTCGGTGCTCGCATCTTGGATGCACCGGGCTTGGTCGGGTTCGCGGTGGCGATGCGCAACCGGCGTTCAACCTCTTTGGTGTCAAGTCCGATGAGTCGGGCAATGAAATCCTTGGCATCTTTGAACGGGCGCTTGCCTTTATGCGCCAGGGTAGCGCCTCGGGCATCAATACTTTCGAACCAGCCCTCCAACAGGAAGGCCAAGCGACACTGGAAGTTATAAAAGCGACGATGGTTTTCTTC
>ERZ1032895.86-NODE-86-length-26577-cov-14.129704_pt1 | contig 26577 bp, 22 predicted proteins | sample MGYA00516687_ERZ1032895 | MGnify/ENA primary metagenome ERZ1032895 (study PRJEB33719, sample SAMN04261600) | wastewater metagenome | biome: rural village; feature: latrine urine exit; material: soil | place: El Salvador | collected 2013-01-14 ... | reverse complement strand
AGCAATAAGCTATTATATAATAAGTTTGAACTCTTATTGGTGATGTCATATTGCTGGCTTCACGGTTATTTGTTTTTTCTTACAGCTTACGGCTTACGGCTTACGGCTTACGGCTTACGGCTTACGGCTTACGGCTATCACATTCCGGCGCTTTTCCCGCTGGCGTTCAAGCGCCCAGCCCACGTGTTCGCGGACCAGCGCGGATGGGTAGGGCAGTCGCGCCCAGAGAGCGGCTTCAACGTGTTCGCTCCAGGGGGCGTTGCCCAGGCCCACGGCCAGGTTGCGCAGCCAGCGTTCGTAACCGAGGCGGCGCAGGGGGCTGCCGGCGGTGCGCTCGAGAAACTCCTCCTCGCTCCAGTTGAATAGCCGGGTGAGGTCTGAGCGGTCGAGGTCGTGGCGGGGGGCGAAGTCCGGCTCCTGGCTGGCTCGCGTGAAACGGGTAAAGGGGCAGACCAGTTGGCAGTCGTCGCAGCCGAACACGCGATTGCCCATGGCTTCGCGGTAGCGCTCGGGAATGGCGTCGTGAAGTTCGATGGTGAGGTACGAGATGCAGGCCCGGGCATCGACCACCTTGTCCTCGACGATGGCGCCGGTGGGGCAGGCCGTGCGGCAGGCGCTGCAGCTGCCGCAGTGCTCGCTGTCATAGGGCGGATCAATCGGCAGCGGCAGGTCGGTGTACAGCTCACCCAGGAAGAACAGCGAACCGGCCTTGGGGTTGAGCAGCATGGCGTTCTTGCCGAACCAGCCGAGCCCGGCCTTGCGTGCCAGACCGCGCTCCATGACCGGCGCGGAGTCGACGAAGGCGCGAAAGCCGAACGGCCCAACCACCTCTTGCATTTTTTGCGCCAGCTGGGCCAGGCGCTTGCGCATCAGCTTATGGTAGTCACGTCCTAGGGCATAGCGCGACACGTAAGCCTTCTCGGGTCGCGCCAGCATGCGGGTCGTTTCCACCTCGGGTGATAGATAGTCCAGCCGCACGCTGATCACGCGTATCGTGCCGGGCTCCAGTTCATCGGGCCGGGTGCGTTTGGTGCCGTGCTTGGCCATGAAGCCCATTTCGCCATGGTGTCCGGCATCCAGCCAGCGCTGCAGGTGCGCCTCGTCCTCGGCCAGATCCACGTCGGTGATACCGACCTGCTGAAAGCCGAGCTCGCGGCCCCAGGTCTTGATCTGGTCGGCCAGCGCATGGAGGTCGGGGGTGACGGTCCTGGTGGTTGGTTGCGGCATGACGGCTTGGAAGCTATGGCAAAGGATTGAGGGCAAGGTTTGAAGGCTTTGAGGGTCTTCTCGAGGGTATGGATGAAACCGCCGGCAAACTGGTACCCGGCGCGAGGATAGGACAAGCTCATGGTAAAGCATCGTTGAGGAGGGAAACAGCCAGTGACGCGATCAGGCAAGCAGCACAGTGCTCATGTTGGCGGCCAGACCAGCCTGGCGCCGTCTGGTCGCCCCTTGTATCGCGCCGCTCAGGTGCGAGAGCTGGATCGGCGTACCCTCGCCGCCGGCATCGCAGGGTTTGCGCTGATGCAGCGCGCCGCCGCTGCAGCCTGGCAGCGGCTCAAGCAGGCCTGGCCCGAAGTGCGCTCGCTTAGCGTGCTGTGCGGCGGTGGCAACAACGGTGGTGATGGGCATGTGCTGGCAGCACTGGCGGCCACGGAAGGCGTGGTCGTGCAGCGTGTCCTGCTCACGCCGCTCGAGCGACTGAGCGGCGATGCCCGGCGCGCTGCCGACATGGCAACGGCAGCGGGGGTCGGCAGCGTGGCCTGGTCCAGTGAGCTTGAGCTTTCCGGCGAGGTGCTGGTCGATGCCATGCTCGGCACCGGCCTGGCCGGGCCGGTGCGCGGAGAGGTTGCCGAGGCCATTGAGGCGCTAAACCATATTGCACGACATAGCGCGCGTCCGGTGCTGGCCATCGATATTCCCTCGGGGCTGGCCGCCGACAGCGGCGCCGAGCTTGGCAGTGCGGTGCGCGCCACCCTGACCGTGACTTTTATCGGCGACAAGCTGGGCCTGCATACCGGCAAAGGGCCGGCGCGAACCGGCAAGGTGTGTTTTCATCGGCTTGATGCCGCGCCGGAGATGGCTCATGACATGCTGCCGGCGGCGTGGCTGCTGGATCATTTGCTGATTGCCGAGGCGTTGCCGTCTCGGGAGCGGGATGCCCACAAGGGTGATATGGGCCATGTGCTGATCGTCGGCGGCGCGCCGGGGTTTGGTGGTGCGGCGCTGCTGGCCGCCGAGGCCTGTGCCCGGCTGGGGGCAGGGCGCATCAGCCTGGCCACCGCGCCTGAGCATGTGACCGCAAGTCTGGTGCGCTGTCCGGAAGTCATGGTGCACGGCGTGCGCAGCCCGGCGCAGATCGAGACACTGATGCAGCAGGCCGATGTGCTGGTCATCGGCCCGGGGCTGGGGCAGGGCAGCTGGGGACAGGCCATGTTGCAGCAGGCGCTGGGCTATCAGGGGCCGCTGGTGCTGGACGCCGACGGCCTGAACCTGCTGGCCGAGCGATTCGCCGAGGTGCAGCGGGACGATTGGATACTGACCCCGCATCCAGGGGAGGCTGCTCGCCTGCTGGATGTCAGCGTGTCAGAGGTCGAGGCCGACCGGCCCGCGGCGGCCCTGGCGCTGCGTGAACGCTTCGGCGGCGTGGCGGTGCTCAAGGGCGCCGGCAGCCTGATAGCTGGCCCTGCCGGGCTGGCTGTCTGCCCTTATGGCAACCCGGGCATGGCCAGCGGAGGAATGGGCGATGTGCTGTCCGGCATGCTGGCAGCACTGGTAAGCCAAGGGCTGGGATTGGAACCCGCCGCGCGCGTTGGGGTCTTGGTGCATGCGCAGGCGGCGGATATGGCCGCGTCATTGGATGGGGAGCGTGGCTTGCTGGCCAGTGATCTGGCATCCTGTGCGCGAATTCTGGTCAACCCGAGAATGGGCAACAAAGATGGTGCAGCGGCAACTGGATAATGAAGACCAGCAGGTCGCCTTTGGTGAATGCCTGGGGCGGGCGCTGGCTGGTCGTGGAAGGCTGCATCTCGAGGGGGAATTGGGAGCCGGCAAGACCACGCTGGCGCGGGGGATTCTGCGCGCCTATGGCTATCTGGGTGCGGTCAAGAGCCCGACCTACACCCTGGTGGAGCCCTACGAGATCGACGACGTTCGGGTGTATCACTTCGATCTGTATCGCATCGCTGACCCTGAGGAGCTTGAGTTCATCGGCGGGCGTGACCTGCTCGCCGACGACAGCCTGAGCATCATCGAGTGGCCAGCCAGGGGCGAGGGCTGGTTGCCCACTCCTGACCTGGTGGTTCACCTTGAACATCTGGCCGAGGGACGCCATGCCGAGCTGGTGGCTGCCAGCGAATATGGCCGCGAGGTGCTGGCGAGGCTTGAAGCCTGCGATACCACTCATACAGCCGATAGGCAGGGGGCTTCCGGTACATGAAGCGAGCGTCATGCTGTCAGCGCCTGGTTGGTGGCGCCCTGGTGATGGTCATGCTGGTGCTGGCCATGCCGAGTCCTGCCTTGGCCGGAAACGTCGAGAATCTTCGCCTATGGGCGGCGCCAGACCACTCGCGGCTGGTGTTCGATCTGACCTCGCCGACCGCTGCCGAGGTCTTTGCGCTGGATAATCCCAGCCGCCTGGTGATTGACCTTGATAGCTCCAGGCTGGAGGTGAACCTCGATCGCCTTGATCTGGAGGGGAGTGCGATATCAGCGGTACGCTCGGGGGCTCGCAACGGCAGCGGCCTGCGCGTGGTGCTGGAGCTTTCGCGTGAGGTCGAGCCGCGCCACTTCATCCTGCCTCCCAACGAGCAGTACGGCCATCGTCTGGTGGTCGATCTGGAGTATCCCGGCGAGAGCGCGGTGAAAGATCCCATCGATCCCATCGAAGCAATGATTCGAGAGCAGGAAATGGCCGCCGAACGTGCGCTGGCTGAGGCTCAGGTCGAGGGACGTGAACCGGCTCAGGTGACACCAGCCAGCCAGGCAGCCAAGCCGCACCCCAAGCGCGACATCATCATCGCGGTGGATGCCGGTCACGGCGGGGAAGACCCCGGTGCCACGGGGCCGGCCGGGACACGCGAGAAGGATGTGGTGCTGCAGATGGCCAAGCGGCTCATGCGGCTGATCGATGCCACCGAGGGCTTCAAGGCGGTGATGATCCGCGACAGCGACTACTATGTCGGACTGCGCCAGCGCACCCGCATTGCGCGTGAGCAGAAGGCCGACCTGTTTGTCTCTATCCACGCCGATGCCTTCGATAGCCCGCGGCCCCGTGGCAGCTCGGTGTATGCGCTCTCCCAGAGTGGCGCGACCTCGGAGACGGCCCAGTGGCTGGCCGCGTCGGAGAACCGCTCTGACTTGATCGGGGGTGTCGATGGCAGCCTGTCGCTCAGCGACAAGGACGAGGTGCTGCGCGGGGTGCTGCTTGATCTGACCATGACCGCCACCCTGAATGATTCCCTGACCATCGGCGGCCAGGTGCTGGAGCGTATGGGGCGGGTCAACGACCTGCACAAGCCGCGGGTCGAGCAGGCCGGCTTTGTGGTGCTGAAATCGCCGGACATCCCTTCGCTGCTGGTGGAAACCGGTTTTATCTCCAACCCGGACGAGGAGCGGCGGCTGCGTAACGACGCTTACCAGCAGCGCATGATGGCGGCAGTTTTCGAAGGAATTCGCGCGCACTTCCAGCGCAACCCGCCGCCGGCCAGTCTGCTGGCCTGGCAGCGCGACCGGGGCCGCAGCACCGGCTCCGACGAATATCGCATTCAGCCCGGTGATACCCTGTCAGAGATCGCCGCCCGGCATGCGGTGCCAGTCAACCAGCTGCGTCAGTTCAATGAGCTCAACGGCGACGTGATTCGCGTCGGCCAGGTGCTGCGGATTCCGAGCACTTGACCCCGAAGGGATAGTTATAAGCTGTAAGCTTTAAGCGGTAAGAAAAACCGATTCCACCACTAATTTGCAGCGACAGCATCATGGCTTACGGCTTACGGCTTACGGCTTCTAGCTTTCAGCCCAAGTGGAGTGACATGACGGATAGCCAACACATTCACACGCTTGATCCTCGGCTGGCCAACCAGATTGCAGCGGGCGAGGTGGTCGAACGCCCCTCTGCGGTGGTCAAGGAACTGGTCGAGAACGCCATCGATGCCGGTGCGTCGCGCATCGAGGTCGAACTTGAGTCCGGCGGGGCGCGCCTGATCCGGGTGCGTGACGACGGCAGCGGTATCGGCCAGCAAGACCTGCCGCTGGCGCTGTCGCGTCACGCCACCAGCAAGATTGCCAGTCTCGACGATCTCGAAGGCGTGGCGAGCCTCGGGTTTCGCGGTGAAGCCCTGGCTTCGATCAGTTCGGTGTCACGACTGGAGCTGGTGTCCAACACCAGTGACGATCCCAGCCAGGGCTGGCGCGTGGTGGTCGAAGGGCGGCAGATGGAGCCACGGGTCACGCCGTCGCCGCACCCGCGGGGCACCTCGGTGCTGGTGCGCGACCTGTTCTTCAATACCCCGGCCCGGCGCAAGTTCCTGCGCACGGAAAAGACCGAATATGGCCACGTGGAAGAGGCCTTTCGCCGTCAGGCACTGTCGCGTCCGGATATTGGCTGGACGCTGCGCCATAACCACAAGACCGTACATCAGCTGCGCGCCAGTGACGACCAGTTGGGCCATGAGCAGCGCCTGCAGGCCCTGCTTGGCAAGAGCTTTCTCGAAAACGCCCTGCACCTGGACCTGACCGCCGGTGACCTGAGGCTGTGGGGTTGGGTGGGCCTGCCCACGCATTCCCGAGCCCAGGCCGACCAGCAGTATTTCTTCGTCAATGGCCGGGTGGTGCGCGATCGGCTGGTGGCGCATGCCATTCGCCAGGCCTACCGTGACGTGCTGTTCCACGGTCGCCATCCGGTCTTCGTGCTTCATCTGGAAGTCGATCCCACGGTGGTGGATGTCAATGTGCACCCCACCAAGCATGAGGTGCGCTTCCGCGACGGCAGGCTGGTGCACGACTTCCTGTTCTCCAGCCTGCACCGCGCACTGGCCCAGGCGCGTCCGGGACATGCGGCCAGCGATGGCGATGATGGATACGGTGTCAAGGGCAGTGCGCAGGGCGATGTTCCCCAGTCAGCGGCAGAAGGCGAATCGCTCACTTTCGCGGCTGGCGGCGTGGGCGAGCGTGCGCTGAACTGGCAGCAGCAGGCCATGGCACTGCATCAGCGCGAAGAGGGCACTCGGGTCACGCCCGACCGCGTCCGCGCTTTCATGGACGGCTATCGGCAGCTGCATCCTGACCACGAGGAAAGCCTGCTCACGCCCCAGCCTGCGGCGCCGGGTGCCGGCGGCACGGCGGCCGGTATTGCGCGTGCCGAACGAGAGGCGGCTTCGACGCGCCCACATGTGCCGCTGCCCGAGGAAGATGCGACCCGGGCGCCGCCGCTGGGCTATGCCATCGCCCAGCTGCACGGCGTTTTCATTCTTTCTCAGACCGAACGTGGGCTGGTGATGGTGGATATGCATGCGGCCCACGAGCGCATCGTCTATGAGCGCATGAAGCAGCAGGTTCATGGCGGCGAGCTGGATGCGCAGCCGCTGCTGGTGCCGGTTTCCATGGCTGCCAGCGCCGCAGAGGTGGCCACCGCCGAGGCCGAGCGCGAGGCATTTTCTCGGCTCGGTGTTGAAATTGATGTGGCGGGCCCCGAGACACTACTGGTGAGACAGCTGCCGGTGCTGCTGGCCGATGCCGATGTGGAGCCGCTGATTCGCGACATGCTGAGCGATCTTGAGCGCTACGGTCGCTCCGATCGCCTCGAGGCGCACATCAATGAGCTGCTGGGGACCATGGCCTGCCATGGCAGCGTGCGTGCCAATCGCCAGCTGAGCATTGGCGAGATGAACGCCCTGCTGCGCGACATGGAGCGCACCGAGCGCAGCGGGCAGTGCAACCACGGTCGCCCCACCTGGACCGAGATGAGCATGAAAGAGCTGGACCGGCTGTTCTTGCGTGGGCAATAGCTACGAGGGCAATAGCTGCGCGGCCAATAGCTGCGAGGTCAACAAGGGATAGCGTGCCAATGAGCGACACTCGTCCCGCGGCGATCTTCCTGATGGGGCCCACCGCCGCGGGCAAGACCGATCTGGCCATGGCGCTGCATGAGCAGCTGGGTGCCGAGCTGATCAGCGTCGACTCGGCCATGGTCTATCGCGGCATGGACATCGGCAGTGCCAAGCCCGGCGCCGACGAACTGGCCCGGGCGCCGCACCGACTGATCGATATTCGTGATCCGGCCGAACCCTATTCGGCGGCGGAGTTCCGTCAGGATGCCCGGCGCGAGATGCGGCAGATCAGTGAGGCTGGCGGATTGCCGCTGTTGGTGGGCGGCACCATGCTGTACTTCAATCGGCTGCTGCAGGGCGTGGCCAACCTGCCCGAGGCTCAGCCGGCGCTGCGCGCCGAGCTGGAAGAGCAGGCCGAGCAGCAGGGGTTGGCGGCGCTGCATGAGGAGCTTGCTCGAGTCGACCCGGTGGCGGCGCGGCGGATACATCCCAACGATCCTCAGCGGCTGATGAGGGCCTTGGAGGTCTATCGTCACAGCGGGCGCTCGCTGACCGAGCTGTGGCAGGAGCAGCGGCCAGAAACCTTTCCCTGGCGGGTGCTGTCCATAGGTCTCGCTCCTGCGGATCGTGGGCTGCTGCATCAGCGCATCGCCGATCGCTTCGATGTCATGTTGAAGGCCGGCCTGCTTGATGAAGTCGCTGCGCTCAAGGCCCGCAAGGACCTTCATCCGCACCTGCCGTCGATGAAGAGCGTGGGCTACCGCCAGGCCTGGCAGTATCTGGATGGCGACGGCGATGAGCAACAGTTTCGTCTGCGCACGATTGCCGCGACGCGCCAGCTGGCCAAGCGCCAGCTGACCTGGATGCGCAGATGGCCGCGGTTGGCCTGGCTTGACCCCACGCAGGCCGACGCCTGGAGCCGGGCCGCGAAACTTGTGCGCGAGCACGGCAGTTAGCGTAAAATGCTGAATTTAACGCGGCATATGATCTGTCCTAGTGGACACCTTCGTCTCGCCGGGCGAGCATTGACAACTGTTTATTAACCTAGAGACTCTCAGGGAGAGCAAAATGTCCAAAGGGCAGTCCCTTCAAGACCCGTACCTGAATATCCTGCGCAAGGAGCGCATTCCGGTGTCCATCTTCCTGGTCAATGGCATCAAGCTTCAGGGCCAGATCGAGTCCTTCGACCAGTTCGTGATCCTGCTGCGCAACACCGTCAGCCAGATGGTCTACAAACACGCCATTTCCACCGTGGTGCCCTCGCGCAATGTGCGTCTGCCGGCCCCGGATGCGCCAGGGCAGGACGGCAACGCGTGAGGTATTGATTGTTCTTTGAGCGACCCGACGCCGGGGAAACGGCAGTACTCGTCCATATCGACTTTCAGGACGAACGTGAGCGTGAGGACTCGGAGGAGTTTCTCGAGCTGGTACGTTCGGCGGGTGCCGAGTCAGCGACCTTGCTGACCGGCAGTCGTCGTCGGCCAGACTCGCGCTATTTCATCGGTTCCGGCAAGATGGAAGAGCTGCGCGAGACGCTCAAGATCCATCAGGCCGAGCTGGTGATCTTCAATCATTCTCTGAGCCCCTCGCAAGAGCGCAATCTGGAAAAGGCGCTCGAGTGCCGGGTGCTCGATCGCACGGGGCTGATTCTCGATATCTTTGCCCAGCGGGCCCGTACCCATGAGGGTAAGCTGCAGGTCGAGCTTGCGCAGCTGGAGTACATGTCGACGCGCCTGGTGCGTGGCTGGACCCACCTGGAACGTCAGGCGGGCGGTATCGGCCTGCGAGGCCCCGGTGAAACCCAGCTCGAGACTGACCGCCGGCTGCTGCGCGGGCGCATCAAGTCGATTCACAAGCGCCTCGACAAGGTGCGCAGTCAGCGCGACCAGAACCGTCGTGCACGGGCGCGTGCCGAGATGCCAAGCGTGTCGCTGGTAGGCTATACCAACGCCGGAAAGTCGACGCTGTTCAACGCCATGACCGACTCCAGCGTGTATGTCGCTGACCAGCTGTTCGCGACCCTTGACCCGACGCTCAGGCGGCTCGAAATCGAGGATGTGGGGCCGGTGGTACTGGCCGATACGGTGGGCTTCATTCGCCACCTGCCGCACAAGCTGGTGGAGGCATTCAGAGCCACCTTGCAGGAGGCGGCGGAAGCCAGTCTGCTGGTACATGTGATCGATGCTGCCGACCCCGATCGTGAGCTTAACGTCGAGCAGGTCGAGTACGTGCTGGGAGAGATCGGTGCCAATGAGGTGCCGACGCTGCAGGTGATGAACAAGATCGATTTGCTCGACAGCGCACCGCGTATCGAGCGCGATGATCAGGGCAGGCCGACCGCCGTCTGGCTGTCGGCCCAGGATGGTCGTGGAATTGATCTGCTCCAGCAGGCGCTGACCGACTGTCTGGCCGAGGATATCGTCGACGTGCCCTTGACCCTGACACCGGACAAGGGCCGGCTGCGGGCTGGCTTGCATGAGCTGGGCGCGGTGCGCGAGGAACACTTTGACGATGAAGGCCATACCTGCCTTCAGGTACGCTTGCCGCGTCGCGATTTCTATCAGCTGATGTCGCGGCTCGGCGAGCGTGCCGGGGATTATCTGCCCGAGTCGTTTGATGACTGGGAGACTTGATCCGGCCAACTGCAGCGGCGAGATTTCATGCAGTGATTGCAATCGATACCCGCCCACGCCCAAGGTAGTGGGTGGATCGTGATACTTAGTGGAGAGGACATATGGCCTGGAATGAACCGGGAGGCGGCAATAAGCACGACCCCTGGGGTGGGGGTGGGCGCCGCGGTGGCGATGGTGGTGGTAACAACCAGGGGCCACCGGACCTCGACGAAGCCCTGAAGAAGTTTCAGGACAAGCTCAACAGCATGCTGGGTGGCCGTGGCAAGCGCGGTGGCGGCAAAGGTAGCGGTAGTGGTGGCGGCAAGGGCGGCGGTGGCAAGCTGTCACGCAGCCCCTTTACTCTGCCGGGGCTGCTGATCATCGTTGCGCTGGCCGTCTGGGCGGCCTCAGGGTTCTACCTGGTCGACCAGGCCGAGCGTGGCGTGGTGCTGCGCTTCGGCAAGTTCCAGGAAGTGGTCACGCCCGGCCTGCAGTGGAATCCGCCGCTGATCGATGACGTTCGTATGGTCAACGTGACCCGGGTGCGCTCGATTAGGCAGACCCAGGCGATGCTGACCCAGGACGAGAACATCGTCTCTGTGGAAATCTCCGCTCAGTATCAGGTCTCTGACCCGCGCGGCTATGTACTCAATGTGCGTAATCCTGAGCTGTCGATGGAGAACGCGCTGAACTCGGCACTGCGTCACGTGGTTGGTGGCACCGACATGATCGATATCCTGACCTCGGGACGTGAGATCCTCGGCAGCGCCGTGGCCAGTCGTCTGCAGTCCTACCTGGACAACTACGGCACCGGCATCCGCCTGCAGACCCTCAACGTCGAGTCCACCTCGCCGCCGGATGCGGTGCGCGATGCCTTCGACGACGTGATCCGTGCGCGTGAGGATCGACAGCGCACTATCAACCAGGCCATGGCCTATGCCAATGCGGTGATTCCTACCGCCCAGGGCCAGGCGCAGCGTCTGATCGAGCAAGGGCAGGGGTATCGTGAGTCGGTGGTCGCCGAGTCGCGCGGCCAGGCCAACCGTTTCTCCGCGCTGCTGAACGAATACACAATGGCGCCCGAGATCATGCGTCAGCGTCTGTATCTAGAGACCCTGTCAAGTGTCTTTGGTGACAGCGCCAAGGTGCTGGTTGATGTCAGTGAGCAGAGCCCGTTGATGGTGCTGCCTCTGGATCGCCTGGCACCTGCGCTGGGTGCGGGTGCGTCACGTACCAGTGACGGCTCCGAGGCTCAGGACGCGTCAATGTCCGACGTGGACAGCGACTCGTCCAGTAGCAGCCGCAGCAACACCAGCAGCAATAGCAGCAGTATTCGCCGGGAGGGTCGCTAACGATGATCAATAACCGTTCTTTGCTGGTCGTTGGCGGCCTGGCAGCAGTGGCCTGGCTGGCCAGCAACACCCTGTACGTGGTCGATGAGGTCGAGCGTGCCGTCAAGCTGCGCTTTGGTGAGGTCATCGAAGAGAACATCCAGCCGGGTCTGCACTTCAAGATTCCGATCACCCAGACCATCCGCAAGTTCGATACTCGGGTGCTGACGCTGGACACCGATGCCAGTCGCTATCTGACCCTTGAGCAGAAGGCAGTGGTCGTTGACTCTTACGTCCAGTGGCAGGTCATCAACCCGACGCGCTATTACGAAGCCACGGCCGGTGATGAGCTGCAGGCGGTGCGTCTGATCCAGCCACGGGTCGATGAAAGCTTGCGTAACGAGTTCGGCCGGCTGAATCTGCAGCAGATCATCTCTGAAAAGCGCGATGATTTGATGACCGGACCAACTCAGGAACTTAACGACCTGATGCGCGAAGAGCTTGGCGTAGCGATTCTGGATATCCGTATCAAGCGGATTGACCTGCCAGAAGATGTCTCCACGGCGGTCTATGATCGCATGCGCTCCGAGCGTGAGCGTGAAGCGCGCGAATGGCGTGCCCAGGGTCAGGAAGAGTCCGAGCGCATTCGCGCCAATGCGGATCGTCGTCGTCAGGTACTGCTGGCCCAGGCCAGAGAGCGCGCCGAGACGCTACGAGGCGAGGGTGATGCCGAGGCGGCCAGCATCTATGCTGCGGCCTTTAGCCAGGATGAGGAGTTCTATACTTTCTGGCGCAGCATGGAAGCCTATCGAGATAGCTTCAAGGGAGACGGCAACATGCTGGTGCTGGATCCGTCCAGCGAGTTCTTCCAGTACCTGAAGAATTCGACAGGCAGTCAGTAACCACCGGGCGCCAAGAACCTCTCCGGCCGATCCTTAAAGCCCGCTCGGAGAGGTTCAACGCGAAGTCAAATATGGTAAACTTGACGTGATATATACCGGGCGCGCCCGGTTTTTTTGTGGCCATGTTTGTGACCATGACGGCGACGAGCCAGTTCCGGTAGCTCCTTACGGCACTTTCGTCGGACCTTGGCGCCATATGCCGTGTCGAAAAACGTCTCACAGGCCATTCATTGTCTTGCAGGAAGAGCTACATGACCATCGCTGACCGCTGGCTGCTGCCCGACGGCATCGACGAAGTGCTGCCGCCCCAGGCTAGCCGCATGGAGGAGCTGCGTCGGGCCTTGCTTGATCTTTACCACCGCTGGGGCTATGACCAGGTGATGCCGCCGCCGGTGGAGTTCCTCGACTCCCTGCTGACCGGCCCCGGTAGCGAGCTGGATCTGCAGACGATCAAGCTGATCGATCAGTTGACCGGGCGCATGATGGGCGCCAGCGCCGACGTGACTCCCCAGGTGGCGCGCATGGATGCCCACTCGCTCAAGCGTCAGGGGCCGGTGCGGCTGTGCTACTGCACCAATGTGCTGCGTGCCAAGCCTGACCATCCCCAGGGCAGTCGCAGCCCGGTGCAGGTCGGCCTCGAGCTGTTCGGTCACGCGGGCATCGAAGCCGATCTGGAGATTCTGCGCCTGGCCCTGGCGAGCCTCGCTGCCGCCGGTGCCAGCGAGATTCACCTGGCGATTGGTCATATTGGCATCTACCGCAGTCTGGTGGAGAGTGCCGAGCTGAGTGCAGATGCCGAGCAGGCGATCTTCAAGGCCTTGCGGCTCAAGTCACCCGGCGAGTTGGCGAGCCAGGTCGAGGCCGCGGTGCAGGACCCTGAGCTGGCGGAGATGTTCTGCGCCCTGGGCGAGCTTAACGGCGGTCCTGAGGTGCTCGATGAGGCCCGCGAGGCGTTTTCCGAAGCCCCCCAGGCGGTGGGGGCGGCGCTGGACCAGCTGCGCGCGCTGTATCAGGGGGTGACGACAGAATTTCCCGAGGTTGCGCTGTTCTTCGACATGGCCGAGCTGCGCGGCTTCAGGTACCACACGGGGATGATGTTTGCGGCCTATGTGCCCGGCTATGGTCAGGCGCTGGTCAAGGGCGGGCGCTACGATGACACCGGGCGCGCTTTTGGTCGTGCGCGTCCTGCCACGGGGTTCTCGATGGATCTCAAGCAGTTGGCGGGGCTGGCCAACGGCAAGGTCAGCGCCGGCGGTATCTGGGCGCCGGCCGAGGGCGCCGGGTTGGAAGAGGTTGTCAGTGCCTTGCGCTTGCAAGGCGAGCGGGTAGTGCAGGCGCTGCCCGGGCAGCGCACCGGTCCCGCGCAGCACGGTTGCCACCGTCACCTGGTTTGGGTTGACGGCGGCTGGCAGGTGGTAGCGCTTGAGCCTGCCGCCGATCAGACCTGAGCGTCTGGCAAAGAAATTCGACGCCCCGGCCAGTGCCGGTAGCGCAGCAATGAGAGACGAGAGCAATGGGCAAGAATGTAGTCGTACTGGGCACCCAGTGGGGTGACGAGGGCAAGGGCAAGGTCGTTGATCTGCTGACCGAGTCTGCCGATACCGTGGTGCGCTTTCAGGGTGGGCACAATGCGGGCCATACGCTGGTCATCGACGGTGAGAAGACCGTCCTTCACCTGATTCCTTCGGGCATCCTGTGGCCTGGCAAGACCTGCGTGATCGGCAATGGGGTGGTGCTGTCGCCCGAGGCACTGCTTGAGGAAATCCACAAGCTCGAAGCCAGGGGCGTGCCGGTGCGTGACCGTCTGCGCCTGTCGCCGGCCTGTACGCTGATCCTGCCCTACCACGCCTATCTTGATCAGGCCCGCGAGAAAGATCGTGGTGACGCCAAGATCGGCACCACCGGGCGCGGCATCGGGCCGGCATACGAGGACAAGGTGGCGCGTCGTGGGCTGCGTCTCGGGGACATGCTGCATCCCGAGCGCTTCGCCACCAAGCTCAAGGAAGTGCTCGAGTACCATAACTTCGTGCTGACCCAGTATCACAAGGTCGAGCCGGTGGACTTCCAGCAGGTGCTGGACGACTCGATGCGCATGGCCGATGAGCTGCGCGACCTGGTCTGCGACACCGTTGGCCTGGTGCATGACGTGCGAAAAGCGGGCAAGAACATCCTGTTCGAGGGGGCCCAGGGCTCTCTGCTGGATATCGACCACGGCACCTACCCTTTCGTGACCAGTTCCAACACCACCGCCGGCGGTACCGCGACGGGATCAGGCGTTGGCCCGCTGTATCTGGACTATGTGCTTGGCATCACCAAGGCTTACACCACTCGGGTCGGTGCGGGGCCCTTCCCCACCGAGCTGTTCGACGACGATGGCCGCCATCTGGCCGAGAAGGGCCATGAGTTCGGTGCCACCACCGGTCGTGCCCGCCGCTGCGGGTGGTTCGATGTGGTGGTGCTGCGCCATGCGGTGCAGATCAACTCGATTTCCGGTATCTGTCTGACCAAGCTGGATGTGCTGGATGGCATGGAGACCATTCGCGTCTGCGTGGGCTATCGCTGCAAGGACGGCAAGGTGCTGGAGACCCCGGTGGATGCCGAAGGCTATGAGGCCGTCGAGCCGCTTTACCACGAGCTGCCTGGTTGGAGCGAGTCGACGCTAGGCATTCGCGAGCTTGAAGACCTGCCGGCCAATGCGAAGGCATATATCAAGTTCCTGGAAGAGCAGGTCGGCACCCCGATCGATATCGTGTCCACCGGACCGGACCGCAACGAGACCATCGTGCTGCGCAATCCTTTCCAGGACTGATCGTCCAGAACAGCTAGCCTTGGATCGGTTGTCAGCGCGATCCAGGATGCGTACTAAAGACGCCGCGCCACTAAAAAGCCCCGCCATGAGTGATCATGACGGGGCTTTTGTGGTCCTCCTGTTGCTGCTTTACTCAGGCGCTCTTTGGCTTGCCTACGCCTCTTGGCTCGCTCATCAGACCCTTGATGAGGGAGTAGCAGCCCAGCAGCAGAACGATGGTGAAGGGCAGGCCGGTGGATACCGAAGCCGCCTGCAGCGCACTCAGTCCGCCACCCAGCAGCAGGGCGATGGCAATCGCGCCTTCGAGGATGGCCCAGAAGATACGCTGGGGCTTGGGCGCATCGACCTTGCCACCGGCGGTGATGGAGTCGATGACCAGCGAACCCGAGTCCGACGAGGTCACGAAGAACACGATGACCAGCACGATGCCCACGAACGAGGTGATGCTGCTCAGCGGAAGCTGCCCCAGCATGGCGAACAGCTTCAGGTCCAGCTCGGCCTCCTGAACGCCTTGGAAACCGTCGCTGATGACCTGGTCGATCGCGGTACCGCCGAAGGCGGTCATCCACAGTACCGAGACGAGGGTGGGCACCAGCAGCACGGCAATCAAAAACTCGCGCACGCTGCGGCCGCGGCTGACGCGAGCAATGAACATGCCGACAAACGGTGACCAGCTGATCCACCATGCCCAGTAGAAGGCGGTCCAGCCCTGTACGAAGCTGGCGTCCTCTCGCCCGAAGGGATTGGCCAGCGCCGGCAGGTGAGTGATATAGGAACCCAGGTTGGTGAAGAAGCCGGTGGCGATCGCCAGCGTCGGTCCCACCGCAATCACGAAAAACAGCAGCAGGAAGGCCAGCACCATATTGAGCTGGGACAGGCGCTGCACGCCTTTATCGACGCCGGCGACCACGGAAAACAGCGCCACGGCGGTGATGCCCAGAATCAACACCACCATGGTGAGATTGGTATTGGGTATATCAAACAGGTAGTTGAGACCAGTAGACGCCTGAGTGGCGCCTAGCCCTAGCGAGGTCGCCAGCCCGAACAGGGTGGCAAATACCGCGAGAACGTCGATCACATGGCCCGGCCAGCCCCAGATGCGCTCACCCAGAATCGGGTAGAAGATCGAGCGCATGGTCAGCGGCAGCCCCTTGTTGAACGAGAAGATTGCCAGCGACAGGCCGACGATGGCATAGGCTCCCCAAGGATGCAGGCCCCAATGAAAGATGGTGGCGGCCATGCCCAGCGAAGCTGCAGCCTGCTGATCACCCTCGGCGCCGCCAAGCGGTGCTCCCTCGGCACCGCTGAAGGCGGTACTGAAGTGCGACAGCGGCTCGGCAACGCCGAAGAACATCAGGCCGATGCCCATTCCGGCGGCGAACAGCATGGCGAACCAGCCGGCGTAGCCATAGTCTGGCGTCGCGCTTGCTCCGCCGATACGCACCTTGCCAAGCGGTGACAGCACGATGCCGAGTGCCACCAGCACGAAGACGTTACCGCCGAACAGGAACACCCAGCTGAGATTGCCTGTCAGGTAGGCGAACGTGCCGGTAAAGATCGGTGCGACCTCGGCTTGCAGCGCGAGGGTGATGATCACAAACAGCAGGATGACCAGCGATGAGACGCTGAACACTATGCTGTGCAGGTCAACCGGCACGCCAAACTTGTTGGTGGCGATATTGTCCTGACCGATGACGTAGTCGGTGTCGATAAGATTCGCCGGCCCATCCGGAGCCGGAATGCCCTCGGAGCCGTTATTCGGCGCTATGGGCTGGTCGTCATGAGGCGGTGTAGCCACAAGCCTTCTCCCTACAGGTGGAAAGTAAAATGATGAGCTCCAGGATTGCTGGGCGTGTTACTGGGGTGGGCGCACCAGAAAAATCGATGCGTCGGTACGGCTGGCGACCTGGCTGCCATTGGCGGGCATGACGATATCCAGATGGTGGGGCGCGTGGGTCGGCATCACCACCAGGTCAGCGCCGACCTGGTCGATGGCCTCGACCAGCGTATCAACGAGATCCGCAGTGGGGTCCACTCGGCTGATGGTCTTGCTGCTGACAGGCTGGCCGTGAATCTTGCCCCGCGCTTGGGCGAAGGCCTCGAGTTTCTGTGCGTATTCCTCGGGCGTGCGTGCCACACTGCCGGGGGTGACGGCCGTCACGCCAACGTAGCAAACTTCGGCCTGGTAGTAGTGTGCCATATCTGCTGCCGCCTGGAGCGACGGCTCGATCACCTTCAGATGCGCCAGGTCCACAGGCACCATGATCTTGTTGAACATCACTGCACTCCTTGTCTCTGTGTCGCTGCAACGGCGGTCGTGCCGGTCTCGTGTCTCCAGCGGATGGGGCCAATAGGACTGAACGCCGCTCGGCCCCTTTGTCGCCCGGAGTCGATGATCATCGTCAGGAATAACGTATTTTAATCAAACGGAGGAGAATTTATAACCGGCTGTTGGCAAAAAGCGCCGGAGAGAGCGATTCTCGCGGTGGTGGGCACTGGCAGACATGCCTGATAGGGCAAATCCCGGTAAAGTCTGATGCGTCAGTGTGGCGGGGTGGGTTTAGGGCCTGTTGGCGTTTCCTTCTCGAATTCTGCCCGTTTACGCTGGTCGGCGATGAATCTCTCTATTCTCACAGGAAGCCAGATGTCAATCGTTCTTACTCTTCACGGTCTTCTGGTGTTGACCTTCACGATACGAATTCTGCTTCGCGACGACCTGTCTCCCCCGGCCCGCCTGGCATGGTTCATTGTCTTGAACCTGCTGCCCTATTTCGGCAGCGTGGTGTACTTTCTGTTCGGTGAAGTCGATATAGGCAACCGCGCCAACAGGCGCCATGACGAGATTTTCGGTGAAATCAGCGCCAAGGCTTCCGAGTTCATGGGCGATGCGGCGAATGTCGACAGGCTGATTGAGCCGATTTATCGCCCGGCATTCCGCTACGCGGGGTCGATCAATGGATTTCATGCGATGGAGGGCAACGCCGCCGAGCTGATGGCCGACGGCGACGCCACGCGGGCGCGGCTGGTGGCGGATATCGACGCCGCCACCGACCACGTGCATGTGCTGTATTACATCTGGCTTGATGACAACACTGGCAGGGAACTGGCCGAAGCGCTGATCCGTGCCGCTCAGCGCGGCGTTACCTGTCGTGCGATGGCAGACGGGCTCGGGTCCCGCGCGCTGATCAACTCAGCGCTCTGGCGCCGCATGAGTGACGCCGGTGTCGAGCTTGCCGTCGCGCTGTCGTTGCGTCATCCCATCCGCACCCTGCTGACCAGCCGGCTCGATCTGCGAAACCACCGCAAGATTACCGTGGTCGACGCGCGCATCACCTATTGCGGCAGCCGCAACTCCGCCGACCCGGAGTTTTTGCCCAAGGCAAAATACGCGCCCTGGGTCGATATCATGCTGCGCTTCACCGGGCCGGTGGTGGCACAGAATCAGCTGCTGTTTGCCAGCGACTGGATGCAGGCCACCGGCGAAAGCCTCGACGACATCGAGCTGATGTCCGAGCCGGTGAGCGGCGGCTTTGCGGCCCAGGTCATGGGCGTCGGGCCCACCGAGCGCCGCGGGGCTACCCCACAGCTGTTTGCCAACCTGATGGCCTGTGCTCAGGCTGAGCTGACCCTGTCCACACCGTATTTCGTTCCTGATGCCACGGTACTGGAAGCGCTGTGCGCCGCCGCCCACCGCGGCGTGACTGTCACGCTGATCTATCCCAAGAGAAACGACAGCTGGATCGTGGCCGCCGCCAGCCGCAGCTACTATCACCGGCTGCTCGATGCAGGCTGCATCATCCATGAGTTCAAGGACGGCCTGCTGCATGCCAAGACCCTGACGATTGACGGAAAAGTCAGCCTGGTCGGTTCTTCCAATCTGGACCTGCGCAGTTTCGATCTGAACTACGAAAACAACATCCTGCTGCAGGATGTGGCCACGACCCGGGCCATCGTCGAACGACAGCAGGACTATATCGAGCGCTCCGAGGCGGTAGCCTTGCCGAGCGTGCTTGCCTGGCCCTACTATCGGCGAATCTGGAACAACGTCATCGCCACCATCGGGCCGGTGCTGTAGATCAAGCTTGATAAAGCCAAACATTGATCGTGAGGCCGGCGTGGAAACGGCAGCAATAAGAACGGGGAGGGCACTTGGCCACTCCCCGTCGGTTCAGCTCAGATAGGGCGAGAAGCGATCAGGCCTCCGGCAACCACTGCTGGACGATGTCCTGGTTGTCCTCGACCCATTTCTTGGCTTCCTCGTAGGGATCGTCGCCTTCTTCCTGCATGAGCATGACCTCGCCCATCTCTTCGGGGGTCCACTTGAAGGCATCCAGGATGGCGTAGGCCTCCGGCATGTCCTCTTCGAGCCCCTGACGGACAATGGTGTGGATCTCCTCGTCGCCGCCGTAGGTCTCCTTGGGATCATCAAGGAACTTGAGGTCCCAGCGGGCAAACATCCAGTGCGGTGTCCAGCCGGTGACGGCGATATCTTCGCCGTTATCGATGGCGCTCTTGAGAGCCGCGGTCATGGTGGCGCCGCTGCCGCTTACCAGATCGAAGTCGAGATCGTATTCGTCGATGACATCTTCGGACAGGCGCATGACGCCGGCCCCCGGGTCGATGCCGATGATCTTGCCATCGAAGTCGTCGATGTAGTCGTTCAGATCGGCGATGGAGTCCGCCTCGGTGTAGGCGGGCACCACCATGCCGAGCTTGGCGCCTTCGAGGTTGGCGCCAAGGTCGACCACCTTATCCTTGAGCCTGGCGTAGTAGTCCTCGTGGGTGATCGGCAGCCAGCCGGCCAGGAAGGCGTCGGTGTCGCCAGTGGCCACGGACTGCCACATCGCGGCTGCGGATAGCGAGGACGTCTTGACGTCGAAGCCGGCCTGCTCCAGCACGACTTGCATCACGTTGGTGGACGCCACGGTAGAGGCCCACTCGACGTAGGAAAGGTGAACGGTGCCCTTGTCTTGAGCCTGAGCGGTACCGGCGGCAAGTGCCATGCCGGTGGCAAGCGCCACGCTGGCGAGACGAATACGACGGTTCAGAAGATGCTTCTTCATCAGTATTCCCTTTCTTTTTAAATTTACTCTACCACCATGAATGATATCCCCTTGCGGTTACAAGGGGCTAACAGTGGGTCACGTCGTCTTACGGCTCTTGCGCAGCGACTGGGTGATACGATCCAGCAGCATGGCCAGAATGACTACCGCAATGCCGGCCTCGAAACCGTCGCCCGGACGCAGGCGCTGGATGGCACGCCATACTTCGCTGCCCAGGCCGTCGGCACCGATCATGGCCGCGATTACCACCATGGAGAGTGCCAGCATGATGGTCTGGTTGATGCCGGCCATGACGGTAGGCAGCGACATGGGCAACTGCACCTTGAACAGTTTCTGGCTGCGAGTGGCGCCGTAGGCGTCGGCGGCCTCGATCAGCTCCACCGGCACCTGGCGAATCCCTAAGGTGGTGAAGCGAATGGCCGGCGGCATGGCGAAGATCACCGTGGCGAAGATCGCTGATGTCGAGCCGATACCGAAGAAGGGGATCGCCGGAATCAGATAGACGAAGGCCGGCATGGTCTGCATGAAGTCCAGGATCGGCATGATCATCTTGTAGAGCCGCTCCGACAGCGCTGCGGCAATGCCGACGGGCATGGCGATGACCACCGCCACCAGGGTGGCGATTACCACCAGCGTCAGGGTCTCGATCATCGGTATCCACAGGCCCAGATTCCAGATCAGCGCCAGACCCGCCACGGCGCCGATGGCCAGGCGAATGCTCGATACCGACCAGCACAGCCCGGCGATGATCACCAGAAGCGCCCACTCGGGCAGCCACATCAGCGTCTCGTTGAGGCCGTCGATAGCGGTGACGGTGAAGCGTGCGAAACCGCGAGTGACGCCTGAAAACTCTGTAGTCAGCCATCCCAGGCCGGTTTCGATCCAGTCACCCAGGGGAATACGGGGAAGTTCGATAGCCATTAGCTGTTTTCTCCTGCCTGTGCCTGTTCCTGTGCCTGTGCCAATTCGTCCAACACAGCCCCCTTGACCACGACCCCGAGCAGACGCTTTTCATCGTCCACTACGGCGATCGGGAAGCTTTTCTCGGTAAACATGGCGAACAAGTTCTGAAGCGGCTCATCGCGGCCCACGCTGCGGAAGTCCTGGGTCATGATACTCTTGATATCGTCCTTGCCTTCCTGGGCGGCGCGCTCGAGGGCGTCGATCTCTACCAGTCCGAGCAGGTTGCGACCGCGCGAGGTGACGTAGATGGAATCGATGCCGCTTTCGCTCATCTTGCGTAGAGTGGTGCGCGGCCCATCGCTATCCCGAGCCGTGGCGCGTACCGGGCGCATGGCGTGCTCGGCGGTCAGTATCCGGGACATGTCCACGCCTTCAACAAAGCGGCGTACATACTCGTCGGCCGGCTTGGTGAGGATTTCTTCGGGGGTGCCGATCTGCACTACCTCACCGTCCTTGAGCAGCACGATGCGATCGCCAATGTTGATCGCCTCATCGAGGTCGTGGGTGATAAAAACCGTGGTTTTCTGCGTGCGGTGCTGCAGTTCCTGCAGCTCTTGCTGCATGTCGCCACGGATCAGCGGATCCAGCGCCGAAAAAGCCTCGTCCATCAGCAGTACCGTGGCATCGTTGGCCAGTGCGCGGGCCAGCCCCACTCGCTGCTGCATGCCGCCGGAGAGCTGGTTGGGGTAGGCATCTTCCCAGCCTTCCAGCCCCACCTGCTTGAGGGTCTTGAGCGCTGTCTCACGCCGCTCTTGCTTATCGACACCGCGGATCTCGAGGCCGAATTCGGCATTCTTCTGCACGGTGCGATGGGGAAAGAGGGCGAAGTTCTGGAACACCATGGAGAAGTGGCGGCGACGAGCTTCCAGTAAATCCTTGTCATTGAGGCCTGGAATATCTTCGCCATCGATGACAATCTCACCTTCGGTGGGCTCGATCAGACGGTTGAGGCAGCGAATCAGAGTGGACTTGCCGGAGCCGGACAGCCCCATGATCACCAGCAGCTCGCCTTCATAAACATCGAAATCAACATTGGACAGGCCCAGTGTCTGGCCGGTTTTTTCGAGTATTTCTGGACGTTTGAGACCCTGATCGCGAAGCTCTAGTGCTTTCTTGGGGTTGCTGCCGAAAACCTTGCTCAGGTTGCGAACCCGAATTTTCACGTTTCGCTGATTATCTTGCATTGGCGTTGCCTTTGATCGGACTTCTGGTTCGGTAAGTGACTCACGCTGGGCGGAGTGGCTTGTCGAGTCGAGAGTCGTTTGCAGGTGAGCCATATGGGACCGTGGATAGTTGAAAGGCTTGTTACCCTACCTATCATTGAATGATCATTCAAACTCCATGAATGGGCACAGCGTCAACGGTGCTTGCTGAAAAGTAGCTGAATGTACGGGGAGACTAGGTGCTGATCATTGATCTGGCGACAGACGATAGAGTCCAGCGTCGGGGGCGTCCTGGAGCAGATAGACTGCTCCGTCCTGTCCCTGGCGAACGCTGCGAATCCGGCCGATCTCGCCGTCGAGGATGACCTCGTGTTCAACCACTGCGCCTTCGTCCACGGACAGCCGCACCAGCTGCTCGCTGCGCAGCCCGCCGGCCAGCAGATCGCCGCGCCAGGCGGCAAATATCTCGCTTTGCCCGTTCCCGACGCTCTTTACTTCGCTGAGCCCCGAAGGAGCGAAGCGCCCCTCGAAGACGTACACCGGGTCGCGCATGCCCGGCGCCCGGTCGCGCCCGATGGGCAGGTTGGTGACATAGTCCCGACCGCGGCTGACCAGCGGCCAGCCGTAGTTGATCCCGGCTTCGATCAGGTTGAGCTCATCGCCGGTGCGCGGGCCGTGTTCGGTGGACCAGATGCGGCCATCTTCGGCCACGATCAGCCCCTGAGGGTTACGGTTGCCGAGGCTGAAAACGGCGTCATCCACCTCGGGGTCATCGACGAAGGGATTGTCGGCAGGAATGCCACCGTTTTCATCCAGTCTCAGGATCTTGCCGGCATGATCGCTGCCGTCCTGGGCGCGATCGGGATCCTGGCCGCGCTCACCAATGCTCATCAGCAGGCTGCCATCATCCAGCCAGGCCAGACGCGAGCCGTAGTGTCGTCCTGGTGTCGAATAGCGGTTCTGGGTAAACAGGCGCTCGACGCGGCCAGGCTGATCATCGCTGAAGCGCAACCTGCCCAGCGCCGTAGCGCTGCCGCGGTTCTTGGCATGGCTAAAGCTCAGATACAGCCAGTCGTGCTGGCGGTTCTCCTCACTCAGGTCAAACTTCGGATGCAGGGCAATATCCAGCAGACCACCTTGCCCACGGGCCGAAAGCTCAAGCCCCAGCGGCCGGCGTTCGAGCCGGCCATTCGCTTCCACTCGCACCAGCTGGCCCCCGCGCTCGCTGATCAGCCAGCGGCCGTCTGGCAGCTGCGCCATGCCCCAGGGATGGCGCAGGCCGCTGGCCACTTTCGTCAGCGTCAGGTCGTACTCCTGACTGGTGATGCGCTGCTCGGCGAGGGCCGGCGCTGCCATCGACCACAGTGTTAGAACTAGAACCAGGGTTAGAGCCAGGCGCTGAGCCAAAGCCGGACGCGAATCGGTGAGCATGGAAACTCCTCAAGCAGAGGTGGCGAGACGGCTCATGCAGTATAGGCCGGGCGACCCGGCGACATGAAATCCGCTACATGAGGATGGCCAGTAAAATGGGCAGGTAGATCAGCGACAGCAGCGTGGAGCAGAACACCAGGCTTGCCACGTACTCCGGCTCGCGCTGGGCCCGCTGGGCAAACAAGTAATTGAACACCGCCACCGGCATGCTCATCTGCAGAATCAGGATGGCATGGGCCATGGGCGGTAGATCCAGCAGGCTGCCGATGGCCCAGGCCACACAGGCGGCCATGGGCAGACGAATCAGACTGAAGGCCAGCCCCGAGCGCAGGCTCCTGACCTGAATGCTAGCCAGCGACACGCCCAGGGTGATCAGCATCAGCGGGACGGTAAAGCCGGAAATCAGATCCAGCGTATTGGCCAGCCACAGCGGCAGGGCCGTATCGGTCAGCATCAGCGCCAGCGAGATGACCACGGCATAGATCGTCGGCGTGGTGGCCAGCGCCTTGAGCAGGTTGCCGCGCTCGGTCATCAGCGTGCCCAGCGTGAACTGGAACAGTGCCACGGTGACCATCACCGTGATGCCGACGGCAAAACCCGTGCTGCCGAAGGCGTAGAGCACCACCGGCAGCCCCATGTTGCCGGTGTTGGGATACATCATCGGTGCCAGCAGCACGCGCCAGCTGTGGCCCAGCAGGCGAGTGATCATGAAGGTGGCCGCGGCCATGGTGATCAGCACCAGCGCCGTGGCCAGCATGACGCGCGCAAAGATGTTTGGCTCAATCTCGGCACCGGCAAGCGAAGCCAGCACCAGCGACGGCGTGCCGATGTTGAACACCAGGCGGGTAACGAAGGCGACGGGGTAGTCGTGGCCAAGCCGCACCCAGCCAAAGCCAAGCCCGGCACCGGCCAGCACCGGCGCCATTACGGCAAACAGCTCCGCCAGCATGAACATCTCCTTGAAATGGTGACTAAACCGCAATGGACAGCATCTTGAACAACCCGGTTGAAAACTACCCTAGGCGTGGTGCCATATGAATCCACTCATAACCCCTGATGCACGCTATATCATTGTTCGTGGTCGTCTATGGCGAGCGGCCAACCCCAGCCTTGCGCCGGAACTGCGGGCCAAGCTGGTCGACGACCTGATGAGTGCACGTAGAGAAGTCAAAGCTGCCGGCCGTACCCAGGATCTAGAGCGTCTGGCCGTGGCCCGTCGCGCAGTAAATAGCGCCAGGATTGCATTGGGCGAGCGGGGCCCTGTCTGGTGGACCGACGGAGCAAAGGACTTCAATCGGCACATGGTTATGAACACGCCATACGCAGACTGGTACTCAAAAGTTGAAGAAGCTTAAGACCTGTTGTCCCTACGACAAAACCGGGTTACGCATGACAGTTGAGGGTTGCTATAGCGCATGCGGACGGGATGTCCCTGGCGAGACCTGCCACGCGCGTCGGCCGCTGGAATACCATCTACCAGCATTAGCCCGCAGCTGCGGGCTAATGCTGGACTTGTGCTCACTGGCTTTTCAGACAAATCCTAAAGATCGCGGAACGTCTCCCATACCGCGGGGAGGCCCGGGAACATGCCGATCCCGGCCATGACGATACACAGAATCAAGAAAACCACTCCGGGAATGATCCAGCGTCCCATATGGCCGAGTTCCTTGCCGCGCTCCTTGCTGCCGATTAGCCCGATATTGTCCAGCAATATCGTCAACGACCAGCCGAACACCGGATTCACCAAAGCGGAAGAGAAAATCACGATAGCAGCGGACTGGGTCGTCTTGCCTTTTTGGGTCATCTGCATGCCCGCTTCCAACAGGGGCACATAGACGCCGACGAGTAGCGCCACGCTCAGTACCGGCTGCCACACCGCCAGATCCATGGGATAGCCCCAGAGTGCGGCCACGACACAGAGCAGGCCGGTCAGGACGGCGCCAGCGGGTATCGGGCGCCGAGCGATTGACGCCGGCACGATATAGGTACCCCAGGAAGAGGAGATGTTGCCCCCGCCCAGCAAACTGCCGGTGACCTGTCGCGCCGCGGCGGTGATCGCGGTATCGTCCAGGTTCATGATCACCCGCTTGGCATCTGGCGGATAGTTGAGCTGCTGAAAGGCCCGGTGCCCGACGAAATCCGGCGACCACATGGCTACGGCCAGCAATGCAAAAGGCGCTACGGAAACAAAATGATGTAGCTCCGGCAAACCCAGCTGCCAACCGGTGGTCTCTCCCCACCAGTAGAACGGGTTCATGTTGGGAATGCCCGGCTCGGTGGAAAATTCAAAGGGCGCGCCCAAGGCGAAGGACAGCACCGCCGCCAACAGACAGCCCAGCGGAATCGCCAACCAGCGCATCTGCAGATGCTCCAGGTAGGCGTACATGAGGATGGTGGCGATGATCACCACGAAGGCAAGATAGGCCATATCGAAGCCTTCCGCCCAGGCGAAAAGCTTGCCGATCTGGCTGGTAATGCCGATAAACCCCAGATACAGCAGCAGACCGCCAGCGACGCCGTTACTCGTAAGCTTGGCCAGCAAACTGCCGCCCTTGAAGATACCCAGCAAGAATCCCAGCACACCGATCATCAGCCCCAGCGCCATGGGATGACCGCCTGATGCGACGATCAGCGGTACCAGCGGGATCAAGGGACCATGGGTACCCGCAAGATTACTGAGCGGGTTAAAAAAGCCGGATACCAGCACTACGAACAGCACCGCGGCGATCAGCATCTCGTAGCGGACGTTCTCGATGACGAACTCATTGGAAAGTCCGAGAGGACTGGCAAAGGCTGCAACGATGGCGGCTACCATCACGATCTTGCCAATGGTGGCCGCCATTGCCGGCACCCAATCCTCAAACTCGAAGCGATAGTCCCTGCCGGGGAGGTTGGGTCGCCACCGCCTGGGCGCCATGCTCTCCAATTCGTGATTCAAATACTCTTTGCGAGTTGCGAATTCCGAACGTGGTCTTCGTCTCTGCCGGTAGGATGTCTCGCGAATGTCGGTCATGAGCTCACTTGATGGTTGAGAAAAATCTCAGCAACTCTAGGGCTGTTACCCTAAGGCGGCAACGGGACGTTGGACTAATAAAAAATTCACAATGAGCGCCCATGGATGGACTAGGGCCTGTTGATGTTTCAAGGCGGTTCGTGAAGAAACGCCAACAGGCCCTAATAAACCTTCCCAAACCTATCCCAGATTATTAACCCGGCAGCTTAATAGCTATGCTCCGGCGTACCGGATTGACTGAGCC
>ERZ1032895.85-NODE-85-length-26948-cov-12.897148_pt1 | contig 26948 bp, 23 predicted proteins | sample MGYA00516687_ERZ1032895 | MGnify/ENA primary metagenome ERZ1032895 (study PRJEB33719, sample SAMN04261600) | wastewater metagenome | biome: rural village; feature: latrine urine exit; material: soil | place: El Salvador | collected 2013-01-14 ... | reverse complement strand
CCTTTATCGACGTGTTCGATGCCGAGGCCGCCAGGATCGACGGCGTCGACTTCCTCGCCCAGGGCACCATCTACCCCGACGTGATCGAGTCCGCCGCCGCCAAGACCGGCAAGGCCCACGTGATCAAGTCGCATCACAACGTGGGTGGCCTGCCCGAGACCATGAAGCTCAAGCTGGTCGAGCCGCTGCGCGAGCTGTTCAAGGACGAGGTGCGCAAGCTCGGCCTCGAGCTCGGCCTGCCCTACGACATGGTCTACCGCCATCCCTTCCCGGGGCCGGGACTGGGCGTGCGCATCCTCGGCGAAGTGAAGAAAGAATATGCCGAGATCCTGCGCGACGCCGACGCCATCTTCATCGAGGAGCTGCGCGCCTCGGGCTGGTATGACAAGACCAGCCAGGCGTTTGCGGTCTTCCTGCCGGTGAAGTCCGTCGGCGTGGTTGGCGACGGCCGCCGCTACGAGTGGGTGATCGCCCTGCGCGCGGTGGAAACCATCGACTTCATGACCGCCCGCTGGGCGCACCTGCCCTACGAGCTGCTGGAAAAAGTCTCCAACCGCATCATCAATGAACTGCCCGGCGTCTCGCGGGTGGCCTACGATGTGAGCAGCAAGCCGCCCGCGACCATCGAGTGGGAGTGAAGGGCGAGACCTCTTTAAGGAGAGTGGATCGACCGCTAGTACTTTACCAGGGCAGTTCCTCGCCGTTACTGTGCCAAAAGCTGCCAGTGGACTCTAGGGTCAACGCTTCGATGCGTGCAGCGATGCCCGCGGCGGCCTCCTCAGGAGTGATCAGGCCGCCAAAGTTGACCATGCGTGTCTGCACATAGCCGGGATGTAACTGAATCACTGCTATGCCACGGGGCGCCAGGTCCACGGCCAAAGACTTGCCGAAGGCGTTGAGCGCCGCTTTGGAAGTGCGGTAGCCATAGCGCCCACCAGAGTCGTTGTCGGCGATGGAGCCCATGCGGCTGGTGATATTAGCCACCTTGCTGCCTTCGACCAGGTTGCCGAGCAGTGCCTCGGTTACTCGCAGCGGCGCATAGGCGTTGACCTCCATTTGGGCCTGGATGGAGCCAAAATCCAGCTCGCCCAGGCGTTCGTCCTTGAGCAGGCCGGCGTTGTTGATCAGCAGGGCGACGTCCTGTCCTTCCAACTCGACGGCCAGACGGGCGACATCCTCGGCACGGGTCACGTCGATGGCCTCGATGATCCGAGAGGTCACCTGCCTGAGCTCGGCGGTGTCATCGCCGCTAGCGCGGCAGATGCCAATCACTTCCCAGCCGGCCTTGCGGTAGTGGCGGGCCAGGGCGAGGCCGACGCCGCGGTTGGCACCGGTGATCAGTACAGTGTCAAGCATGATGGTTCCTCCTGCTGAGAGATACGTTGTGAAGAACATGGTGACAGATGGCCGAGCGCCTGCATCCTGACTGTCTCGCCATCAACGCTACGCTGCGTGTCATCGAGGATGACCATGACCTGCGCACCTCCAGAAAACAGCTACTCTAACTCAAGCGAGTCCTGTTTATCAGGCTGCCGCAGACCAACCACCACCGGCGCAGTGAATCGGACCGTTGCCACACAGGCACCCATTCCGAAAACCAAGGAGCAGATGATGAAGACGTATAGAGTCGGATATCTGATCGGCAGCATCGCGCAGGACTCCATCAACTGCAAACTGGCCAATGCGCTGTTCAAGCTGGCACCGACTCAGCTCCGGTTCGAGGAAATTTCCTACCGGGATTTGCCGATCTACAGCTACGACTATGACGCTGACTATCCAGAGGCCGGCCGCAAGTTCAAGCAGACGATCGAGGGCTCCGACGCTATCCTGATCGTGACGCCGGAGTACAACCGCTCCGTCCCCGGCGGCCTAAAGAACGCCTTGGACTGGGCCAGCCGCCCCTGGGGCACCAACTCATTCGCCAATATTCCGTCAGCGGTGATCGGCACCTCGCCCGGCGCGATCGGCACTGCCGTGTGTCAGCAGCACCTGCGCAGCATCCTCGGCTTTCTCAACTCGCCGCAGATGAACTCGCCCGAAGCCTACATCCAGTTCAAGGATGGGATGATCAATGACGCTGGCGAGATCGCAGATGCATCCACGGCGGAGTTTCTGGGCAACTACCTCAAGGCGTTCCACGATCACATCGCACATATGCTGACGAAGGTGCCGAGTGACACCTGACGTGAGCAGGTTGCCGGTGCCGCCGACGGATGATTGTCTCCGTGTGCTTCCGTACGTCAAACGTCGGATGACAGGGCCCTACATCTTCTTAGATCGCATCGGTCCCAAGGATCTGGAGCCGGGACTGCCTCGTTGGGCGCGCTTGATGCGCTGGTGCTCCTGACACAAAAACGACTCGGTCCACAAGTAGGCTCAGGATATCGCCGTGGATCCGAAGCGCTAATGTGTGCTGTTTACACACTATACATCCATGTTTCAGGAGAAATGCCATGACCACATCACGACGCGAATTCATCGGCACGGCGCTTGGCGCAAGCGCGCTGGCCATGATGACGGGAACCCTCCCGACCAGGTCGCTGGCCCAAGCGGCGCCGAATGACTCCCAGATCGCCCCGTCAGAGCCCCCCGAGCCCAAGCCTTACGTGGCGGGGTCGGGTGAGCGCAAGCTCGATATCATCAATCTCTACGACCTTGAGGCCGAGGCGAGGAAGGTAATTCCCGAAGGCCCGTTCGGCTACATCGCCAGTGGCGCAGGCGACGAGTGGACGCTGCGCGAAAATACGCGCAGCTTTGACGACGTGCAGATCCTGCCCCGGTATCTGCAGGGCTTCGACATGCCCGACATTTCGACGACGCTGCTGGGCTCGGAGCTCTCATCGCCGATCTTCATTCCGCCGATGGCGGCCCACGGCTTGGCCCATGAGAGCGCCGAAATAGCCACCGCTCGCGGTGCAGCTGAAGCGGGCGTGCTGTTTTGCACGCAGACGCTCGCCAACATGCCGCTGGAGGAGATCGCCAAGGCTGGCGCGGGTCCCAAGTGGTTCCAGTTGTATTACAACAAAGACCCCGGTATCAACCGCGAACTCATCGCTCGCGCCAAGGCTGCCGGCAACACCGCCATCGTGTTCACGGTCGACCTCGAGTGGCCGGGTAACCGGGAGACCGATCTGCGTACCGGATTCACGTTTCCCAGAACGCTGCCTTTTCCGAACCTGCCCATCGCGAAGGGCACAAGTTTCGCTGACGGGTTCAAACACAACCTCGATTTCAGCGACATTGAATCCATCCGCCAAGAGTCGGTCTTGCCCGTGATCGTCAAAGGCATCCTCACGCCCGAGAACGCGATGCCGCCGGCCGGCCAACGCTTTACGGCCTTGCACTCGGCGGCTCGCAGGGCGTGAAGTCGGTGTTCGACGTGATCAACCAGGAGCTACGCCTGGCGATGAAGCTCGCCGGGTGCGCGCATTGAAGACGTGACGCGGGCATTTGTGACCTAGTTTGAAACACCCGCATTCGCGCCGCAGAGCCTCGCTGGTAAAGTCCGAGCTACGGCTGCTTGACAGCGGTCTTGTCTATCTGTCGGGTCCCGGGCGCTTTCTGACTGCCGCTCCCAAGCTATCCAGCGGCCGCGTGCTCATCGTCAATCTCGTTCTCCTCCGCCTGGCTATCAGGGTCAGTGCGTGGATCGAGAGCCATTGCGATCGGCGTTACGTCTGGCAGGGAAACATATTTTTCCCGCTTATCTTCAGGCAACGATGGCCGCTGCACGACGCGGACTAGAACAAACACCGCATAGAGTACCGCGATTATCGCCTCGAAGAGGAAGAAGCTGGTGGGGCCGTAGATCGACATGAGTCCCGAGGCCATCAGCGGGCCGATCGTCGCGCCGATGGAGTAGACCATCAGCAAGCGCCCCGCGGCCGCAATATAGTACTTGCGCGCCAAGCGGTCGAAGGTCTGCGCGACGCAGAGCGGATAGACGCTGCTCATTGCCCCTCCGAACGCGAATGCGATGATCAGCAGGGCAACAAATGGCAGTCCAGAGACGACGAAGCTGGCCAACGTACCCCAGGTGAGGCCGACTGCCATCAAGGCGCCGGACATGACGATGCGCCGGTCATACCGATCCGCCAGCACGCCTATGGGGAGTTGGAAGGCCAGGCCGCCGAGCACCACGACGCTCATGAACAGGGCGACTTTGGACACGTTCAGTCCAATCTTGATCGCGAAAACGACGCCCATGGCATAGAAGGAACCGACCATCAGACCCGCGACGGCAGCGCCGACCACGCCGACCGGAGACGCGGAGTAGAGGGCCACGACGTTAAGCGCGCGGCTATCGCTGAGATTGGGTTCATCCAGACGCGTCATCGCGACCGGGATCAGCGAAAGCACGACCAGCACGGCAGCCAGCATGAAGAGATCGGGAGCCCTGACGTCAGTGAGGTTGACCAGCACTTGGCCCGACGCGATGGCAAGGTAGAAGGTCAACATATAAGAACCGAGGACGCGCCCGCGTGTTTCGTTGCTGCTTTTGGTGTTCAGCCAGCTTTCGATCGTGGCAGTCATGCCGGCAATGCAGAAGCCGTTGATAAGCCGGAAGATCAGCCATGTTGCCGGATGGAAAAAGGCCACATAAGCCAGTGTGATTGCAGCCGTCAGCGCCGCGAAAACAGCGAAAGCACGGATATGTCCGATCCGAAAGATGACGCGTTTGCCGTACAGACCCCCGAGCGCCAAGCCGAGGTTGTAGGTCGCCATGATCGCCCCGGTCAGCGCCACCGGATAGCCCGCTGCCTCCATGCGAAGCGGCAAAATGACACCGAGCAGACTGTTGCCGATCATGAAGCCTGCAGTGCCACCCAGAAGGGATTTTACCGAGGCAAGGACCTCGCGCACGCTTTTTGTCATTGGCAGGATAGCAACCCAGTGGCTGAAGATATGCAGCGGACGGTAGCCTGCTGACGCTTGATAGTGGAGCCCGTAATCAAGAGACTAGCTTAAGCTATCGCTCGGCCGATTTCGAAAGGATCGATGGTGTCGAGTCAGCAACGCAGCGCTCTCTCCCCGGAACTTAAGACCAAAGTGGTCCCGGAAGCGGACCGAGGGCTGAAGGTGGCGCTTGGCTGGCTGAAAAAGCCCCGTCGTTCAGGCAGGGCTTCAGCTTCTTGGTGAGACTTCGTGCTGGCCAGCACACCGGTGCGACGCACCTCATCACTCAGGCAAGGTGATAGACGATGAGCACGACTCCCTTCCAGACGCTGGCCTGTCCGCTGGACGGTGACCCGCTGCAGCAAGGTGTCGGCACCTGGCGCTGCGCAGCTGGCCACAGCTTTGATATTGCCCGTCAGGGCTACGTGAACCTGCTGCCGGTGCAGCACAAGCGCTCGGGCGATCCGGGCGACAGCAAGGCGATGGTGGCGGCGCGTCAGCGCTTTCTGGCGGCTGGCCATTATCAGCCAATCGCCGAGGCGGTCAGCCAGGCGGTGCTCAAGGGAGCCACGGCAGATGCACCGCTTCGCTGTCTGGATGCCGGATGCGGTGAAGGCTATTACCTGCGGGCGCTGTCGGGGGCAGCGTCTGAGCAGCAAGCGCTTGAGCTGTTGGGGCTGGATATCTCCAAATGGGCGATTCTCGCCGCCGCGAAGCAGGAAAAGCGCGCTTCCTGGGTTGTCGGCAGCAATGCCAATCTGCCCGTGCAGGCGGGCACGCTTGACCGGCTGCTGTGCATGTTTGGCTTTCCCGCGTATCACGAGTTTGCTCGCGTGCTGAAGCCGGGAGGCCTGCTGCTGAAGATCGACGCCGGGCCGGACCACCTGCGTGAGCTGCGCGAGATTATCTATCCCACCCTGAAGCCAGAGCGCACGGGCGAGGCCCCGGTGCCCGATGGCTTTACCTACCTTGCGACAGACACGGTCCGCTATCCGCTCGAGCTTGTTGGCGCCCAGCAAATTGCCGATCTGCTGACCATGACGCCGCATCTCTACCGCACCAGGGCCGAGGACCGAGAGAAGCTGGCGGCGCTTGAGTCGCTGGCGGTCGGCGTTGATGTGCGTCTAACGCGTCTTGTTCGTGATACGGCTGAGTGAGAGAGGGTGAAGTGGCTATGGAAATGCTCTGCAGTGGGGCCGGCTAGGCAGATAGTCAGCGCGAGACTGACGTGTATCAAACCCCTGTTCATATTTATGGTTAATATAGCCATGTGCAATATGAATATAGCTAAAAATCCTGCCTTCTTTGTTTTGGACATCAAGACATGAGCTGCCTGACGGAAAAAGAAATTCGCGCCCTGCACGATGCGCTCGACGACGAGTACAAGGCCTGGACGACCTATGATCAGGTGCTTGCCGATTTTGGCGAGGTGCGGCCATTCAGCAATATCCGCGACGCCGAGAGGCGTCACATCGAGGCGCTGCGTACCCTGTTTGTGCGCTACGGTCTCCCCGTGCCTGAAAACCCCTGGCCCGGAAAGATCGCCCGTTTCACCAGTCTGCAAGAAGCCTGTGAAGCAGGTGTCAGCGATGAGATTGCCAATGCCGAGCTTTACGAGCGGCTACTTGAGGCGACCGAGCGCCCGGATATCCTGGCGGTACTGCGCAATTTGCAGGCGGCATCACAGGAGCGTCATCTGCCGGCGTTTCAGCGCTGTGCGGAAGGCCGCGGAGGCGGGGGTAAAGGTAAAGGGAGAGAGCAGCGTGGCGGTCGGCGACAGGCATGACGGCGTCGCCCTGATTTGTCCTGTGGGCGCCGACAGCTTCTGAATTGAGCGTATCGGCGACGGTGCATCCGATAGACTGTGTGCAGCCCTGAGAGTCACCAGCTCAAGATGAAGATATGGAGGCGACGTGGAAGTTCTGCTGATCGGCTTGTTGTTGCTCGCGGGGCTGACACTTGGCGTGCTGGGCAGCTATCTCTTTCGAGTGCCCCGCGTGGTGGGCTATATATTCGCAGGCATCCTGTTTGCCCCCGATTTTCTCGGCGGGCACCTGGGCGCCGAGACGACCGAATGGACCCGGTCGCTGGTTGCCGTCACGCTGGGAATCATCGCCTATCTGATTGGCGGGGCGGCCACTGTCGCGCAGCTGCGCCAGCTGGGCTGGACCATCGTCACCGCCACCCTGGGCAAGGTTGCTGGCAGCTTTATCGCGGTGTTGGTGGGCTTTTCGCTGTTGGGCGTGGCCGTGGCCGATGTGCCCGGCTGGTCGCTGGCCCTGCTGCTTGCGGCGATTGCCACCACCACCGCGCCGGCCGCCATTGTCGCGATCATCCACCAGTATCGGGCCCGCGGCCCACTGACCACCGCACTGCTGGGCATGGTCGCGCTTGATGATGCCCTGGCGCTGGTGATTTTCTCGCTGGTATTGGCCGCAATCGACAGCGCCGGCTTTACTGCTGCGATTCCAGCAATAACCTGGGAGATCGTCGCGGCAATCGGGTTCGGGTTGGCTGGCGGCTATGTGATAGAGCGCGCTGCAAGGTACCTGCCCGAGCAGGAGCTGAAGTTGGTGGCATTGCTCGGCGGAATCATCCTGCTCACCGGGTTGGCTGAAGCCTGGCATTTCTCGCCGCTGCTTACAGCGATGGCGCTGGGTTTTTCAACCCGATGGTTTGCTGGCGCTCACTCCGAGCCGTTATTCCGGCCGCTGGAGCAGCTTCAGGAAGTGGTGTTCGTGCTGTTCTTCACCCTGGCCGGGCTGCATTTCGCGCCCGGCGTCGTTTTCAGCCATGCGGGGCTGATCCTGCTGTATTTTGTGCTGCGGGCGGGTGGGCAGATCGTCGGCGCGATGATCGGCGCACGGCTCGCCGGCGCGCCTCGGGTGATCAGCCACAACGTAGGGCTGGTCATGCTGCCCCAGGGCGGTGTGGCGATTGGTATGGCGCTGTTGCTCACCGGCGTGCCAAGTCTGGAGGGTTCTGCGCTGCTGCTCATCAATATCGTCACGGCCAGCACGCTGCTGACCGAAACGCTGGGGGCGGTGGCCGTTCGCTTTGGCCTGGCGCGGGCCGGCGAGCTTGGCCAGGCGGCTAAAATTAGCGAGGCGGAAACTACAACATGAAGACTAGCGAGTGGATGGCTGCCCATCCGGTCAAAGCGTTGACCGTTGCCGGCGAATGCAGCCTTCAGGATGCCGCACGTCTGCTGCTGGATGATCCTGAAGGGCGCGATCTCTTTGTTCTCGACGCCGAAGGGCGGGTCTGCGGGCATCTGGGCTTCTGGCATGTGGCCACCTTGCTGCTGGCAGAGCTGCGGCCCACACACAGTCTCCGGGAGCTGATCGAGCGGATCACGCTGGGCTGCGTGGCCGATCATATGGACGATCAAGTGATGTGCGCCGGGGTCGATGAGGATATCGACGACATTTTATATCAGCATGACCTCTTCCAGCAGCACGTGGAGCGTCGCGTCGAGGACATCCCGGTGGTCGACGAGGAGCGCCGCCTGCTGGGTGTGATTCGTTTATCCGATCTGTTGCGCGACGCAATCGGCAACGACAGTCGACAGCGATGATTGAATTGTGCGCACACTTTCAGCTGATAGTTAGCGTGCGTAGCTATCTGCAAGATCGTAATTAGATCGTACTGATTAACCTTTACATGCAATCATGGACAAGCGCGCCGCTGCAGAAGGGGCGAGCAACTCAATGGCATGCCGTTTCCAGGGAGTCGATAGAGGATGGATATGAATAATCGGCCTGCGCACCGGTCTTTTACCGTGCTGCGCAGCCTTGCCGGCCTGCTGTTGGTGAGTCTGGCGCTTGCCGCCTGCTCCGATTCAAAGCAGGCAACCGACACCGCCGAGGCGCCGCCGCCAGCGGTGCTGGTCGCACCCGTGGTCGAGCGCGCGATCAGCGCCGGCGAGTCCAAGGTGGCGCGTACCCGTGCCGTGCATCGGGTGGAGTTTCGCGCACGAGTATCCGGGCCGTTGATCCTGCGCAATTTCGAGGCCGGTGCCCAGGTCGAGCAGGGTCAACTGCTGTTTGTCATCGAGGCCGACCAGTACGAGGCCGACGCTGCCGCCGCCGCCGCTGCGGCAGCAGAAGCCAAGGCTGTCTACGACAAGGCCAATCAGTACCTCAGGCGGCTGCAGTCGGTGGCGCGGGGTGGGGTGTCGGCAACGGATCTGGAAACGGCGCGCAACGACGTGCAGACTGCCGAGGCGCGCCTGGCCCAGGCGCGTGCCCGGCAGAACTCGGCTGATCTGCAGCTTAGCTATACCGAGATTCATGCGCCCATCGCTGGCCGAATCGGCGAGGCTCGGGTCGATACCGGGAATCTGATCGGTCCGGACAGCGGCGTGCTGGTGACAATCATGCAGCTCGACCCCATCTACGTCGACTTCACGGTCAGTGAGCGCGAAACCACGCGCTTCGTGCAGGGCCGGCGAGAGACGGATAGCGAGCGGGGGGGTATTGATGACTATCGCCTGCGCCTGCGTTTGACCGACGGCAGCCTGTACGAGCAGGCCGGCCGGCTGGACTATGTGGCCAGCGAGGTCGACCGCTCGACCGGCACCCTGGCCATGCGTGCGGTGGTGGATAATCCGGAGGGCGTACTGCGCCCCGGGCAGTTTGTGACGGCGCTGATCTCGGACAGCGAGCCACAGAAGCGCCTGGTGATTCCCCAGGCCGCGGTGCAGCAGGACAAGGAAGGCTATAGCGTCTTCGTGGTCGACGGCGACGGTGAAGTCGCACGCCGCCAGGTCAAGCTCGGCGAGCGCCGCAATATCGAATGGATCGTTGAGTCGGGGCTGCGTGCTGGAGAAAGCGTGATCTTCCAGGGGCTGCAAAAGGTACGACCAGGAATGACGGTCGTCGCCGAGCCGGGTGATCCCCGCGCCGGCTTGACCGACGAGTCGGAGAACTAGGCCGTGTTCAGTCGCTTTTTCATCCATCGGCCGCGCTTTGCGATTGTTGTCTCCATCGTGATCGTGCTGGCCGGCCTGCTGGCGCTCACCGCCTTGCCGGTCACGCAGTATCCACAGATCACTCCGCCAGGCGTTCGCGTCGCCGCCGTCTATCCTGGCGCCAGCGCGGACGTGGTGGAGTCGACCGTGGCCACGGTGATCGAGGATGTGGTCAACGGCGTCGACGGCATGAGCTACATGTCGTCGACCAGCAGCAACGGCCGCTACGAGCTGAGCATCACCTTCGAGCTGGGCACGGATCCGGATATCGCCGCGGTGGATGTGCAGAACCGCGTCTCGCTGGTTCAGGCCCAGCTGCCCCAGGCCGTGAGCGACCAGGGTCTGTCGGTGTTCAAGGCGTCGGTGTCGATACTGCAGATCTATGCGCTGTATTCACCGGACGACTCCTACGACGCGCTGTTTCTGTCCAACTATGCCAGTACCAACATCGTGGACAGTCTGTCGCGGGTGCCTGGCGTAGGTGACGTCTTCATATTCGGCGCCCAGGATTACGGCATGCGTATCTGGATGCGGCCTGATCGCATGGCCGACCTGGGGGTGGTGCCCAGCGATATTGCCGGCGCCATCCGCAGCCAGAACGTTCAGGCTGCCGCCGGTCAGGTTGGCGCGCCACCGATGTCGGACAGCCAGCAGTATCAGTATACGGTGCGCGCCCAAGGCCGGCTCGACACGCCCGAGCAGTTCGGCAACATCGCCCTGCGCACGACCACCGAGGGCGGCATCCTGCGCATCAGCGACGTGGCCGACGTCAGGCTTGGGGCTCAGTCCTACAGCTCCTTCGGTCGCTTTTCCGGCCAGCCGGCGATCCTGATGGCGGTCTTCCAGCAGCCCGAGGCTAACGCCCTGGACGTCGGCCGAGGTGCCGAGGCGGAGATGGCCGAGGTCGCCAAGCGCTTTCCCGACGGGATGGCCTACGAAGTGGCATTCGATACCACAGACTTTATTGAAGTGACTCTCAAGGAACTGATTGTCACCCTGGCGGTCGCGCTGGTGCTGGTCATCGCGGTGGTGTTCGTGTTCCTGCAGAACCTGCGCGCCACGCTGATTCCGGCACTGGCGATTCCGGTGTCGCTGATCGGCAGCTTTGCCGTGATGCTGATGATCGGTTTCTCGATCAACACCATTACCCTGTTCGCGCTGATCCTGGCGATCGGGGTGGTGGTTGACGACGCCATCCTGGTGCTGGAAAACGTCCAGCGCCATATGGAAGATGGCATGGCGCCGCGCGATGCTGCGCTGCTGACCATGCGCGAAGTGACCGGTGCGGTGGTGGCGTCCACGCTGGTGCTGCTGGCGGTGTTCGTGCCGGTGACGTTCATGCCGGGCATTGCCGGGCAGCTCTACAAGCAGTTCGCGCTGACGATCTCTATCTCGGTGGCTATTTCTTCGGTGGTCGCGCTGACGCTTAGCCCTGCGCTGTGCGCGGTGCTGCTCAAGCCGAAGGAGAAGGGTGCTTCACCGAGCCGGGGATTTCGCTGGTTCAACGCTGGCTTCGAGCGGCTGACCGGCGGCTACGTCCGCGGCGCAAGCTTCTTCGCGCGCCGTGGCTGGGTCACGCTGATCGCGCTAGCCGTCACTGCGGGGCTGGTGGGGGTGCTGTTTGTGAGCGCGCCCACCGGCTTTCTGCCCGACGAGGATCAGGGGGCGCTGTTCGTGCAGATCCAGCTGCCCGACGCGGCCTCGCTGGAGCGTACCGACCGCATCATGCGCGAGGTGGATACACGGGTAGGCGAGATGGATGGCGTGGCCGACGTGATCTCGATCCGCGGCTCCTCGCTGCTCGGCAGTGACGGCCCCAACGTCGCCATGGCCATCGTTCAGCTCGATCCCTGGGACGAACGCAGCGATGCGAGCCTGTCGGCCGCAGCGCTGACCGAGCGCGTTTCGCAGCGCCTGGCCGACATTGCCGGCGCCACCATTACCGTATTTGCGCCGCCGGCGATTCCAGGGCTGGGCGTGGGCGGTGGGTTCGAATTCACGCTGCAGGACTACGCCGGCAACGGCCCGACGGCGCTGGCGCAGACGGCGCGCGGCCTGGTCCAGCGCGCCAATCAGGACCCGCGCCTGGCGCGGGTGTTCACGTCCTATTCTCCGGATGTGCCGCAGATACGCCTGAACGTCAATCGCGATCAGGCGCATCTGCTCGACGTGCCGGTCAACGAGATTTTCACCACGCTGCAGGCCCAGCTCGGCTCGCAGATCGTCAACGACTTCAATCTGGACGGCCAGCTGTACAAGGTGGTCATGCAGGCAGAGGCCGCCAATCGCGCCGAGCCCCGAGACATCAGCCGACTGTATGTGCGCAGCCGCAGTGGTGACATGGTGCCGGTGGCGGCACTGGGCGACGTCGCGGCCGAGCTCGGTCCCGAAAGCCTGGATCGCTACAACCAGTTCCTGTCGGCCACCCTCAACGGTTCGCCGGCGCCGGGCTACAGTACCGGCCAGGCGCTGGAAGCGATGGAAGAGCTGGCCGCGGAGTATTTGCCCGACGGCTATGGCTTCGAATGGTCCGGCGCTTCCTTTCAGGAGAAGACCAGCGGCAGCGTGGCGCCTGTACTGGCCCTGTCGCTGCTGTTCGTGTTCCTGTTCCTGGTGGCCCAGTATGAAAGCTGGGCGATCCCGATCGCGGTGCTGTTGATTGTGCCGGTTACTCTGCTCGGGGCGCTGCTGGGCATCCTGCTGGCCGGTACCAGCCTGGGGCTGTATGCCCAGATCGGGCTGATCATGCTGGTGGGACTGTCGACCAAGCAGGCGATCCTGATTGTGGAGTTTGCGCGCAACCAGCGCGAGAGCGAAGGCCTTTCGATCGTCGACGCCGCCGCTACCGCCGCGCGGCTGCGCTTCCGAGCGGTAATGATGACGGCGCTATCGTTCATGCTCGGCATCTTCCCACTGCTGGTTGCTACCGGCGCCGGTGCCGGCGCTCGCTTCTCGGTGGGCGTGGTGGTGTTCTTCGGCATGGCCGCGGCCACGGTGATCGGCACCCTGCTGGTGCCGGGCTTCTATACCCTGATCCAACGCGGGCGCGAGCGCGGCCGCCATTCGGAGGCTTCATGACGGTTCGCCGTTTGATGTTCGCGCTTGTTCCATGCGCGGTTCTGCTCAGCGGCTGTGCGGTCGGGCCGGATTACACCGCACCCCAGGCCGATATCGACGCCGAGTTCAACCAGCTGCGCAGCGACGCCGGTCTCACGGCGGGGCAGCCCAGCGAGCTGGCGCGCTGGTGGACTACCCTCGACGATCCGGCACTCGACCGGCTGATCAATCAGGCCGTGGCGCGCAACCTGGATCTACGCGCCGCGACCTCGCGACTGCGTCAGGTACGCGCCCTGCGCAACGTCGCCGGAGGGCAGCGCTTTCCCACACTGGACGCCAGCGGCGGGGCACAGCGCTCCCGCGCCAGCGAGAATGTGTCGGGCGGCGGTGATCTCATCACCGAGCTGTACTCGGCCGGCTTCGATGCGGGCTGGGAGCTGGACCTGTTCGGCGGCGTTGCTCGCTCGGTGGAAGCCGCCGAGGCCGACGTTGACGCCGCTGCCGAATCCCGACGCGATGTGCTGGTGTCTGTGCTCGCCGAAGTGGCGCTGAACTACGTCGAGGCGCGCAGCTTCCAGGAACGTCTGGGCATTGCTCGCGACAACCTGGAAAGCCAGAGCGACACCTTCAAGCTGATCGAATCACGCTACGCCGCCGGGCTGGTACAGGATATCGACCTGGAACGCGCGCGCAGCAATCTGGAAAGGACGCGCAGCAGCATCCCACAGCTGTCCACTGAGCTTGAGCGCGCGCGCAACCGGCTGGCCATGCTGCTGGGTGAGCAGCCCGGTGCTCTCGATGATGTATTTGCGCGCTCCGAATCGGTGCCGAGCCCCCGGGTACAAGTTGCCATCGGCGTGCCCGCCGACCTGTTACGCCGCCGGCCCGATATTCGCCGCGCCGAGCGCGTGCTGGCCGCCGAAACCGCACGGGTGGGCGTGGCCACCGCCGAGCTTTATCCCAAGCTGCGCTTGAACGGCTCGGTGGGACTGGAGGCGCTGAGCGGCGGCAGTCTGTTCGAGTCTGCCAGCCGCACTTTCGGTATCGGTTCCATCGTCAGCTGGCCGCTGTTCTCCGGCGGCCAGATCCGCAACCGCATCGAGGCACAGTCCGAGGTACAGGAGCAGGCCTATATCGGTTGGCAAGCGGCTGTGCTGGGTGCGCTTGAAGACGTCGACAACGCCATCACTGCCTATGCCAATGAGCAGATTCGCCACGCTGCGCTGCAGATTTCAGCCGAATCGGCGACCCGTGCCGCGACGCTTGCACGCTCTCGCTACGACGCTGGCATTGCCGATTTTATCGAGGTGCTCGACGCCGACCGCGAGCGTCTGACCGCCCAGGACGCGCTGGCCGCCAGCAATGCCGAAATCACCACTGACCTGATTCGGCTCTACAAGGCGCTCGGTGGCGGCTGGCAGTCGCTGGCAGAGGATGCGGGAGGAGTGATTGAGCAAGATCGAACCTAATAACCCTGGCTGAGCTTGAGGCAATGCATACCGGCTCGCTGATGAGCCGGCGCAAGGCGCTGCTCCAGTGCAAGGGGGTGGACCGCCAGAGCCGGCTGAATCACTCAGCATCCAGCTGATCGAGTTCAAGGAGTCCGCCGCGTGGCGGAGGGCGTATCGAGAGCTCAAGAGCGTACTGGACAAGCGTGAGCACCTGCCCAGCAAGCAGGAGCGCAAGGCCATGCGTCAGGCCAGGGCAAAAGAACGGGGTCGAAGGAACCGATAGTCGATCAGGCTGGCTATTCCTGAAGCGTCGTCTGTCGCGCACAGTGGCCTGACCGCTTGCTTTTTATGCCGTTTCGCCGCATGTTTCTTTTCACTTTCCCATCGCCGCAGTACCGGGCACCTCATGTCAGTTTCAGTAGTCGCAGATACCACGATGCCCGACACCTTGAAGCACGTTTTGCTGGGCCTACTGCGGGGCTTTGGCCAGATCATGTTGCAGGGGAGCGCCTTGACAGGCGTCCTGTTTATCCTGGGGATCGGAGTGGGCTCATTGCCCATGCTGATAGGTGCGCTGATGGGAGCGCTATCGGGTCTGCTGAGCGCCCGGCTGCTTCGCCTTGAAACCAGCGTCATCAGCCAGGGTCTGTATGGGTTTAACGCCGCGTTGGTGGGGCTTGCGATGTTTTTCTTTCATGCCCCAAGTGCCGTCTTGACTGTCCTTGTTGTGGCAGGGGCGGCGCTTACCACCGTACTTATGCATGGCATGCGTCTGAAAGCTGCCAGCGTGCCGCCGTTAACGGCACCTTTTGTGTTATCGACCTGGCTCATGCTGTTTGTCGCGAGTCATTTACAGTTGCCCTTGCAGTTGCCTGCTGCCGTGCTGGAAAGCGCTGACGCTGAGGCTGGCTGTTTTCTGGCAGTGCTGAGTGGCGTGGGGCAGGTCATGTTCCAGAATAGCTGGGTAGCGGGCCTGCTGTTTCTAGCAGGTTTGGCGCTTCACTCCCGCCGCGCTGCAGTTTGTGCCGCACTGGGCTCGTGGCTTGGTCTGCTCTTTGCTTTATGGCTGGGCTTTCCCGAAGCGTCCGCGGCGCTTGGTATCTATAGCTTCAACGCGGCGCTTGTCGCCATTGCCCTGGTTCCGCGATTCGGGATCAACGTGTTCCCGACGCTGCTGGGTATCCTGTTGTCGGTATGGATGACCCGTGAGTTCCAGATGGCGACCGTCCCCGCCCTGACGTTGCCGTTTGTGCTTGCCACATGGGCGGTTCTCGCTGGTGCTCGCTACGTGCCGCGGGTGATGGGGAGGGGGCGAAAAAGCATTTAGATCGGTGTTTGCCGGCTGAGAGGGACTGCATCCAAGGATGAATCATTTACCTCGCTAACATTATCCACCACAATCACTGCCATTTCGGATCAGGAGTCCGTCTCATGGCATCCTTGCTTTCACGCTTTTCCTCTCATGCGCTCTCAGCGTTGGCCGGACATCGCTTTCACGGCTTGCAACTGCCAGGTGAGGCCATCACGGCGGAGGCTGCTCAATGAGAGCTTTGTTCAACGGCTATCTGAATACCCCGCTGATTGTGCGCATCAGCATTGCCCTGGTTCTCGGCTTGATCGTCGGCCTGCTGGGTGGACAGCAGGCTGCCGACTGGCTGGCGCCGTTCGGTGATCTGCTGCTGCGGCTGCTGAAGTTTCTTATCGTGCCGATCGTGCTGTTCACGCTGATGGTCGGCATCAACCAGGCCAATATCGGCAGCATGGGGCGGATCGGTCGCAAGCTGCTGGGCTACTACGTGGCGACCTCTGCGCTGGCGATTATCGTCGGGCTGGTCGTGGCATCCGTGCTCAAGCCCGGCAGCGGCATGGCGCTGGACGAGAGTGCCGAGGTGGCGGTGCCGGACAACCCCGGTTTCGTGAAGGTGCTGCTCAATATCGTGCCGGACAACATCTTCTCGGCCTTCGTCGAGCTGAACCTGCTGGGCATCATCTTCATCGCCATCGTGTTTGGCTTCGCGCTGCTGAAGCTGCGCGAGTCCGAGGCCCATGCCGAGCTTGGCGAGCATCTCTATCGGGTCATCGAGGCGCTGGGCGAAGTGACCCTGAAGGTCATGGCCGGGGTGCTTCAGTATGTGCCCATCGGAGTCTTTGCCATCGTGGCCAAGACGGTCGGCGAGCAGGGCCTGGCCACCATCCTGGCACTGGGCGACATGGTGATGGTGCTGTATATCGCGCTGCTGGCGCACTTTGTCCTCTACTGTGTGCTGATGCGCCTGTTTGGCGTTCGGCTGCGGGCCTTCTTCCGCGAGGCGCGCACGCCGATGGCCACCGCCTTCGCCACCCAGAGCAGCTCGGGCACCCTGCCGCTGTCACTGGAAGCGGCGCGCAACCTGGCGATCCCGAAGAGTATCTATGGCTTCAGCCTGCCGCTCGGGGCCACCATCAACATGGATGGCGCGGCGATCCGCATCGCGATTTCCGCGGTCTTTGCCGCCAACGTGGTCGGCATGCCGCTGGATCTAATGACCATGGTCGAAATCGTCTTGATCGGCACCCTGACCTCGATCGGCACGGCCGGCGTGCCCGGTGCCGGTATCGTCATGATCGCCACCGTGTTTGCCCAGGTGGGCCTGCCGATCGAGACCGTCGCGCTGCTGGTGTCCATCGATGCGCTGGTCGGCATGGGCGCCACGGGGCTCAACGTGACCGGAGACCTGGTCGGCACGGCGATCATCGCGCGCACTGAACGCCGGCGTGCCCCCGAACACGAACCTGCCGCCGCTCAGCGAGAGCAGGGGCGCTAGACTGAAGCGAGTTGCCCGGTTCTGTTAGCCTGTCAATGTGAGAGGGGACAGTCCGCTCTGTGAAATAGCCATCAGGAGGTAGTCCATGAGTCAGGAATCCGAGTACACCCCACCCGCTGTCTGGACCTGGGACAAGGATGACGGCAACGGCGGTACCTTCGCCAGTACCAATCGGCCGATCGCCGGGCCAACCCATGAGCAGTCGCTGCCAGTGGGCAAGCATCCCTTTCAGCTTTATTCCATGGGCACGCCCAACGGGGTGAAGGTCACGGTGATGTTCGAGGAACTGCTGGCGCTTGGCCATGACGATGCCGAGTACGATGCCTGGCTGATTCGCATCGGAGAAGGGGACCAGTTCGGCAGCGGCTTCGTCGAGGTCAATCCCAACTCCAAGATTCCGGCGCTGGTCGACCACAGCACGCCCGAGCCCACGCGGGTGTTCGAGTCCGGCTCGATCCTGCTCTACCTCGCCGAGAAGTTCGGTGAATTCCTGCCGAGCGATCACGCGGCGCGTACCGAGGTGCTGAACTGGCTGTTCTGGCAGATGGGCAGCGCCCCCTATCTGGGCGGTGGTTTCGGCCATTTCTACGCCTATGCGCCGTTCAGTATCAAGTACGCCATCGACCGCTTCGCCATGGAGGCCAAGCGCCAGCTCGACGTGCTCGATCGGCGGCTGGCCGAGACGCGCTATCTCGGCGGTGAGGACTACAGCATTGCCGATATTGCAGTCTGGCCCTGGTACGGCCAGCTGGCATTGGACCGGATCTACGATGGCGGTGAGTTTCTCCAGGTGCAGGAATACGAGAACCTGCAGCGCTGGGCCAAGGAAATCGATGCGCGTCCGGCAGTGCAGCGAGGCCGCATGGTCAACCGCACCTTCGGCGAGCCTGAGACCCAGCTGCACGAGCGCCACGATGCCAGCGATTTCACGCTGAAGACCCAGGACAAGATGAGCTGAGCGACTAGATACCTCGTGATTGGGTCTGAAAGCCACCTATCCAAGCCACTTACCATGGCCTGAGTCCTGTATCCCATAGGGCTCGGGCCTTTTTAGTGTGAGTCGCCTGCTCCGGGCGGGAATTGTCTGCAACGCGCTCGCCGTGAGGGCGCCAGGCCAGCACGATGCAGTGGCTGATGAGTGCGGCGTGAAACAAGATGTATTCCTGGTGCTGTTGTTGGCGGTAAACTCAGAGAGTGATGGGATTCAAGCAGACTCGTTGTCTAGTGGCTGTCTGCTGAAAAGGACAGCTGGGTTGGTGGTGAGAGCATTTTGGCCTCCGCCATACTGATATTAAGGAATAGCAAGGAATAATTAAGCCGAAGAAAACTACAAAAATCGCAAAGCACAGGCAGGTGCCGTAGAGACGCCAAGGGAAGCGGCGGCGGAGGAGGGTGCAGGTGAATACTATTCTGATCGGTAAAGGAGAGCTGCCCGTCCACTTGATGGGGCGCTACGGCAACCGCCATGGACTGATCGCCGGTGCGACGGGCACCGGCAAGACCATCTCGCTGCTGGTACTGGCCGAAGGCTTCTCGCGCATGGGCGTGCCGGTGTTCATGGCTGATGTGAAGGGCGACGCGGCGGGGTTGGCCCAGTCCGGGACGAGCAATGAGCAAATCACTCGGCGGGCCACCGAGATCGGCATTGAAGGCTATGCCAATGAGGCTAGCCCGGTGGTGTTCTGGGACCTGTATGGCAAGCTTGGCCACCCGGTGCGGACCACGATCAGCGAGATGGGGCCGAGCCTGCTGGTACACGTGCTGGAGCTCAACGACACCCAGGCGGGGGTGCTGGAAGTCGCCTTTGCGCTGGCCGATGATGAAGGGCTGCTGCTGCTTGACCTGGATGATCTGCGCGCCGTGCTGGGGTTTGTGGCTGAAAACCGCCAGGAAATATCTGCCCAGTATGGGCTGGTGAGCGCTCAGTCCATCGCCGCCATTCAGCGTGCCCTGCTGCGTTTCGAGCGCGACGGCGGTGATCGGCTGTTTGGCGAGCCGGCACTCGAGCTTGCCGATCTGATGCGCACCGACCTGAGCGGCCGAGGCATCATCAATATCCTTGCTGCCCATCAGCTGATTCTCAAGCCGCGGCTCTACTCCGGCTTTCTGCTGTGGCTGCTCTCCGAGCTGTTCGAGAGCCTGCCTGAAGTGGGAGATCTCGACAAGCCGCGTCTGGTGCTCTTCTTCGACGAGGCTCACTTGCTGTTCGACGATGCGCCGCCGGCGCTGCGACAGCGGGTTGAGCAGGTGGTGCGCCTGATTCGCTCCAAGGGCGTGGGGGTGTATTTCTGCTCGCAGTTTCCCGATGACATGCCCAGTGAGATTCTGGGCCAGCTGGGCAACCGCGTTCAGCACGCCTTGCGGGCCTTTACGCCCCGTGACCAGAAGGCCGTGAAGGCCGCTGCGGAGACCTTTGTGGTCAATCCCCGGTTCGATGTGACAAGCGTGATTTCACAGCTCGGCGTGGGGGAGGCGCTGGTGTCGACGTTGGCCGAGAAGGGCATACCACAGCCCGTGGAACGTACCCTGGTGTGTCCGCCGCGCTGCCGCATGGGCGCCATCAGCGACGATGAAAGGGTGGCATTGCGGGTGCGCAGCCCGGTAGGTGCCAAGTATGATATGCCGATCAATCGTGAGTCGGCCTACGAGATTCTCAACCGGCGCACCGCCGAGAAAGTAGAAGCGGTAACTGCACCCGCGGCCAGGAAATCCACGCAGCCAGCACAAGCCCCCTCTGCCGGGGAGCGTTTGGGTGAGATGCTATGGGGCAATAGGCGCCGACAGGGCGTGGCCGAGGCCATGGTCAAGTCAGCCGCGCGCTCGGCTGGCAATCGGCTCGGTCGGCAGATATTGCGCGGACTGCTGGGCGGCATTCTGGGAGGCTCGGGGCGTGGCTGACGGCTGCGTTATTCAACAATCAAGAACAGGAGCAAGGCGTGATGAGCTATCCCATCGAGGGTGCCTGCCAGTGCGGTGGCGTGACATACAGGCTGCTGGAAGCGCCGCTGAAGGTGATGGCCTGTCACTGCAAGGCGTGTCAGAAGCTATCGACCAGCGCGTTCAGCATCACCGCAGTGGTCAGGGCCAGCGCCCTGGAATGTGACGGCGAGATGAAAGAGTGGCGACGCATGGCAGACAGCGGCAACGTCAATGCGGCCATGTTCTGTCCCACCTGCGGCAACCGGATCTATCACTTCAATCCCGATGACCCGGAGACGCTCAAGCTCAAGCCGGCGAGCCTGTCGGATACCAGCATCATTCAGCCAACGGCACACATCTGGGTAAGCGAGAAGCAGGACTGGTTTCAGTTGCCGGACGATGTCGAGGTGTTTGAAAAGGGGCCGCGCTGAGCTTTTTTATCGGAGCCCTGAGCACGCCGTCAAAGCCCGGCCATGAGAAGACAAGACTATGCGGGGCAGTATGCGGGAAAAAGGAAAGGTCGTTCGTTGGGACGATGACAAGGGATTTGGATTCATTGAGAGCAGTGATGGCGGTGGCTCGGTGTTCGTGCACATCAGCGCTGTTGTACAGCATGGCCGGCGGCCGCAGGTGGGTGATGAGGTTTCCTACCGGCTTTCTCAGGATGCCAGGGGCAGGCCCAGAGCAGATAGCGTCAGATATGCCGACCGGCAAGGCAGGGCGGCTTCGATCAGAGCAGGCATCAGTGCGCTTCCCATCATCCTCACCGTGCTGTTTGTCGTCGTGCTTATCGGGTTTGGAGCTTGGGGGCGAGTGCCCTGGGTGATCGTCATCGCCTATGCTGCGGCCAGCGTTGTTGCCTTTATCGCCTATGGGCTGGACAAGTGGTTTGCCCGCGCGGGAAAGCGGAGAACGCCCGAATCGACCTTGCTGCTGCTGGGTCTGGCCTGCGGCTGGCCGGGCGCCGTGGCGGCTCAGCAACTGTTTCACCACAAGTCCAGCAAGAGCAGCTTCTTGACCAGCTTCTGGGTAACCGTGGCCATCAACGTGAGTGTATTCGGCTATTTTGCCTGGATTGGGAACTTCGGCTTCCTGAGTCGCATTGCCGGCAGTCTTTTTGCACATGTTTAATGAGACACCAAGAGACGTCGATGCATGTTTTCTTTCCCTGAGCTGGTGATGATTGGTGTCACCTTTCTGCTGGCTGGGGGAGTGAAGGGCATCATCGGCATGGGCATGCCGACCGTGTCGCTGGCCATATTGGCGGCGACGCTGGGTCTGCAGCCGGCCATGGCGCTGCTGCTGGTGCCCACGCTGGTGACGAATATCTGGCAGGCACTGGTCGGCGGCCAGCTAGTCGCCATTGTGCACCGGCTCTGGCCCTTCCTGCTTGCCACGATGCTGGCGGTGTGGCCCGGGGTGATGGTGCTGGCGCGGGTGGATGACCGCTGGCTTTCGCTGTTGCTGGGCGTGTTGATCACCGGCTACGCTCTGGCCAATCTCGGGTCGCTGCGCCTTGCCCTTGCCTCTGGACTTAACCGCCAAAATGAGACGGTCCATGGTCTGGCCAATGGACTGGCAAACGGCCTGATCACCGGCATGACGGGGTCATCGGTATTCCCGGGGGTGGCCTATCTGCAGTCGCTGGGCTTGCCCCGCGACCAGTTGATCCAGGCCATGGGTATTCTGTTCATCCTCGCGACCCTGATGCTGGGGCTGGCCATGCGCGGCGAACAGCTGCTGAGCGGCGAGCTGCTGGGGTTCTCCAGCGCCGCACTGCTGCCGGCGCTACTGGGCATGCACCTTGGCCAGAGGGTGCGTCGGCGACTCTCCGAGGCGAGCTTTCGACGCTTCTTCTTCCTGGGACTGCTGGTGATGGGCAGCTACCTGATCCTGCGCGCCCTGATAGGGCAGACGTGAGCCCCCTTGCGTAGCTACCCCGCAATGACCAGCCGGTCGCCCTCGATGCGCCCCGTGGCCCCATAGCGCCAGGGGCGGTTGTGCAGACCGTGGCCGATGGGCAGGCCGCCGAACAGCGGTAAATCCAGTGGGGCCAGCGTCTCGGCGACGATGTCTTCCAGTCGAGTGTCACCGTAGGGACTGCAGCCCTCGAAGGTGCCCAGGCAGATTGCCGCAGCCCGACTCAGCGCGCCGCCATGCACCAGCTGCCATAAAGCCCGCTCCAGACGATAGTGCGGCTCGCCCACGTCCTCGAGAATGACCAGCGCCCCAGGCGGTGCGCTGAAGGCGACCGGGGTACCCATCATGCTGGCCAGGGTGATCAGGTTGCCGCCGACCACCGGGCCTTGTTTTATAGATTGTTGTATGGGTTGCTGTGTGGATGGCAGCGTCGACGGCTGGCGCGGTTGATGACTATGCGGCGCAGGCGTTATTGACGGCGTTGGCGAGGTCAGCGGCGTCAATGGGTAGTCGAGGGTCGTCACGCCTTGAATCAGCGCCAGGGTGTCATTGAACTGGCGGCGGATTACCTCGCGCTCCTGCTCGGGAGCGTCGAACAGCTTGCCGGCGGCCTTGACCACCGGCCCGTGAATGGCCGGAAGTCCGTGCAGGTGCCAGTGGTGCAGCAGCGCTGTAACATCGGAAAAGCCGATTAATGGCTTGGGATGCTGCGCCAGCAGCGCCCAGTCAATACCGTCGATCAACTGAGCCGCGCCATAGCCGCCGCGCACCGCCCATACCGCCTGGGTGTCAGGATCATCGTATGCCGCATGCAGCCTGGCCAGGCGCTCCTCACGGCTGCCCGCCAGGTAGCGCTGGGGGCGCTGCAGCGGCTCATCGTAGCGCACTTCGACGCCCAGCGACTCCAGACCGCGTATGCCGGCATCCACGGCGTCCTGGGCGGTAAACGAAGAAGGGGCAATCAGGCTGACGGCGAGCGACATGATGTACGTTATCCGAAGTATGTGAGAATGAGCTGTGTGCGGCATGCGAGTCGCGGGGTAAGGATGACATGTGGGGGCAAGGCGCGCATCCTCGCCGAGACTCTATGGCCATAAAGCCTGTTCTTATGGAGGGGGCAAAGGTGACCAAGACGATGAAGACGCTGACGCAGCAGCATGAGCTGGACAGCGTCTGTTCTGAACAGCGTGCCGTATTGGTACTGTTTGGCGGCCAGAGCTGCGGCGTGTGCCAGGTGATCAAGCCCCAGCTTGAATCAATGCTGAGTGAGCATTTTCCCCACATGGCAGCCTGCCATGTGGACTGTCAGAATGATGCGTCATCGCTGTGCGCCCAGCAGCGGGTGTTTTCGCTGCCGGTGGTGAAGCTGTGGTTTGACGGTCAATCCTTTGCCGAGTTTGTGCGGGTGTTTTCTCTTGGTGAAATACGCGCAGCGATTGAACGGCCCTATCTTGCCATGTTTCATCACGCCAAGTTTCCAGTCGATACTTGAGCTCTAATCTCGCTCTTCACTCTTCACTCTTCACTCTTCACACCTCACTCCTTACTCCTTACTCCTTACTCCTCGACCTCCCTATGCCGCAGCCTTAGCAGGCGCAGACCGTTGGCCACCACCAGCAGGCTGGCGCCCATATCGGCAAATACCGCCATCCACAGGGTCGCCATGCCGGCAAAGGCCAGCACCATGAACAGCGCCTTGATCCCAAGGGCGAAGACGATGTTCTGGATCAGCACCCGGCGAGTGACGCGGGAGATGCGCAGGAAGGTCGGCAGCTTGCCAAGGTCATCATCCATCAGGGCCACGTCGGCGGTCTCTATCGCCACGTCGCTGCCGGCCACGCCCATGGCGAAGCCGATATCGGCTCTGGCCAGCGCCGGGGCGTCATTGATGCCGTCGCCGACCATGCCGGTCACGCCCTGGCGAGTGCGCTGTTCGATGGCGGTGAGCTTGTCTTCCGGCAGCAGCTCGCCGCGCGCTTCGTTGATGCCTGCCTCCCTGGCAATGGCGGCCACCGCATGGCGGTTGTCGCCGCTCAGCATCAGGGTTTTCACGCCCTCATGGTGCAGCGCCTCGATGGCGGCAACGCTGGTCTTGCGCAGCGGATCGCGCACCGCAAACAGCGCTTTCACCCCTTGGGCATCGCCCAGCATTACCACGCTGGCGCCGTCTTGCTCCATGGCGTCGATACGCTCGCTGACCCGCGCTATCGCTATCCCGGGGAGCTGGCGCTCCAGCAGACGACGGTTGCCCAGCCACAGCGTCTCGCCGTTCAGACGGGCGCTGATGCCCATGCCGGGGTGTTCCTGAATATCCTGCGGCTCGCCAGTGTCTGGGCCGCCCAGCGCTTGATGAATGGTCAGCGACACCGGGTGATTGGAACCTCCGGCCAGCGCCGCGGCCTGCTGGGCAATCTGCGTGCGAGTCGCAGCGCTGACTGAGTCGAGGGTGGTCCAGTCGTCCAGTATGGGTTCGCCGCGGGTCAGGGTGCCGGTCTTGTCCAGGGCTAGCCAGGCCAGCCGGTGGCCCTGTTCTAGGAAGCGGCCGCCCTTGATCAGGATGCCGGACCGGGCCGCGGCGGACAGCCCACTGACCACGCTGACCGGGGTCGAGATCACCAGCGCGCAGGGGCAGGCGATGACCAGCAGCACCAGGGCGCGGTAGATGCCATCCAGCCAGGCGCCGGAGAACAGCAGCGGCCAGCACAGGGCGGTCAGCAGGGCCACGCCGAACACCGCCGGAGTATAGACGGCGGCGAATCGGTCGATGAAGCGCTGGGTCGGGGCGCGACTGGCCTGGGCCTGCTCCACGGCGTGTATGATCCTCGCCAGGGTGGTGTCGCTGGCCGGGCGGGTGGCGCGGTAGTCCATCTCGCCGCGCTGATTGAGGGTGCCGGCGAAGACACCATCGCCGGGGCCCTTGTCGCGGGGCAGACTCTCGCCGGTGATCGGCGCCTCGTTGAGGGTGGCCTGGCCGCGCACGATCTCGCCGTCCAGCGCCAGGCGTTCGCCGGCGCGCACGCGGATCAGCTCGCCCACCGTGACCTGGGCGGCCTCGACCTCTTCCCAGTCGCCCGCCGAATTCTGTCGCCGGGCCCGGGTGGGTGCCGTGCCGAGCAGATCGCGGATGGCGTGGCGGGCACGATCCAGCGAGCGTGCTTCGATGCGTTCGGCCAGAGTGAACAGCACCATCACCATGGCGGCCTCGGCCCAGTGGCCGATCAGCAGCGCGCCGGTGACGGCTACGCTCATCAAGGCGTTGATGTTGAGGGTGCGGTGGCGAATAGCCAGCCAGCCCTTGTGCCAGGTGGGCAGGCCGACCATGGCGATGGCGATCAGCGCAAGCACTGGTGCCATCGCAAAGGCGAGCCAGCCCGCCGTGGCGGGCACGAAAGCATCGAACAGCTCGGCCGCCAGCGCTACCAGGCCGGCCACGACGAGCTTGCCCCAGCCATCGGCGGGCTTGGCTGCGGGCGCCTCGTTCACTGCGTCGACCGGCTGGGGAGTCATGCCGGTGGCCTTGATGCGGCGGGTGATGTCGTCCGCATCGGCACTGTGGTGATGAATGCTCAGCACCCGACCCATCAGGTCGAACTCCAGCGCCGCCACGCCGGGGGCATCGCCCAGCGCCTTGCGCAGCATGGCCTCTTCGGTGGGGCAGTCCATCTCCTCGATGCGCAGGCACAGGGTCTCGCTGCCCTCAGGGGCTAAGGATGGCTTGGAGGGGCTGGGTGAGGGCGCTGCGGCAGCGTGGCCGGAGCAGCAGGGATCCTGTCGCATGGTGGACTCCACAAGGAACGTGCTTGTCATCAGACACCCTATAGTCAGTATAGGGTCAAGCATTCGGCATGCTGCCGCTACTGCGGATCCGCGGCCAGCGACCGGGCGAAATCCAGCAGCAGGTCCGAAAAGGGCTCGCGGTACAGGGTGCAGGAGCGCTCGAAGGCGGCGATGGCGCTGGCGGCGTCGCCGGCCTCCAAGTGGTCGAGAGCCTCCATCAGCCAGCGGTGGGCGGCCTGCTTCGTTTCGAGCAGGCGGGTCAGTTCCATGCCGCAGCGGCGGCAGCGCTCGGCCTCGTTCAGGCGAGCGCGACAGTTGGGACAGCGCAGCATCAGGACTCCAGATAGAAGACCAAGTCGGAAAGCTCGTCCCTGGCATGCTCCAGGGCTGCTGCGTCGCCGCTGGCCAGCGCATCCCGCACGCTCTCGATGTTGTCCACCAGGTCTTCCCGGTCGTCGGGATTGGCGCCCTCCATCAGCCGCTCGGCCTTCTCGATCAGCGCCTGGGCTTGAGTCGTCTCGCGCTGTTGTGACGAGACCGCGCTGGCCTCTCCCTCGATGAGCGAGGAGAGGTGCTGACGCGCGTCGCTCAGCTCCTCCTGCTCGAAGCGGGCGGTGGCGTTATCGATGGTGATGTGCTTCTCTAGGCCGGTACGTTTCTCGCGAGAGGTGACGTGCAGGATACCGCTCACGTCCAGCGAGAAGGTGGTGATGATCACGTTGCCGGCGGGCACGTCGCTCAGCCCCTCAATGCGAAAGGAGCCGATCTCGGTATTGTTGAGGGCGTCGGGATCTTCTCCCTGGTAGACGAAGACGTCGATGGTCGTCTGGCCGTCCTCGAAGGTGTAGAAGGCCTCGCTCTTGGTGACCGGGATAGGTGTGTTCTTGCGGATCAGCGGGATGAAGGTGTAGGGGTAGAGCTCGCCCAGGCGATCCGACAGGGCGCTGGTGCCGAAGGTGTAGGGCGTGATATCCACCAGCACGTTTGCCGTTACCTGCTGGCCACCGATGACCGCCGCCTGAATCGCCGCGCCGGTGGCGACGCACAGGTCGGGATCGACCTCGCTGCGCGGTGCCATGCCCAGTTCCTCCTCGAGACGGCGCTGAACCAGCGGCGTGCGGGTGGCGCCCCCTACCAGCAGCACTTCCTCCA